>JACKQG010005252.1_pt1 | contig 14408 bp, 11 predicted proteins | sample 8237621 | NCBI WGS metagenome assembly JACKQG01 (sample SAMN15677084, study PRJNA649215) | marine metagenome | biome: marine; feature: Black Sea; material: saline water; isolation source: suspended particulate matter (SPM) from the Black Sea western gyre | collected 2013-06-09/2013-06-10 | depth...
TGTTGACATGCGGTTTAGTTCTTTCAAATTTCTGCTTAGACATGGATTTTCCTCCTTATTAAGATACTTTTCCGTAAAATTTTTCAATAATTCTCTCTTGAACCGATGCTGGTGTTTTAGCATAATGTGCAAACTGCAGTGTAAACATCGCTCTACCTTGAGTCATAGATCTTAGTTCAGTTGCATAACCAAACATTTCAGATAAAGGTACAACAGCATTTAATATTTGTGCATCTTTCCTTTGATCCATTCCTTTGATATTTCCTCTTCTTGAAGTAATATCACCCATAACGGATCCCAAATAATCCTCAGGAACAATTACTTCAAGAGACATCATTGGTTCTAATAACGCTGGACTGGCTTTTTTTGCAGCAGCTTGAAAAGCCATAGAACCAGCTATTTTAAATGACATTTCACTTGAATCAACTTCATGATATGATCCGAATGTAAGAGTAACCTTAATATCTTCTAAAGGATATCCTACAAGAATACCATTTTTCATAGCCTCTTTAATTCCAGCTTCTACTGATGAAATGTATTCCTTAGGAATAACACCACCAACAATTTTGTTGACGAACTCGAACCCTTTGCCTTGATCATTTGGTTCTACTGTAATAACCACATGACCGTACTGTCCACGACCACCAGTTTGTCTTGCAAATTTCGTGTCTTGTTCGACAGATTTTGTAATAGTTTCTTTGTACGCAACTTGAGGTGAACCAATCCTAACATCTACATTAAATTCCCTTTTTAGTCGATCTACAATAATTTCTAAGTGTAATTCACCCATTCCTGAAATAATTGTCTGACCAGTATCTTCATCTGTTCTAACTTGGAATGTAGGATCTTCTTCAGCAAGTTTTACTAAAGCTGTAGATAAATTTTCCTGATCTTTTTTTGATGCAGGTTCAACAGCAATGGAAATCACAGGTAACGGAAATTCCATCGTTTCAAGTAATATTGGATTTTTTACTGAACATAAAGTATGTCCAGTTTTTGTATTTTTAAGACCTACAACTGCAGCAATTTCACCTGCTGTAATTTTTGTTCTTTCTTCCCGTTTATCCGCATGCATCAATAACAAACGACCAATTCGTTCTTTTTTATCTGAATTTGGATTATAAACATGCTCACCAACCGAAACAGTTCCAGAATAAACTCTAAAAAAAGTAAGTCGCCCAACATAAGGATCTGTCATTATTTTAAAAGCTAATGCAGAAAACGGCTCATCATCCTTTGGTTTTCGTTTCAATTCTTTATCGGATTTTTTAACATCGGCACCAATCACTTCACCAACATCAACAGGAGATGGTAAATAATCAACAACAGCATCAAGCATTCTTTGGATACCTTTATTTCTAAAAGCAGAACCACATAAAGTTGGTATCATAGATCCATCAATGCATGCTTTACGAATTGCAGCTTTAACTTCATCAGCATGCAATTCTTCATCAGACAAAAACTTATCCATTAAGTGTTCATCATAAGAAGCAACTTCTTCCATAAGGCGTTGACGCCATTTAGTAGCTTCTTCTTTAAGATCTTTTGGAATTTCATGATATTCAAAGCTAGAACCATCATCTGAAGTATAAACAATTGCCTCATTTTTTACGAGATCAATTAATCCTGCAAACATATCTCCAGAACCAATTGGTAGAACAATAGGTACAGGATTTGCACCTAATCGCGCTTTTAGCATTTCAAGTACATTATAAAAATCAGCACCTGTTCTGTCCATTTTATTTACAAATGCAATGCGTGGTACATTATATTTATCAGCTTGTCTCCAAACAGTTTCAGATTGTGGCTCAACCCCGCCAACAGCACAGAATAATGCAATTGCACCATCAAGTACTCTTAAAGAGCGCTCTACTTCAATTGTAAAGTCTACATGGCCTGGTGTATCAATTATGTTAATGCGATTACCCCTCCAAAATGCAGTAGTCGCAGCGGAAGTGATCGTGATACCTCGTTCTTTTTCCTGAGCCATCCAATCCATAGTAGCAGCACCTTCATGTACTTCACCCATACGATGCGTACGACCTGTATAATACAGAACTCGTTCTGTAGAAGTAGTCTTACCAGCATCAATGTGAGCCATTATGCCAATATTTCTTACATGTTTAAGTGAAGTGTGTTGCATCTTTCTCTATCTAAAACGACCAAAATGAGCAAATGCTTTATTTGCTTCTGCCATTTTGTGTGTATCTTCCTTCTTTTTAATTGAACCACCTTCATTGTTTGCCGCTGCCATCAATTCCGCTGATAGCCGATCTGCCATTGTTTTTCCTTTACGAGCACGAGAATAACCTAACAACCATCTCATTGCTAAAGCCATTCTACGATTATCAGAAATTTCTGTTGGTACTTGATATGTAGCACCACCAATCCTTTTAGATTTAACTTCAAGAATTGGAGCTACATTATCCAAAGCTTTTTTGAATAACTCCAAACCGTCAGTTTTTTCTTTTTCTTTAACTATGTCTATAGCTCGATAAAAAATCTTCTCGGCAACACTTTTTTTACCTCGTTCCATTAAGTTATTAATAAACTTTGCAACGACAATATCACCATAAACTGGATCTGGTAATATTTCTCTTTTTTCTGGTCTTCTTCTACGCATAAAAAATCAAATCCCTGATATTATTTCGGTTTTTTTGCACCATAGCGCGACCGACTTGTTCTTCTTCCTTCAACACCTGATGGATCTAAAACACCACGAATAACATGATAACGAACACCCGGAAGATCCTTCACTCTTCCACCCTCAATTAATACAATTGAGTGCTCCTGCAAATTGTGTCCTTCTCCTGGAATGTAAGCATTAACCTCAAATCCATTTGATAAACGAACACGAGCAACTTTCCGAAGTGCAGAATTTGGTTTCTTCGGTGTTGTTGTATATACACGAGTGCAAACACCCCGCTTTTGAGGACAACCCTTCAAAGCAGGTACTTTGTTTTTCTTCGTTTGTGTTTTTCTACCTTTTCTTACTAATTGATTAATCGTTGGCATTTCAACTCCAATAAAGCCTAATAAAATACAAGTATTTTTAATCTCAAAACAACAAGAATATTATAATTCATTTATTGTTTCTATACCTTGTTCATCTACGGATTGATCATTAACAATAACTTCACTATCAATTTCTGTTTCTTCTTCAATTCGTTTTGTCAAGATATCTCTGTTTTTGCTTGCGCCAGTACCCGCAGGTATCAGTCGCCCAATTATTACATTTTCTTTAAGTCCGTGTAGATAATCTGTCTTTCCTTCAACTGCTGCATCAGTAAGAACACGAGTAGTTTCTTGGAAAGATGCCGCAGAAATAAAACTGTCTGTATTAAGAGATGCTCTAGTAATACCTAACAAAAGTGGTTTAAAGGTTGCTGGATTTGCTTTCTTTGTTTTAATCTGCTTTTTGCCAGTTTCCTTCAGTTCTTTGTTTGCATCTTTTATATTTTCCCTATCAACTACATCATGAGTTTCGTAGTCAGAATCTCCAGCGTCAGTAACAACGACCTTATTACCCATTTGCTTATTAGTATTGAGCAAAGTAAATTTATTAATTCTATCTTTAGGAAGGTACTGTGTGTCTCCTGAGTCATCGACTTCAACTTTTTGCATCATTTGTCTTACGATGACTTCAATGTGCTTGTCATTGATAGTTACACCTTGAAGTCTGTAAACCTCCTGAATCGAATTCACTAGATATTCCTGTACTTTTACTGGTCCGCGAATAGATAAAATATCCTTAGGAGAAATTGAACCTTCGCAGAGTCTATCTCCTGCAAATACTAAATCACCGTCATGTACAATTACATGTCTTCCGTAAGGGATTTTATAAGATTTTTTATCTGCCTTTTCTTCGCCCCCAATAACAAGGATTTCTCGAATACCTCGTTTAATAGAACCATATTTAACTCGACCATCAATTTCAGTTACAACAGCTGGTTCAGATGGTTGTCTAGCTTCAAATAATTCAGCAATTCTTGGAAGTCCACCAGTGATATCACGGGTTTTTCCTACATCTCGTGGAATTTTAACAAGTATATCACCTGCTTTTACTTTTTGACCATTACGAACTACGACAGTAGCTTTTACAGGCAATATGCTAGCTCCACCCAAAGCAACATCGCCAGATTTCGTTTCAATTTCAATATGTGGAGATAGATTTCTGTTTTTGGATTCTGTAATTACGATCATTTTCTTACCGCCTTCTACAGCTTCCTCAACGAAAGTTTCTCCTTCAATCATGTCACGGAAGTTGACAATTCCTGAAGTTCTCGCCATAATAACATCAGTATATGGATCCCAACTAAACAAAGATTGTCCACCCTTAACTTTTTGGCCATCTTCAACACTAACTTTTGAGCCGTAAGGCACATTATAGGTCGAAATAACTCTATCGCTCTTATCTAAAACATCTATCTTACCATTTCTTACAATAGCAACATTGATTATTTCGCCTGATTCATCTTCTCTCTCAATAAGTTTTATATACTCATTGAATTTTATTTTACCACCTCGTTTAGTGGTCATTTTTGATTGCTCAATAATTCTTGATACAGTACCACCAATATGGAATGTTCGCAGCGTAAGCTGAGTACCAGGTTCACCGATAGACTGAGCGGCCATAATACCTACAGCATCACCAATAAGAACTTCTCGGTTCGAAGCAAGATTTAAACCATAACATTTTTTGCAAATTCCCTTTTCGGCTTCGCAAGTTAGTGCAGATCGAGCTTTTACTTGATATACATTACTCTTTTCAATTTTGCTGATTATCTCATTATCTATAATTGTATTTTCATCAGCAATTATTGTACCGTCAACTGGGTCAATAATCTTTTCAAGTGTGGTTCTTCCAAATATTCTATCTATCAAAGGTTCTATAATTTCTTCACCTTCTTTCAGGTCCTCAAAAACCATACCTTGGATAGTTCCACAATCATCTTTGAATATTGTAACATCTTGTGCAACATCAACTAATCTACGCGTAAGATAACCAGCATCTGCTGTTTTCAATGCTGTATCAGCTAAACCTTTTCTAGCGCCATGTGTTGAGATAAAATATTCAAACACTGACAAGCCTTCTTTAAAATTTGAAGTAATCGGATTTTCAATAATTTCGCCTGAAGACCCTTTCAAACTTTTCTTAGGTTTTGCCATCAGACCACGCATACCAGCTAGCTGTTTAATCTGATCTTGACTTCCTCGAGCTCCAGAGTCCGCCATCATAAATAATGGGTTAAATCCTTGCCTGTCATTTTCAAGTTCGACAAACATTTCTCGTGCTACTTCTTGAGTAGCAAAAGTCCATACATCAATTACCTTATTATATCTCTCACCTTCTGTCAGAATTTGTCTATCATATTTATTCTGAATATCAGTTACTTCAGATTCAGCTCTTCCAATAATATCTGTCTTTTTCTTAGGAATAAGGATGTCTTCAATTGCGATAGATGCACCACTTAAATACGCATATTTGAAACCCATATCCTTGAGTCTATCAAGGAATGCAACTGTTTGATAATTTCCTGTATTTTTGTAGCAAAATCCTACAATATTTTCTAATCGTTTTTTTGTGATTATTTTATTAAAATACTCTACACCTTCAGGAAGAATTCCGTTAAACAAAATTCTACCAATAGTTGTGTTTTTAATCCAAATATCACCAAATTTGTAATCTACAATTGCATGTATATCAATTTCATTATTTTCGACTGCAAGCCTTGCTTCTTTTAAAGATGATATTTTTGATCCTTGTCCCTTTGCCCCTTTTCTTGGTCTAGTTAGATAATACGAACCTAGAACCATATCTTGAGATGGGATTGAAATGGGTTTACCATTAGCTGGATGCAAAATATTATGACTAGATAACATAAGTAACCAAGCTTCCATTTGAGCTTCCTCAGATAATGGAACATGAACTGCCATTTGGTCACCATCAAAATCCGCATTAAAAGCTGAGCAAACCAATGGATGTAAACGAATAGCACGGCCATCAACTAATACAGGTTGAAACGCTTGAACACCCAATCTATGTAAAGTAGGTGCACGATTTAATAATACCGGATGGTCTTTTACAACATATTCTAATACTGCATAAACTTCAGTTGCATCTCTCTCAATTAACATTTTAGCACTTCGAGGTGTCCTTGTGTAACCTCTTTCTATAAGTTGTCTTATAATATGAGGTTTAAACAACTCCATTGCCATTTTTTTTGGTAAACCGCATTCATGCAATTGAAGTTCAGGTCCGACAACAATAACTGAACGACCGGAATAATCCACTCTTTTACCCAACAAATTCTGGCGAAATCGTCCTTGTTTACCTTTTAGTGAATCACTAAGTGATTTAAGTGGTCTGCGAGTTCCACTTCTAACTGCTGCTTGCAAACGACTGTTATCTAAAAGTGCATCAACAGCTTCTTGAAGCATTCTTTTTTCATTTCTTAAAATAACATCAGGAGCTTTAATCTCCATTAACTGCTTCAATCTGTTATTTCTAATTATAACTCTTCTATATAAATCGTTCAAATCTGATGCAGCAAATCGTCCGCCATCCAAAGGTACTAATGGTCTTAATTCAGGTGGTATAACTGGAAGAATATTAATTACCATCCACTCTGGTTTGTTTGTTACTTTTCTTTCAATTCGTGGGTCAAACTTTTTAAGTATTCTCAGCCGTTTAAGGGCATCTTCTTTTTTCTGAACTGATTTTTTTCCAGATTTTACAAATTCGGTAAGTTCATTGATAGTTTTTGTAACATCTAAATTCTTGAGTAGAGATTGAATTGCTTCTCCACCCATAAACGCAGAGAAATATTTGTCATCATCGATATCTTCTTCCGAAACTGTATCAATACCAAATTCTTCATCAAGGTCAAGAAACTCATTTTCATCAATCAATTCACCATATTCTCTTCCAGATACTCCAGGATTGATAATTACATATTTTTCATAATATGCAATTGATTCAAGTTGTTTAGTTGTGTAGCCAAGGAGATAACTTATCTTACTAGGAATTGATCGTAAAAACCAAATATGTACAACAGGAACAGAAAGGGCAATATGACCAATTCTTTCTCGACGAACAGTCTTCCTGGTAACTTCAACACCACAACGATCACAAATTATTCCTCTGTAGCGAATTCTTTTATACTTACCGCAATGACATTCCCAATCCTTTACTGGGCCGAATATCTTTTCACAAAACAAACCTTCTTTTTCTGGTTTGTAAGAGCGATAATTAATAGTTTCTGGTTTTATTACCTCTCCATGAGATCTCTCCAGTATTTCTTCAGGAGATAACAACCCAACTGTAATTGATTTAAAACTATTCGATTTCTTACTAGGGGTATTTGAAAAGAACACTATTTATCCCTCCGAGAATAATTAATCCAAGATAACATTTAAACCCAAACCTTCCAGCTCTTTGACAAGAACATTAAACGATTCAGGAACACTTGGAGTGGGTGTATTTTCACCTCTTACTAAAGAATTATACAATTGTGAGCGACCCTCGACATCATCAGATTTATAAGTTAATATTTCCTGAAGTGTATGAGCTGCTCCGTATGCTTCCAATGCCCAAACTTCCATTTCACCAAATCTCTGACCACCAGACTGAGCTTTACCACCAAGAGGTTGCTGTGTGATTAAAGAATATGGACCAGTTGATCGTGCATGCATTTTGTCATCAACTTGATGTGATAACTTCAGCATGTAAATTGTTCCTACTGCAACTTTGCTGTGAATTTTGTCACCTGTTCTTCCATCCCATAGATCAACTTTACCTGTTTCTGGTAGTCCTGCTTTATTCAATTCACCTTTAACATCATCAATTGAAGCTCCGTCAAAAACTGGAGTTGCATAATGTTTGCCCAATACTTCACCAGCCCAACCTAGCATTGTTTCATATAACTGACCCAAGTTCATTCGTGAAGGAACACCTAAAGGATTAAGAATAATATCTATAGGAGTACCGTCTTCCATAAAAGGCATATCTTCTTCAGGTACAATTATTGATACAATACCCTTATTACCGTGCCTTCCAGCCATTTTATCACCAACAGAAATCTTTCGTTTCTTTGCGATATAGACTTTTGCAAGTTTCATAACTCCTTGTTGAAGGTCATCACCAACTTTCAACTTGAATACATCTTTTTCAAGTGTTTCCTCAAGTTGTCTGAGATTGCGATGATAATTTTCCCATATTTTAATAATATTTCTCCAAACTACTGGGTTTTCTACCCAAGGAGATTTTAGCGATAGTCTTTCAAAATCTAACTTATCAATCCTTTGTTTGGTCAAAAGAGTTTTAGCTTTGATAACAGTTTTATTATCAGATGAATCTCGAACACCACCACAAGTTTGGTCAAGCAATTCTTTTGCTAACAATTCATTTCGTTTGTTCATTAACTCGACACGCGAAACTCGAGCATTTTTCTGTAAATCTCGAATATGGCTTTTTTCTTTTTTTCTAACTTCTAAACTTTTGCGTTCAAACAACTGAGTTTCTACAACTGTGCCATAAACTCCAGAGTTACATCGTTTGGAGGCATCTTTTACATCTCCAGCTTTGTCACCAAATATAGCACGTAATAATTTTTCTTCTGGGGTAGGATCAGTTTCACCTTTTGGAGTGACTTTGCCAACTAAAATATCACCGGGAACAACTTCAGCTCCTTCACGAATCAAACCTCTTTCGTCGAGATTTCGTGTAGCTTCTTCACTAACATTCGGTATTTCACTTGTTAGTTCTTCTTCACCTTGTTTAGTATCCCTAATTTCTACTTCAAATTCTTTCATATGGATTGAAGTGAAATAATCTTCTCTCACCAATTTTTCACTAATTATAATAGCATCTTCGAAGTTATATCCACGCCATGGCATAAATGCTACTTTTAAGTTTCTTCCAAGTGCTAACTCACCAAATTGAGTTGAAGCTCCATCAGCTAAACAATCGCCAACTTCTACTTTATCGCCAGGTAATACAAGTGGTTTTTGATTGATACAAGTATTCTGATTAGTTCTCAAAAACTTGTTTAATTTATAAGTTTTAACATTTTCCTGTGGAACCAAAGAAAGAGCTTCATCTCTTGTAGGGACACGAATTGTGATCTCATCTGCTTTAACGGATTCAACGGTACCTGAAACTTTAGAGTAAATAGCTGACCTTGAATCTTTAGCTACAACTTGTTCCATCCCAGTTCCTACAATAGGAACATGTGGACGCAATAGCGGCACTGCTTGACGCATCATATTTGACCCCATTAATGCTCGGTTGGCATCATCATGTTCTAGAAAAGGAATGATTGATGCAGATACACTAACGATTTGGTCGGTTGCTACATCCATATATTCAACTTGATCAGATTGAATTATTGGAAAGTTTTCACCTTTCCTTGCACGGAGAGTGTCATCTTGAAACTTGTCCTTTTCAATTCTCTCCCTTGCTTGAGCAATATAAACTCTATCTTCATCATCTGCAGATAAATATTCTACTTCGGTTGTAATTTTATATGAACCATCTTTGTTGTGAACAATTTTTCTATATGGTGATTCAATGAACCCAAGTTTGTTTACAATACCATGTGTTGCTAACGAACTTATCAAACCAATGTTCGGACCTTCTGGGGTTTCAATCGGACATAAACGACCATAGTGAGTGTAATGAACATCACGAACTTCAAAGCCAGCTCGTTCACGAGTTAAACCACCGGGTCCTAACGATGACATTCTCCTTTTGTGAGTAATTTCAGAAAGTGGATTTGTTTGATCCATAAACTGTGATAATTGACTCGTTCCAAAGAATGTATTCAACACTGAAGTAACAATTTTAGAATTTACTAAATCCTGCGGAGTTAAACTTTCAGCTTCTCGCTGATTCATTCGTTCTCTGATTGTTCTTTGCATTCTGCTGAGAGCAATGCTAAATTGGTTTTGTAACTGTTCTCCTACAGTTCTAACACGACGATTTCCTAAATGGTCAATATCGTCAGAACCTCTTTCACCTTTTCGCATACTAATAAGGTATTTAAAAAGTGCAATAAAATCATCTCGAGTAAGAACAGGTTCGTCAACTGGAGCATCAAGATCGAATTTCTTATTGATTCGATATCTTCCAACTTGACCTAAATCGTACTTCTTAGTTGAGAAGAACATCTTTTCTATGAACTTCTGAGCAATTGATACATTTGGAGCTTCACCTGAGCGTAATTGTTGATACAACAATAAAAGCGCTTCTTCTGTGTTAGATGTTGGATCTTTCTCCATAGTATTCAAAAATATTGTAGCATCTAAATCATCAGGTTTTTTAAGAATTTCTATTGATTTAACACCAGCAGTTATCCATTTTTCTAAATTGTTCTCAGTAATCTCAATGCCTTTCTCAGCGATTACTTCACCTGTATTCTTATCAACAATATCTTCTAATAAAGTCTTACCAACTAATTTTTTAGTTTCGGATATAGATACAGATTTTGTTAATCCAAAAGCACTTAGAATGTCTTTATTAGATGAATAACCTATTGCTCTAAGTAGCAGAGTTGCCGGAAACTTTCTCCTACGATCTATAATCGCATAAATACAATCATAAATATCAGTGGTGAAATCTACCCACGAACCCCTAAATGGAATTACTCGAGCTTTGTATAGTTTAGTGCCATTTGGATGAAAACTTTGATCAAAGAATACACCCGGAGATCGTTGTAACTGACTTACAATTACTCGTTCAGCACCATTAATAATAAATGTACCTCTGTCGGTCATATAAGGTATATTACCAAAGAAGACCTCCTGTTCAATATTTTGAACATATTTTGATCTATCATTTTCATCGGTAATGTGTAATACAAACCGAACTTTGAGTGGAACATGATATGATATTCTACGCTCTAAACATTCCTTTACAGAATATTTAGGTAGTCCTAAATAATAGTATTTATATTTAAGTTCGTAGTTTTTATGATTATCTTCTACAGGGAACATAGTTTTGAAAACAGATTCTAGTCCCTTGTTGGTTCGTTTTTCCGGAAGAATATCTTCTTGAAGAAATTCTTCATATGATTTTAACTGAATATCCAAAAGATCTGGGATATCAGTTACTTTATCAACCCTAGAAAAACTAAACCGTTCGATATAACGGTCAGATTTCACGCTCAAAGTGAACCCCTCCTTAAGTTAAATTAAAGATAAATGGGTATTTATGTATCGAGATACTAATGCTACTTAAAGTAATTTGAATTACTTAAGTACTACAGTTGCACCAGCTTCTTCAAGCTTGGTTTTCACAGATTCAGCTTCATCTTTTGCAACAGCTTCTTTAATAGTAGCTGGTATAGCTTCTACCAAATCTTTAGCTTCTTTCAAACCAAGTGTAGTTAATTCGCGAACTGCTTTAATTACATTGATTTTCTTTTCACCAAAAGATTCCATTACTACATCGAATTCAGTTTTTTCTTCAGCAGCAACTTCACCACCACCTGCTGGTGCAGCAGCCATTGCTACTGGAGCTGCGGCAGTTACGCCAAACTTGTCTTCGATTTCAGAGATCAATTCTGAGATCTCTATCATTGTTGCACTTTCAAGATAATTTAATACATCTGCTTTCTTGACTTCAGCCATTTTTACTTCTCCTGAACTTATTAATTAAGATTTCTTGTCTTTTAAACTATTTAACACTCCAACAAAGTCAGTCATTACACTATTAAGCGTTGCTGCCAACTTAGTCATTGGTTGATTTAAACAACCAACAAACTGAGATATCAGCTCTTTTCGTGTTGGAAGATCTGCTAATTCTTTAAATTTATCTGCTTCAAATTGTTTGCCTTCAAATAGGATTCCAACAACTTCAATTGGATTATTATCTTTATATTTTTTACCAAATTCTTTTATCACCCTAGCAGGTGATGAAGGATCATCTTTTGAATACGCAATACTAATTTGTCCTTGAAGAACATCATCTAAACCTTTGTATCCTGCATTTTTCGCAGCAATATTTGTAAGTGTATTCTTGGTTACAAGATATTCAACATCTTTCTCGCGAAACATATCTCGTAATTCAGTTGCTTGAACAACATTTAACCCTGAATAATTCGTGAAGTAAATCCCAACAGATTCTTCAAATCTTTTTTGGGTTTCTTCAACAATAGTTATTTTTTGTGGAGTTGGCATAATTTTACCCTATGCTGTAATACTAGTTTTATCTATTTTTATTCCTGGACCCATAGTTGAAGAAATTGTTATTTTCTTCATATAGGTTCCCTTAGTTGCAGATGGTTTAGCACGCATCAAAGCATCAATAAAAGTTCTAGCATTATCAGCAATTTGGTCTGCTTCAAATGATGTTTTACCAATACCAGCGTGGATGATTCCATTTTTTTCTACTCTAAATTCTATTCTTCCTGCTTTAACTTCCTTTACGGCTTTAGTAACATCCATTGTTACAGTACCGATTTTAGGATTTGGCATTAAACCACGGGGACCTAATACTCGTCCAAGTTTTCCAACTTGTCCCATCATATCTGGAGTCGCAATTACTACATCAATATCTGTCCACCCGCCTTGTATTTTTTGTACAAATTCATCAGAACCAACAAAATCTGCTCCCGCTTCTTCGGCTTCCATAGCTTTTTCACCCTTCGCAAAAACTAGTACTTTTGTTTCTTTTCCAGTACCATGTGGTAGAGAAACTGTACCTCTAACAATTTGATCTGCGTGTTTAGGATCAACTCCCAAATTCACTGCAATATCTACAGATTCATCAAATTTAGCAAAAGTCAATTCTTTTAATAGTTTTACGGCTTCAGTTAATTCGTAATCTGTAAAACGATCTATTTTAGAAATATTATCTTTATATCTTTTACCGTGCTGCATATTTATCCCTCTACTATGAGTCCCATGCTTCTGGCAGTTCCTGCAACCATCCGCATAGCTGATTCTAATTTTGTTGTATTCAAATCTGGCATTTTAATTTCAGCTATATCTTTCACTTGAGCATTTGTTACTTTACCTACTTTTTCTCGGTTTGGTTCACCAGAACCTTTTTCGATACCAGCAGCCTCAATCAATAATGTTGGTACAGGTGGGGTTTTTGTAATAAATGTAAAAGATCTATCGGCATAAACCGTAATTTCGACAGGGATAATTTTCCCCATTTGATCTTGAGTCTTTGCATTAAATGCTTTACAAAACTCCATTATATTCACACCTTGCTGACCTAATGCAGGACCTACAGGTGGCGCTGGATTTGCCTTACCTGCTGGAATTTGCAATTTAATAAAACCTGTTACTTTTTTTGCCATAAGCTAACCCTATTTCTCTATTTCTACCTGTGCATAATCCAGTTCTACTGGAGTTGGTCTCCCAAAGATAGAAACTGTTACTTTAATTTTTTGTTTATCTGCATTGACTTCTTCTACAAAGCCCTTAAAATCAACGAAAGGACCATCCACAACCTTAACAGGATCACCTACTTTAAACGGTGTTGCTAAAGTTTCTCGTCCTTCCTTAGCTTCAACTTCACCAAATATTCTCTTAATTTCAACTTCCCGTAAAGGTACCGGAGTTCCTTTTGGTCCAACAAAGTTCAAAACTCCCGGAGTATTTTCAATGATATATCTTGTTTCTTTAGTTAATTCCATATTTATCAAAATATATCCAGGAAAAAAAACTTTTTCTCTAATACGCTTTTTGTTAGATCGCATTTCTACTACTTTTTCAGAAGGTACAAATATATCGCCAACCATTTCAGAAACATTGTACTCTTTAGCCTCAAGCTCAATATTTTCCTGAGTTTTCTTTTCTTTACCAGAAATTACTCTTAGCGAATACCATTCCATAGTAAAACGCCTAGTTACCACCCAAAAAGATAGACATCAATTCGCTCAACCCAAAATCAATAAAGAATAAAAATATTGCTACTATAACTGAAAATACACCAACAATTACAGTAGAAGATAATAACTCATCTTTCGAGAGCCAAGTTACCTTCTTCATTTCTACTCCTATGCTACCAAAATAATTTGTAATCTTTTCTAACATCTAATCAACCTTTGTACTAGATTTATTTTGTTTTCATCCATACTAAATATTCGCAGGTGAGGAAGGACTCGAACCCTCAACTCCCGGCTTTGGAGGCCGATGCTCTACCAATTGAACTACTCACCTACCAAAAATATTACTTTGTTTCTTTATGGACGGTGTGTTTTTTACACCATCTGCAGTATTTAGTATGTTCTATCCGTTCAGGATGTAATCGTCTATTTTTAGTTACAGAATAATTCCGACGCTTACATTCTTGACATGCTAATGCGATGATATCTCTTTTACTTTTTCCGCCCACTTTTCAGTTCCTATTCTTTAATTTCAGTAACTACACCAGCGCCAACTGTACGGCCACC
>JACKQG010003382.1_pt2 | contig 14407 bp, 27 predicted proteins | sample 8237621 | NCBI WGS metagenome assembly JACKQG01 (sample SAMN15677084, study PRJNA649215) | marine metagenome | biome: marine; feature: Black Sea; material: saline water; isolation source: suspended particulate matter (SPM) from the Black Sea western gyre | collected 2013-06-09/2013-06-10 | depth...
ACTTCGCGGGCTTCTTCGATCTGTTCCGGCTTCATCCGTTTGGCCAGTGCGTCCCGTTTCTTGCGGGCGTTGGTGTTGCCGTTGCTGGCCGCGATTTCAAAATTTGCCCATGCCGCCACGTCGTCTTCGTTTTCTTCGCCGGCATTCAGCGCCGCGAATGCCTTGGCCATGCCGCTGGCGTCGTCGATGTTTTCCAAGTGTTCTTTGATGTTTTTTGCCATATAATCAAAACGGGTTTCGGCGCTCTGTGTCTGCAAAAAGAGTGGTCACGCGGGTCACCCCCACGGCTCCCCCTGGGAAGAACCTATGCCCGCGCGGCGGCTCCTCCTTTTTGACGGCGCGGGCGGGTTGGCCAGCTTGAGGTGTTGGGCGGTGAATCCGTATCGCGTGACGAAATCCTGCACCACGTGGTTGAGCCACGAGCGTGAAACACCGAGGCGCTTGGCCAATTCCTTTTGGCTTTTAACGCCGATGGATTCGGGTTGAATCATAAACGAAAGCGCCATCACTCGCATGTAAACGGCGCGCGGTTTGCATCGTCCATCCTCCCACGTTGGTTTCGGATTGATCCACCGAAGAATCTCGCCCAGGGCTTCGGCAAACTCGGCCACGCTTCGGGTATCCTCGGCCGGCGGGCCATCGATGGCATCGTAATCGAAGTCCACCAGTGGGTGAATCTCCCCAAAGCTGCTTTCACTCTCCGGCACCCCTCCGGCGTGTTCTCGGCGTCCCATCCCGTTGGTGTTCAGTTGTCCATTTTGTTTTCCTTGATTAGCTTGGCGAACAGCTCGCTCATCGTCAGGCCTTGGGCCTTGGCGTGCTGCTGGAAGGCCAGCGCGGCCTCGGCGGTGGTGTCCACCATCAGCAGCACTTTGTTCGGATTCTTGTGTTTTGCCTTGGCCATCACACCCACGCCGCCAGTTGGTCGTTGAGTTGCCGCTTGCGCTTCACCAGTTTACGATCCATCGCGCGCGCCTCGGTATCGTCCCAAACATATTCCCCGCCAGCCACGTCCGCGCGGTGGCGGTTCCGGTTCTCGGTGAGCTTGGTCGTAACGGCTTCGAGCGTGGTCTTGATCTCCCAAGGTGTGGCGGGCTTGCCGGTGGCTTCGGGGGCGGGCTTGGTTCCCTTTGGTTCGGGTGCGTTCGTTGGCCGTCCATCCTCGGCGTACCATCGCACCATCTCCCTGCGCCAATCCTTGAGCATTCCGAACTTGTTTGCCCACGTACGAGCCTCCTCCTTTTTGGCGTGAAACTTCTGGGCGTACCATGCGGGCACACCGGCCCTGTCGCCGTAGTCGATCACCTCCGCCTCGGTTGGGATTTCAGCCCCACCAGCCCCGTCATCCGAAGCCCCGCGCGCGCTCTCTCTCTTTTGGCTTTGGCTTTTACTTTGGTTTTGGCTTTGGTATGGCATAGGCTCGCCTATGGCTAGCTTATGGCTAGCTTGTGGCTCGCTTTTCCTTTTCTCCCACGATTTACGGGCCTTTTCACTCTGTGCCTCTCGATAATCTTCCAGCTTCGATCTAGTTTCTTCCTGCCTTTTGTTGTAAAGTTTGCCATTTTTTTGTCGAAAAAATTTCTTTTTTGCTTCCAAAATCGCTTTCGTTTTCGCTCCGGTAATCATTTTAAGGGTCTTCATGTCGTCCTCAATGCCGTCGCCTTCCCACGCGTGACAGAGCATCGAGATGTAGGCGCCACGTGCCTCGGCGGTCATCGTGGCCGTCCCGACTAAAAAATCAGCGGGGAAAAATTGAAAATAAGGGCATCGGCTCATGGCTTAAAAAGGCACGCCCTCGCTCTCGGCGGGCGCGCTGTTGGGGATTGTGGTTGCCGGGTGGGTCGGGACATCCCCAACGCCGTCCAGAGGGTCGCCAAGGCTTTCCTTTAACTGCTTCGACCAGGGCCGCGCGTCCTTCGCTTTGAGCTTCACGCGGATCCACTTCTCGCCTTCCTTGGTGCTGTTCACCCATGCGTCGGCCCAAAACTCCAGCTCGCCGAAGTTTCCGTTGCCTTTGAAGTGGGGATCACTCTTGTCTGGGCGTCGCTCGTGATTCATGCTCAAGCGGATCGTGTCGATATATTTGGGATCAATAGCCATTTTTATTTTCTTTCTTTTTGGGGTTAAAATCTTGGCGGCGTGTGGTTGTACGTCTCCTGCACCTGTTTCATCGCGGCGAAGGTCGCGCCGTCCATTCCACAGTTGTTTTTTTCGCGAATCTGTTCGGCGGTAATCTCCACCTGTTGCACAAACCGATTCACGACAGTGGCGGGCCGCTCCTTGTCCTTGTTTCGATCCCCGCCGCGTCGGATTCGAGCCACATATTCGGCGTGGCGCCGGCGGGCTTCGGCCAACGCCTCTCTACGCATCATGGCCGTGGCCGATTGGTCGGGCACGTGAATCAATCCATGATCGATTCCCCATTGCACCAACTCACGCGCGCGTTCCCACCTGAATTTCAGCGGTTCTTTTTCTTCGATCATTTCAGTTTTCCTTTTTGCTCGCCGCCGGAGCCCGCGCCGTTGAACCCCTCCAACGGCTCAAGGCTCGCCACCGTGATGGCGCATCCAGCCCGTTCGGCGGCCATGTTGTAGCGTTTCAGCATCGAAACACTGGCCACCTGTTTGTCATCCCGCCAAAAACCGACAGCGGTGAGCGCGTCCATCACCGCTTTGGCCGCGTTGTCGATGTCCGGCTTTTTGTCGTGCCATAAGGGCGCGTCATCACGCATCAACCCATTGGCGCGGAAATGCGCCTTGGGGCGCGGAAAAAGAAACACAAGAGTGAGCAGCAGCGGCCCTTCGTGGGGCTCGACGGGCAAATGATCTTGCACCGCCAACGCGATGCATCCCTTCCATCCCTCGGCCGTCGCGGGGTCATACATCCTCACCTTGCCATTGCGGGCAAAGGCACGGGCACGCGGCTGGCCTTTCGGGATTCCGTAAGCCGTGAAACTGGCCAACGCGTGGCCGCGCACTAGGTGATGATTCTCGCTCATATTCCAGCCAGTATCCATCCGCCGATTGTCCACGCGCCCACGGCAATGCACGCGATCAACGCGCTGGCGCCCAAAAAAAACATCAGCACGCACGCCCACAGTTTGGTTTCTCGTTTCATTTTTTCTTGGCCAGCATTTGCGTGCCGGTTTTGATTTCAATTTGATCACTCAACACATCCGCCACTTGGGCTTTTGCATCCTTGGATTTCAGCTCGGCGAATTGCGCCACTTGTTTTTCCAGCGTCGGTAAACTCACTTTGGTGGCGGCCAGCATTCCTTTGGCGTCGATCAATCCGGCATTAGCCAGCGCCTCAAAGGCTGGGCCGGACTCAGCCACGGCGCGCGTTGTGCGGCCGTCCTTGAGTTCCCATCCATCAATGGCGTTGGGGTTGGCCTCAATCAATTCACGGGCGCGGGCTTTGATGGCCGCGATCCGTTTGGCCAGCGCCTTCTCGGCCACAGCGGCCAGCTCCAACAGATCCGGCAACCGCTCGGCCGGTAGTTGGGCGGGATCATCCTGCACCAACGCCAAGGCCGTGGCTTGAGCTTCGGGGCACGTGGCGGCGGCCTTGCAATACTGGCACGCCTTGGCCGATGGACGGCGCAGGGCATCAGGGTTCTCGCTCTCATCCAGAATGCGTTCCACGTGATCGCGGGCAATCACCAGATCCTCCAAAGCGTAATGGCACACACTCGTTTGCGGTGAAACCCACGGCTGAATAATCGCCACGGTGACGCTGTGCAGTTCGGGGTTGTCCTCCTTCACCAGCACGGCAAGGCCACGCAATTGCAAATTGCCCACCGCTTCGGTTACAGCGCCGCGTCCGAATTTGTAATCCACCACCAGCGCGTGCGCGTCGCAGATCACCACCAGATCAGCCTTGCCGCTCACTCGGTCATCCAATCCCCACAAGCGCTCTTCGCGGATGATCGTGCAGTCGGCCACATTGGCGTCGGGGGCAACTTCTTCTAGCCACGCCCCCACCACTGAGGCCTCCAGCTCCATGGCAATCTCCACCGCCTTGCGCTCGTCATCATTGGCGAGGCATTGGAAACTTTGAGTTTCCATTCCTTCATGGCAACGCGTACCCATGCTCGCCACATCGCTGCTGGGCGGTTCGGGAATGTCGCGCTCGGCATTCACGCTGCCCGCACATTCTGAAACGCGATCCAGTCGGCTCATTGAGATTCGGCCTCGGCGCTCATCGGTTTCAGGATTCATCCTTGGCCTCCTTGGCTTCCGGGATCACGTCAGTGTTGGCAAATTCAATGTCCATCGAGGGTTGCCAGCCTCCCAGCCGCCATCCGTTGGCGTCAAAGTCTCTCACCACGGGCGCGCCTTGGCGCCGGATGGCATCAAAAAAATTGGCCACCACCGGCACGCATTCGGCGGGCATCACCCACTTGGAGGATCCCACGGCCACGATGATGTTGTGCGGCGCGGGACTGGGTTGGTCTTGGCCGCTCATGCGGTTGCCTCCGCAGTTTCAGGTTGTTCGGGGGCGAGTCCCTGCCTTGAAAGTTCGGCCTCGTCCGCTGGATCTTCAAGGGCGGGTTTTTCAAACATCTGCTCGGCAAAGACCGGTTTGGCTGCGCTGAATCGGTTGCTGGCAAAGTCCGGCGTGTCGTGATCTTTATCCATCGCCAACGCCTGTTCGGCGTCCATGGGCCAACGTTTAGAGTGTCGGCGCAGCACCGTCTTGCGGGCCATCTCGTCATAGTCCGTCACCCACGGGCCGGAGTTGCCCGCCTTGGATCGGCCACGGATCGCGTCGATTTCATCGCGCGTCATGATCTCATAACTGGTCACACGCTCGCCATCCTCAACCCATGAAGCGCGCGAATACACGCACACCAAATCACCACGGGCCGCAGAATAATCCACCGCGTGCTTGAGTGCTGTGCGGCCGTGACCGTCATCCTCCTGCACCTCAAAGGCATCCTTGGCGCGCACCACCTTGGCTTCGGCGGTCACACCGTTGCGGCGCGCGATGGCAAGTAGCCCTTTGTAATCGATCACCAGCGTGCAATCTTTCCCGTAGGGAATCAAATGCGCGTGGCGGCCGTCCGGCTCAAGTCCCACGGCGGACAGATCCAGCAAGCACTGGAATAAACTTGGCTGCGTGCATTGGAGCAGCTTGGGGGTTCGGTTCAGCGCCGTGAGGGCGATGCGGGTGAAGCGTTCCGGGGCACAATGGCGCGGGAGGGCTTTGGCGATTTGCTCTTGAAAAGCCGGGCCTTCCAATAGCGTGCGAAGTTCGGCCTTTTGAGTGGCCATCTCGTTTTTGCTCATCTCTTGTTCTCCTTGGATTGGGGTTAAGGGTTAGGGGTTAAAATTAGCCGGCCAGCGCACGCGAGTGACAAGGGTGAACGCACACCGGCCGGCCGGATGCCCCCCAAAGCACCCATCAAAAAAACGCTTCCACGGCGTTGGGCGACTGGCCCGCGCCCCCTGCATCCAGGGCGCCGCCGTGAAAGAGTGCATCCGCATCAGATTGCGCTGTGCGGAAAAAGCCATCATGCATGGGGTGGTCTTCCATGAATAAACGCGAATAAAACGCCACGTGCGCGTTGGGCAGCTTAAATTCGCCGCCGCCCTGAATCTCTGTCTCCCATCGAATGCGCTCGATGATGGCTTGGGCGCTGTAATGCTCGCGGCCCGCCTCGATCACTTCCAGCGTGAACTGAATAAAGCGCCGGTAGACTTCCGGGTGGGCTTGGTGATAGCTCGCCCAAGCCATCGCGTTTGGTGTGTTGGGGAGCGGCTTGAATAGGTCGGATTGGTAGGTCATCGGTTCACGGGGTTGGGGTTAACGGAAAGAGATTGAGCCTCACGGCACGCCGCCTGTTCGCACGGCAAGCAAACGTGTTCGCCTCTCGCCACGGCCACCGAGCAGATCACACACACAGACACCGGCCGACGGTTGCCCGCCGGCCGATGCTGCTTTGTGTTGGGCTTGTTGCTAGTCCCTGAGAATGAAGCCCCACGCGGCTGGAACGCCAAGGAGGCGGGGGTGGAGAACCCCTCTGAAGAAACGGCGCCAGTCCGCGCGGGTGTTGATAATTGGGAAAGCATCAGTCAAGCCTCCCATAAAGTTTGGTGATGGCGCGTTGGGTCGTCGCCGGCACGCGGCGCACATCAAAGCCTCGCTTGGCAAAGCCGCCCACGCCCATATTGTAAGCGGCATAAAGGTCGCCGGCGGTGGGTTCGCGCTTCATCCGTTTGGCCAGTTGCCCGTGGATCATCGCAAGGTATGTGCGCGCGTAGATCCTCGAAATGGCGGGGTCATTCGCTCCCTGCGCGTAAGGCGTGGCCTTGAATCCGTTGGCCTTGAGCCAGCGCGAACAATCCGCCCAAGCCGGTTTGTGCATTTGAAAAGCCCCGTTTGCCTTCCCTTGATCGCCCACCGCGCGCGGGTTGTCGTTGGATTCCACGAAGGCCACCGCATCAAGCAGCTTGCCGTTGATCTCCACGCCGGAGCAGGGCACGGCGAGCAACAGTAACGCAGCCAGCACCGCCACCAATCGGCACGCGCTGCGGGCCTCAAAGGCCAACACGTCCTTGAGCCTGTAACGAACTGCACGGGCGCCGAAGCGCACGCACTTCAATCTACCCTCACGCGTCCATCGGCGGATTGTGTCCGGATGAACGGCGAGCTTCTCGGCAACATCTTGTCTGGTTAAGTATGCAGTCATGGTTTCCTTGGGGTTGGGGGTTAATGGTTCAAGACTTTTGACGAAAAAAGACGGGCGCGCACATAGCAGGAAAGGGTGCGGTGGTCGGCCTTGGCGGCACGAGCCAGCGCCTTGAGTTCGGTGGGAGTTAAGCACACGCCCAAAGTCTTGGTGCGTTTGTCGGCGGGCTTCCTTGGCTTCAATGTCGTAACCTCCATCGCTGGAAGCAGTAAAGCATCAATGGTTTAAAGGTTCAAGACTTATTTGAGAATCTGCAAGGAAACTTGTTCGCGCTTTATTCCCCGTCATCCTCGGAAGGGGGGCGGCCTTTCGGCGCAACGGGTAGGCCGAGCTTGATGCGGATAAAGTCGCTGTAATTCCGGATGCCGAGGCGATCCATTTCGGCATCGACTTCGGCCTTCTCGGAATCAGTCACCCAAATGGCTAGGTTCTTGGTTCGGTCGCGGGATGTCTTGGATCGTTTTGACATTGGCTCGTCATTAAGGCCTTGGCCATTGAGTCCGGCGCAGTGTGTTCCCTCTCGGCAAGTTCCAGCAGCCGCGCGTAAGCGTCGGGCGCAAGCCGGAAAGTGAGGCGGTGTAAAGTTTCAAAATCACGGGCGGGGAAGGTACTGCATTGCTTGGGGTTGTCAATATTGCGAGTGGGCGTCAATGTTTCCATAGGGTTGCATAGGGTTGCATGGGTTGCATTTGGGCGGCAAAACGCCGCTGCTTTGGGTTGCTCTTAATTTTACCATTTTTCGCCGGCCTGTATACAGGTATTTTGCGTTAACTGAAACAGTGATAAAGTGGGGTGCGCCAGCGCCTCGATTTCCGGAGCCGGAAAACCTCCCGCCGCTAGGGTGCAATTTCCCAAAACGCTCTGGCCTCCGCCGGCGATACGCGCCCATCGTAATGGCGCCTGAAAACGTCGCTTTTTTCTTCGTGGCCCATCAGGTATTTTGTCCAATCCGGCCGGCCGTGCTGGGCAACGTGCATGGAGGCAAACGTGTGGCGCTTGATATGACTGCCCCATTCCCATTGCCCAAGCGCGCCAAGCTTCGCATCATTGCGTAGCTTCTCCATTTTTTTGCGGTAGTTTGTGAACGGGTAGAGATCGCCGCCACGCTTTAGCCATTTCACGCAATTGGGCGGGACGGGAACCATGCGGCGCATTCGCGTGCGGCCGGCTCCGGTTGGCACTTCCAGTTCCGGCGTGGGCCGGTCTAGGTGGATATTGGGCCAGCCCACGCCGATGCTGTCAGCGCTGCCCACCATCTCACTGATCCGCAACCCGCAAAAGTATCCAATGGCCAGAAAAGGAACCATCGCGGGGTGATGCTTCTTGGCGGTTGCCAAAAGTTCTCCGGCCTGTTCCGCGTTGTGCCAGCAAATTTCCTTTTGGCCGATAGGTGAAAGCTCGGCATCGGCGGCGGGGTTTTTTGCAATCCATCCTTGTTTCACGCTCCAATTGAAAAAGCGGCTCAATCGCGTGCGGTATCCTTTTTGGGTTATCGGCGCGCGGCCGCGCACTTTCGCAAATTCTTCAATGGTTTTGTGGGTGATCTCGCCAAGCGGCATATCCCCGTATAATGCGCCAAATCCTTTGACTATATTTTTAACGGTTTTGCTGCTGCTTTTTGCCAGCTCCAGCCCTTCCCAATATACCAAAAATTCGCGGATCGCATCGGCCGTTAGCACATCCGTGCGCGGGCGGTATTGGTCGTAGGCCATAGCCGCGTCCATCAACTTGAATTGCCCGGCCTCGGCGATTTGAACCGCGGCCAGTGTGTCGGCAACCACGGCTTGCGGTAGGCCCGCCAGTTGGCGCAGCATTCCGGCCGCGTCTTGGTATTGACCGGCAAAAGCTTTTGCGTCACCCTCGCGCGCGAACAACCTTTTGACCGGTTTGCCACCCAATTGAAAGTTAACACGCCAACGCACATTTCCATGATGATTGATTTTTGTGATTTTCATAAATTGACTTTCCGGCTTCGGGCCATTTCGGGCCGATTAGTTCGGGCCATTCGGGTCGGCTTTGCTGCACGTTTGCGTACCTTTCTGCACGCTTATGCATCAAAGCCAAGGAGGCGTCAATTGTATTTAAAGGCAGTAAACAGGGGGTTTACTGGGATTCGCGTGCGTAGCTCAATTGGATAGAGCAGTAGTTTCCGGAACTACTGTTTTTTTCGTTTTTCCATTAGAAAACAAAGGTCAAGCGGCTTCGGGCCATTTCGGGCGAGTCGGCTGGGCTTCATTTCTTTGCGCCTCCTTATTTTTCGCACGCACGGCGGCGCGGCGCTTCATCTCCTTGGATCGCTGTAATGGCGTGAGGTTGGCCCAGACGGCTTGGCCGCCTGCGGAGGATTTTGATTTGCCGCCTTTGCGGCCCATCTCGGCCATAAATTGGCTGACGGCTTTGGGGATTTCAGTTTTCTTCGGCATCGTTTTCATTTATTTGCCCTTTTTTCTTTGTTTACTAGTTTTGGATGGAGATAGTCGGAGCCAATCGCTTGATTGTTTTCTCCCGCCAGCGGCGGCCGATTTCAAATGATTTCAAGACGCCCTCGGACGTGGGTTCCCCTGCCTCCACTTCGCCGGCCATGAATGACTCGACGGATCCACCGCGTGTCTCTTGCAGGTGATCGGAGACTCTCGCCATTCCGGCGTCATTTAGATTGCGGAGTGAGCTGCCGATGTTGCCCGCCATTTCCTTTAGAATGCAGGCAGTTTCGTAGTTGGTTTTATATTTTACTTTCATTTTTTATTCTCTCGACTTTAGCGGCCTGAGTCCGGCCTGTTTGTTGTGTTGTTGTTGTTGGTTAAAATTGCCCGTTGTGTTTTTCGGCGAAAGCATCCCGGTAGTCGATGGATTCGCGGGCGATCTCGACGGACTCGATGAGTTGCACGCCGCCGCCGTTGATGATGTCGCCGTTGGGGGCGAGCAGGTCACCGGCGGCGATGTCGGTTTCCGTCTCGAAGGTGTTGACGATTAAAAAGCCGTTGTCCATCGAGGTGTTGAGAACCCCGCCCAATGCGGAGAGATCAAAATCGTATTCGCGCGCCCCATCGGGGAGGGCAATGGTGAATGAGATGAGCGAACCGTTGACCAGTTCGACTTGTTTGATTGTTGCTCGGTTCATGTTGTTGTTTTGGTTGTGAGGGGCGGTTCCCCTCGTGTCAAAACAAGATACACTTAAACCGCTTGCCTGTCAACTGATTTGTGAAAGTTTTTTCACTTTTTTTTGGTCGGTTTTTATCGGGTTTTGGGGCAGCTTTGGGGGGTCGTCACGGCGTGGATTCGTAACCATTGGGAATGGCGTGCTTGAGTTAGCGCGCGGGATCGCGCTGTGGCGGCTTTACCATTTGGTGAGGGGGCAGGATTCGGAATTGGGGGTCAGCACAGCGGGCCGCTAATCAAAGCTGCTTACACGGCATCCTGTGGCCTTGATTTGTGGCTTAAATGCGGCGAATCCGGCGAATGACGCCCAAAGGGATGGCGACGAAATCGCCTTCGGGGGGTTGGTCGGGGCGGGTATCGAATAGGCTGGTGGCGATGATGATGTGGTCGGGGCGTTTGGCGGCGAGGCGGCCGATGGTGATGCATCGGGCGGGCTTGGCGTCTGGGAGTGTTTCGTTGGTGAAGCTGCAAATGTCGTCCCAATGAATTTCAAGAAGGGCGCCGAGTTTTGCGGGGAGCTTCATTTGAACTTGAAGTGGTTGGTGGGGTAGAGCCCGCGCGGGGTTTGGATTCGGAACTGGCGGCGCTCAATGATTCCGGCGCGCACGCTCGCGCACAACATTCGGCCTGTGTGAGAGTAGCTTTTGCCGAGTTGGCCGGCGATCTCGGCCACCGTGTACCATCCGGAGGGAACGGATTCTGGCGCGCCGTTGGTGACGAGTGTGCCGGCGAGAGTTTTGGCGAATTGGTTGGCGGTTTTTTTGTCCATCATTGGTGATCGTCAAACTTTGTTGCCGATCAAAATTCTTCCAAGCCGGTGGGTAAAACCCAATGCGGGCCGCAGCGGCGGGCGAGCCATGTGATGGTGGTGCATCCTTTGTAGACTCCAAAGGCCCAGGCGTTTTCCCACGCGGCGGTTGCCAGCCGGTTCTTGGCGTATCGCATCCGGCCAAAGTCGGCGAGGCATCCGATGGAGTAACCCCAAGTGCCGCCTTGGCGGCGGCCGGTTTGGACTTCGACGCGGTGAATGTGGCCCATGATGATGGTGCCGCCTCGCGCGGCGTAGTGCGTGGCCGCTTCTTTCACGGCATTCATGTTCGCGCTGTACCCGTGCGTAAAGGCCAGTTTGCCTTCGGCGACGCGATGCACGCCCGTTTCGGCGTGGTATTCGTAAAGCTTCGTTTTAGTGCGGCGGCATTGTTTTTCGATGCGCTCGATGACTTCGGCGGCGGCGAAGCGCATCGCGCCGTTGCTGTGGCTTTCGCGGATACGCCAGAGGCGGTCTTCGTGGTTGCCTAGCAGGTAGACGTGGGGGGCGTAGGCTTCGAGAAAGCAGAAGCCTTGCACGAGGTCGTCGGTGAGGTCATCGGCGGCGGCGCTGTCTTCGTTGCTGATGCCTTGGCGGAGGCCGGCGAAGTCGAAGTTGTCGCCGACGTGGATCTTTAGATCCGGCTGGTAGTGGTCAACGAATTTAAGGAACGCGAGGCGCGCGCCCTTGTCGATCATCGCGCCGTGGTTGTCGCCCACGGCCACCCATTTTTTCCATCCTCTTTTGCTCATAATTCAAAGCCTCCGCAATGGCTTTGGGGTGAGCGGTCACCATTTGTCGATTGGGCAACGCTCGGTTTCCAATGCCAGCTTCGGCAGGCTGCATCCGCACGCATCGCATCGGCCAAGGCCAAAGCGGGCGTCACGGTTCATTTTTGGGCAGTCAAAACAGGTTTGCGCGCGTTGGCGCAGCGTGGCTTCGTCGGCCACGGGGAATCCCGCTTTGGCCCAAAGGCCAACAGAGGTAGCGAGCTTCGTCATCATTGATGCGAGTGATAAAGTCATTGTCCGGCCTCGATGCGTTCTTCCAGTTGGTTTATTGTTTTTAATGCGGCGCGTGTCCATTCGGGGGGTTGGTCGGGGCGGGTGTCGAACAGCATGGTTCCTTGCCCGTCACATCAGCCCAACGCTGAATCGAAACCGCAACGTATTCAGGCGTAAGCTCCATGGCGTAGCACTTGCGGCCCAGTTGCTCGGCGGCGATGAGTGTGGTGCCGGAGCCGAGGAATGGTTCCGCGACAATCGCGCCCTCCGGCGTGCTTGACTTGATGGCTCGACAAATCATCGTCACCGGCTTGGGGGTGGCGTGCCCATGCCTGTCCTCGCCGGTCACACGGTTGAACTCCCAAACGTCCGTCATGTTGTCGTGGGTGTTGTCGAAGTAGGCGCGGGTGGCGTAGAACTCCCGCTTGATTTCGTCGTGATCCCGCTTGAATGCGTCGTGATCCCGCTTGATTTCGTCGTGATCCCGCTTGAATGCGTCGTGCTCCCGCGCTGCTGCTTGGAGTTTTCGGTAGTGATCTTCGGGAATAAATTGCCATTGGCTTTTGGTGAACCAATGCCCGTGCATCCCAGCGCCGCAAATCCGCTTCACGTCCCCTGCTGTCCATCCCATTTTCTTCAAGTCAGCATCAAGCGCGGAACGAATCGGCTCCCACCCCTCCCAGTAGTTGTCGGCGTTGCTGTTGAATCCCTGCTCGCCAAGCATGAAGAACAGGCAGCGTTCAGATGCTGTTGGGAACGAGCGGTAATGCTCCGCATCCATGCCCTGCCCGTATTTTTTATCCCAAACGACCTCATTTCTCAGCGTCAACCGCTCGGAATCCTTCAGCCCACCGACGTACCACAGCCGCCACAAGTCTTCAGCGTTGCCCCAGATGTATGCGCTGCCGTTGTCCTCGGTGTGCGGTCGGAACGCTCGCCACCAATCCATCTGGAATGCGTCGAGTTTGTCGGCGTAGAGGTTATCATTCGCCACCCCGTCTTTCTCTTTGCCCATGCCGTAAGGCGGGTCGGCGTGAATCAGATCCGCCTTCGCCCCCGCCATCAGCCGCTCCACGTCCTCGGCCTTCGTCGAGTCGCCGCACAGTAATCGGTGGTCGCCCAATTCCCAAATCTGCCCGCTTTCCACGCCCCACTTCTCGCGCAGTTCTTCAGCGCGGTCAATCTGCGGCTCGGCGTCTGCCATGTCATCTGGATTAAATTGGGTCAATAAATCCTCAAGGGTTGTCGTGTCAAACCCTGTCAAGTCCATGTCAATTTCCCCCGTGTCCAGTTCAATCAGTAAATCCTTTAAAGCTGCATTGTTCATTTCGGCAAGCTCGGCAATCCTATTGTCGGCAATTAAATGCGCCGTTTCTTCTGCCTCGTTTTTAAAGTCCTGCAAATTGACCGGGGCATTATCCAGCCCCAAAAAATACGCGGCTTTTAATCTGGCGTGACCAGCAACAATGAACCCGCTCCTTTTGCTCACGACAATAGGAGCACGCCACCCTTGCGCGGCAATTATCTTGCCGAGCATTTGGATTTGCTGGTCGCTGTGCGTGTTTGGATTTCGGGGATGATCAACCAGTTCGGCAAGGTTTTTAACCTCATCATGTGCGCAATGGATTTCAGGATTTAATTTTGTTTCCGTGTTCATGGGCGAGTGAAAAAGTCATTGTCCGGCCTCGATGCGTTCTTCCAGTTGGTTTATTGTTTTTAATGCGGCGCGTGTCCATTCGGGGGCGGCCAGCGCGGCGGCTTCAAAATCAGGGCGTGCGATCAGGCGGGCGCTGTTCTCCAGCTTCACCGTGACGCAGCCGGTTAAGCTCAGCGTCAAGGAGAGCATCAATGGCTTGATCCACTTCATCATCTTTGCGTTGTTTCCGTTGGCTGGCGGCTTGCACCGTCATCATGCGGCTAATCTGTTCGAGCGCGGCGGCGATCTTCGGGATGGCGGCAATGGCGGCGAGCAGTTGCACGGGTTATTTTTTGGCGGCGTATTCTTTTAGGGCGTCCACGATAGATTGCCCCCCAATGTAGGCGGGCACGATAATCACCACGGCGCCGATGAGTTGCTCGGTGAGTTCGGGGGATAGGTTGGCCCATTCGGTGGCCATGACGGTGAGGAGGCCGCCGATGGCCATCCAGAGTTTTCGGGATTTCAGTTTATCTTTCATTGGTCTTTTGTTTTTTTCTCACGCAAGCGGTCAATCACCCACGCAATGAGTTTGCTGGTGGCGTAAAGGAAGGTGACGGCAAGGATGCCGGTGTTCAGGAACGCATCAAGGCCGGCGAAATTGGCCGTGGCGAGTCCGGCGCTTGAGACGCCCAACACTTTCCCGATGTCTAGAATTTCGTCGCTCATAATAATGTTTAGGGTGGAGGCGGGCCTCCCGTTCCTTGATATTGATATCGAATGATTACCACGCCGCTTCCGCCCGCTGCTGCATTAGTGCTTTGGTCGCCACCACCACCACCGCCACCAGAGTTTGCCGTCCCAGCATCAGCGTGGTTTCCGCTCCCTCCCGAGCTGCCTTGACCACCTTGGCCACCACCGCCGCTGCCACCAGAACCACGGGTTCCACCGGCTCCCCCACCCCCCCCCCCCCCCCCCACCCACCTCCCCCCCATTGATGAAGAGGATCCTGCTCCCCCACCCCCCCAACTGAAAAAAACACCTCGTGTGCCTCCCGCCCCACCCGCCCCCCCACCCCCCCCCCCCCCCGGCGCCCCCCACTTTTT
>JACKQG010005255.1_pt1 | contig 14398 bp, 9 predicted proteins | sample 8237621 | NCBI WGS metagenome assembly JACKQG01 (sample SAMN15677084, study PRJNA649215) | marine metagenome | biome: marine; feature: Black Sea; material: saline water; isolation source: suspended particulate matter (SPM) from the Black Sea western gyre | collected 2013-06-09/2013-06-10 | depth...
AAGAACCCAACGCGGCTATGATTAGCCCTCTGGCTGAAACCTTCGCAAAAGACTACGACATAATGAAACTCACAGAGACGATGATCCGCTCCAACTTATTCTTTTCCAAGGCGGCATATCGCCGGCGGATTAAAAGCCCGATAGAGTTCGCTCTGGGCATAGTACAGGCCCTGGAAGGTGTTATATCCACAACGCAGCTTGCTCAAGACCTGGCCGGTCTTGGCCAGAGTCTCTACAATCCACCAACGGCAAGCGGCTGGGCCGGCGGAAGAAATTGGATCGACAGCGCTACACTCACGGGGCGCAGCAATCTTGCCTTGGCGCTGCTGAAAGGCTCGGAACCATATGGCAACAAACTTAATCCCAGGGCTCTGGCTAACAAGCACAGTTGCACAACACTCAAATCCGCTACGAAACTCCTGCTGGATTTATTTCTGCAAAGCGACCTTGCTGGGGATGTTCATGAGTCAATTTTGAAAATGGCGAAAGCATCTTCAGGAAATAACAGTGATGTTGAAGATGCAACGCTGCGTCGTTTCACACATACAGTAGTTACGCTTCCTGAGTTTCAGTTAGCTTAAATTGTGGAGAAAATACCATGACCTATACACGAAGAAAATTTCTAAAGGCCACTTTGGGAAGCTCTGCTCTGTTATCACTCGCTCCTGCAACACCGAACTTCCTGACACGTTCAATGATGGCAGCCGCACACCGGCGAAAAGAACGCGATACTGTTCTGGTAGTAGTTCAACTCTCAGGTGGAAATGACGGCCTGAACACCGTCGTTCCGTACGAAGATGATGAATATGCCCGAAACCGCCCTACTTTACGTCTGCCCCCCAACGAAATACATAAGATCAACTCGCAATTAGGCTTTCATCCGCGAATGGGGGCATTTAAGCGCCTGTACGAGCAGGGACACCTGAGTATCATTCAGGGCGTTGGCTATCCGAACACAGACCGTTCACATGAATCTGGGATGCGGATATGGCATACGGCAGCTCCTGACGAGCCCGATTGTCAGACCGGATGGCTGGGCAGGACAGTTGACAGCATCCGGGAGCCGAATAGCATTAACACACCCGCTGTGTTTGTCGGGCCGATTGTCCAGCCTTTCGGGCTAAATGCAAAGAATGTCGTCGTTCCCTCTATCGACTCACTTGAAAACCTAACAATGCGAGAAATGCCTGGTCATGATAATTACAAATCTCAACGCAAACACACGGCCGAACTTCCCCGCACTGATCAAAACAATCCACTTATGAATTTCCTGCAGCAGTGCACACTGAATTCCTATACCAACAGTGAGCAAATCGAAGCGGTAATGAAAAAGACGGCCAACACCGCTGAATATCCACAGTTCGAACTTGCCGGCAGTCTTCGTAAGGTCGCTCAGCTTATTCGGGCTGATATTGGTATCCGGATATTCTTTACTGAACTTGGCGGCGGCGGAATCGGAGGCTTTGATAATCACGCAAATCAATTAGGAAACCATTGCGCCCTACTGCACCACTTCTCTGAATCAATCGGAGCATTTATCGACGATCTGAAGCAAGACAAGCAGTTGAATCGTGTTCTTCTGATGACCTTCTCGGAATTTGGCCGGACCGTTAAGGAAAATGGACGCCGCGGTACCGGACACGGAGCTGCCGCCCCAATCTTCCTGGCCGGCGGCAGGCTCAAAGGCGGCCTTGCCGGTCCACATCCCAGTCTGAAGGATTTGGATAACGGTGCCCTGAAGTTCCACACCGACTTTCGCAGTGTCTATGCAACGGTGCTGGACCGATGGCTTGGCTTCGATAGTTCGAAGGTACTTGACAAACAATATGAACCGCTCAATATCCTGAACGTTTAACTTGTATGACTAATTATTACTGATGATTGCAATTTACGCTCGTATCTTCTTCAGTAACCATGCCATATTCTGACCGAGAGTTTGCATCGTCCGCAGACCTTCCTGGTCTTTCTCGACTTCACCTTTTTCAAGTCCGAAACTCATGTTCCAGTAACATGAACCCGGTATTATCATACCGCTGATTAAGAAAAAATGATTCATCGAATCATACGCATGGATTGCCCCTCCCCTGCGGACCGCCACGACAGCAGCTCCGACCTTTCTTGCAAACATTTCTTCGTTGGCTTTTGCCACCAGTCCGGCCCGGTCGATAAGCGCCTTGAGTTCCGCACTCACATCGGCAAAGTATGTGGGAGAAGCTAAAATAATTCCATCAGCTTCCAGCATCTTTTCGATACAGCCATTTACAATATCAGTTTTAACTGCGCACCTCTGGTCCTTGTTTTCAAAGCATTTATAGCAGGCGATGCAGCCCCGGATGTTCTGGCCGGAAAATTGTATCATTTCGGTTTCGATGCCTTCTTTTTCAAGCTCACCGAATACCTGTTTAACCATTATAGCGGTGTTACCATCCTTTCGGGCACTGCCGTTAAAAGCTATAACTTTCATATTTACCTCTCAATATATTTTTGATTTATCCAAAAGATTCACTCGAACGAGCCTGTGATTGTAAATCAGTTTGGCATTTCCTGCAAGTATTTGGCTTGATAACTGTTCCAATAATTATGAAAAAAGCTTTTGGACAGTTTACTTTATCTATGATTTCTTGACAATAACAGCATTTGTTGTTCTAATAATCAATAATTCAACCGTAGGAGGTTAGTTTATGATGCACCGAAATCGCATTCACTGGCCCCTTGGCAGCATCTCAAAAGTTATTCGTCCGATGCTTGTCATGGTGGGATTGTTGGTTACTGTTCAACCGGTCTTCGCCGCCAGATCTGGGGTGTTCAGCATTAGAGATTACGGAGCTGCAGGCGATGGTAAGACACTGGACACTATGGCGATAAACAAGGCAATTGAAGCATGTGCAGCCGCAGGCAGCGGACAGGTTCTATTTCCGCCCGGAAGATACCTGTCGGGCACGGTACACCTTAAGAGCCGTGTATCGCTCTTTCTCGAAGCAGGTGCCACGCTGGTCGGGACTACAGAGCTTGATAAGTATCAGCAACCGACAATCCCGTCCTTCATGCCCGAAGCCAAATGGGGCAAGTGGCACAGGGCTCTGATACTTGGTGACGGGCTGGAAGATATCTCGATTTCCGGTCAGGGCGTGATTGACGGCAACAAAGTCTTTGATCCAACAGGTGAGGAACGAATGCGCGGGCCGCACACGTTTGTATTTGTAAATTGTCGTAATGTTAAGGTGAGTGATATTTCTTTTCTGGACTCGGCTAATTACGCAATCTTCTTTCAAATCAGCGATGACGTTGATATTCGCAATGTGAAATTCACAGGTGGCTGGGATGGCATACATTTCCGAGGCGCGCCTCAGCGGCCATGCCGAAACGTGAGCATAGTCGGCTGTCAGTTCTTCACAGGGGATGATTCAATCGCAGGACGGTATTGGGAGAACACATTAATTTCCGATTGCATTATTAATTCCTCATGTAATGGGATACGGCTTATCGGTCCGGCCAAGCACCTTATTATTCACGACTGTCTGTTTTATGGCCCAGGTATCCGTCCCCACCGCACTTCGAAACGGCACAATATGCTTGCAGGCCTGAACCTGCAGCCAGGGGCGTGGGACGCTACACAAGGCAACCTTGACAATGTGCTAATCTCAGATATCACAATGCACAACGTTTCGACACCTTTTCATTTCTCGCTCAAGCCGGGCAATACAGCAGAAAACATCATCGTTAATCGAGTTTCAGCTACCGGCGTATATCGGGCAGCCTCTTCTGTAGAAAGCTGGGCCGAAACAGCGTTCAAGAATGTCGTTTTCCGAGATGTTACAATTGAATACACAGGTGGTGGTACAAAGAAACAGGCACTCATGGACGTGAAATCACCTGGTGTCGATGCCCGTCCCCTGCCGGCCTGGGGTTTCTATGCTCGCAATGTAAAGAACCTTCAGTTCGACAACGTCCGGCTGCGTTATGAAAAAGAGGACCTGCGTCCTGTATTGACATGCAAAAATGTAGAATGGCTCACGCTTGAGGATTTCAAATTCCCACCCCCTACCCGGATATCCGGAGCGTTTGCTTTGGATGATGTCACGCATATACGGCTTCGCGGTATGAAATTTTCGACGATCGAGCCCCGCTGCATCGAATTGAAACTAATCACAGATGACGCCGCAGGTCGCTATACAGCAGGCAAATCGTATTCAGCTATCGTCACAGTTGAAAACGGCAAACAGAAAGGACTGGCAAAAATCGAGCTTGTTGCAGCCGGGCAAAAGAAAACCCGTTGGCTATGGCTGCAAGCCGGCCAGAAGAAAGAGGTTTTGTTCAAAGAGCTGAAAGCACCTAAAGCTGGAATTCATGAGGTGCGCTGTGGTAATATAACTCAACGCCTGCTTGTGGAACAGTAGCGTTGGAAATGGAGAATAAAATGGATTCTATACAGAAATTTAGAAAGCCAACGAATGCTATCACGAGGCGTGTTTTTTTTCGCAGTGCATTTGCGACGGCCGGGATGCTCACAACACCTTGGCTTGGATTTAACCCTGCGAAGGCACAGTTAGTCCGTGAGCCCGACCAGCGGAGACGAATAGAAGCAGCGATTCCAACCAAAGCCTTAGCCCTGCCTCAAAAGCATCGCAAGCTCCTGATTTTCGACCTCAATGTCGGATACGGTGGGCATGGATCCATTCCAACAGCCAATGCGGCATTCAAGCTCATGGGCGAAAAGACAGGAGCTTTTGAAACGGTAATTAGCAGAAATCCATCCGTCTTCAAGCCTGAAAATCTGAAGCAGTTTGACGCCGTCTTTTTGAACAATACTGTTGGCAATCTCTTTACCGACCCCGCCCTAAGACAAAGCCTGATAGAATTTGTTTATGGCGGCGGCGGACTTCTTGGCGTTCACGGGACAACGGTGGCATTCACCCGCTGGCCCGGCGCTCATGAGGACTGGCCGGAGTTTGGCATAATGTTAGGTGCACGTGGTGCGAATCACATGGACAGCAAAGAACATATCTTCATCAAGCTCGATGACCCTGATAATCCCGTCAATCAGCCTTTCGGCGGTAAGGGTTTCGAGTACAGAGATGAGTTCTTTCGTGTCCACGGGCCTTATTCGAGAAAAAGAGTCCGGGTACTTTTCAGCATCGATACTGATAAAACTAAATTTAAGGGACAGCCTCGCGGCAATGTATTCCGCAAAGACAATGATTACGCATTGGCATGGATACGGAACTATGGCCGGGGACGCGTTTTCTACTGCACTATCGCACATAATCCTTACGTTTTCTGGGACTCGAAGATGTTACAGTTCTATCTGGCAGCAGTGCAGTTCGCAATGGGCGACCTTCAGGCCCCGACCATTCCCAGCGGTAGATTAACACCGGCCATCCGCGCTCAGGAAAATCTGGGTTGGAGACTCGGCATAGAGGCCTACACCTTCCACAAATACACACTTTTTGAGGCCATCGAAAAAACCGCTCTACTTGGTCTGCCATACATGGGTGGCCTCAGCTTCCAGAAAGTCAGCAAGGAGATTCCTAAAAATTTCGACTATCAACTAACCGATGACGAATTAAAACAAATCCGTCTGAAACTGGATTCAGCCGGTATTCATATATTGACATATTACTTCCACGATATCCCCGGTGACGAAGCCGGATGCCGTAAGATCTTCGAGTTCGGACGAAAAATCGGAATTGAAACCTTCATGTCGGAGCCGCTTCCAGAAGCGATGGATACAATCGAAAAATTCTGCGACGAATATGATATTAACGTGGCCCTTCACAACCATGATCAGAAGGCCTCGCCGCAGTATTGGCACCCTGAAGGGATTATGAAGGCATGTCGGGGACGCAGCAAACGAATCGGGGCCTGCGGCGATATGGGCTACTGGATGCGGTCCGGCATTGACCCTGTCAAGGCCGTGAATACTCTAAAGGATCGTTTGATTACTGTGCAGATGCACGATTTGCACGAGCTAAGCCCTGAAGGTTACGATGTGCCATGGGGCTCCGGCGCAGGCAGAACCGAGAAGTTTATTGAGGAAATTCACCGCCTTGGCATAAAGCCCACCATGTTCGGTCTCGAATACTCATATAACTGGCTCGAATCGATGCCTGAAATAGCAAGGTGCATTGACTTCTTCAACAAAGTAAGCATGAAAATGGCAAAGTGAGGAATTATATGACACGAATGAAAAATGCCAAAGAAACCGACACTCTCCAGATTACACGACGTAAATTCCTGTCCAGCACGGCTGCACTTTCAGGAACCATTACAATGCCATGGATTATTCCCAGCTCAGTATGGAGTGCAAACGGAAATGCGACACCAAGCGAGCGGATAACAGTTGGTCTGATTGGAAAAGGCATAATGGGCAGCGGCCATTTACGCCGCCTGGTTGGCGACAGAGAAGTTCAGGTGCTGGCCGTATGCGATGTGGATCGTCTCAGACGCGAAGACGGCAAGCGGCTTGTCGATGAAACCTACGCTACTGACCGTGCCAGCGAAACCTATAACGGCTGCGCAGCTTATAATGACTATCGTGAACTGCTATCTCGAGATGATATTGATGCAGTAGTAATTGTAACACCTGACCATTGGCACACGCTGCTGGCAATTGACGCGGTTAAAGCTGGCAAAGACGTCTATTGCGAAAAGCCAATATCGATAACTGTACGGGAGGGACGCCAGTTAACCGAGGCGGTGCAAAGATATAGCCGGATTTTTCAGACAGGAACTCAGTATCGTTCTATTCCGACAATACAGCAGGTCTGCAATTTTGTTCGCTCAGGCGGACTCGGCAAGGTCAAACAGGTTTTCACTCTTTGGACCAAGCTGGGTGGTTTCTTCGGAGCGCCCCGCTTCAAGCCGTACCGGCATCTGATGGACATCGAGAATACCGGCAAGTCCTACGCGCCACTTGATATAATCCTCCCGGGCGAACCTGTCCCGGATGGATTGGACTGGGACCTCTGGGTCGGACCGGCACTTTGGCATCCCTATAATCCGGGCTATCACCTGAACCCATCCCCCGGCGTAGTGCCATGGGCATTCTGCGAAGATTTCGGCGTCGCTTCATCAACATGGCACCATTCTCACAGCGCTGATGTAATTCAATACGCTCTGGGTGTGGAGGAAAGCGGGCCGGTGGAATTCATTCATCCCAGCAGCGACCAGTTTCCAACACTCACTTATAGATACGCCAATGGGACACTTCTCCACCTCGTCGATAACTGGTCAATGGTTAAAGACCTCTATAAAGCGGTTCCCGAAACCGCCCGGTTAGCAGGAAACTTCGGAGGCATTTTCGTAGGAGAAAAAGGCTGGGTCACTTCAATGACAACAGGCGGCCCCATAGAGGGCGGCCCTGAGAATATCTTAAAAGAAATGAAATTAACTACTCGCCAAGTGAATCCCGGAGAAAACGACCATCACGCCAACTGGTTTGAGTGCATCCGAACTCGACGTAAGCCGAACTGTGATGCGGAACTTGGCCACCGTACGGCATCGCTGGGACATCTTACAATTATAGCACACAAGCTGCAGCGATCTTTGAAATGGGACCCGGTCAAGGAAGATTTTCCCGGCGATGACGTAGCGAACCGCCTGCTTTTCCGCGCAATGCGATCACCATGGCGTATTTGATACGCATACAGAACAAGCTGGTGCATTCGTTTCCTATTTGGGGGTCTCAGTATTTTTCCATTTTATCATGGCCGGACCAAACAGATAAGCCAGAACGAATGTTATACCAGTCCCAATAACTATCAACCAGCTCCAGGCAAGATTTAGTTTTCCCTGTTTTATCAAAATCAGAAGTACCAGACATACACCTGTGCTAAATAGCATCGCCAGGATGTTGGCGCGGTTAGCTTTTCGCTTCGTAAGCAGGCCAAGCAAAAAGGCGCCAAGCATCGGACCTCCGGTTATTGAGAGTATCTGGAAGGCAAACCAGAGGATATTCTCCACTGGAGCACAGGCCGCTGCGATACCCGCCAAAACCAAACCAAAACCTACTACTGCCGCTCGTGACACAAATAAATAGTGCTTTTCAGAGGCATGCCTTCGAATCAGAGGACGGTATATGTCAGTGACAAACGAGGAGGAAAGTGAGCTGAGCGGCGAATCGACGCTGGCCATAAATATCGCCCCAAGAACCAATCCTTTCAATCCATTCGGTAAAACGTTCCGAGCAAAATGCGGAAGAATTTCCTTGAGTTCCTGAGGTAATGACAGAGAAGAATTTTGCTGGTAAAAGACAAAAAGCAGCGTACCGACAAGGAGATATAACCAGTAAACAGGAAGGACAGTAAAAATAGTTGAAATAATGGTCTTCTGGCTGCTCTTTCGCGTCTCAACGGTCAGCAGTCTCTGGACCATTTCCTGGTCGGTTCCGAAAGAAACCAGACCGATGAAGAATCCGCTAATCAAAAATGCCCAGAATGTCGAGGCGTCTTTGAGATCGAACTTGAAATAAAATGTGCTGAGAAGCTCCTCTTTATTTGCGATCTGCATAGCTGCAGCCAGGCCCCCATCGATATGCTGAATAAGATAACCTGCAACCACGACTCCAGCAATAACAAAGAAAAGGGCTTGATAAGCACCCGCCCAGACGACCGCTTTAATGCCGCCAAAAGCGATAAAGGCAATGCTAACTAAAGTAAATAACGTAATCGTAGCAGTAAGAGGCCAACCCATTATGACACCCACAGCCATGCAGGTAGCATAAAGACGTACACCGGAAGCAATCAGGCGGGTAATAAAAAAGTAAATTGAGCCGGCATACTGAGTCGCAGAACCAAATCGGTGCCCAAGGAACTCATAGATACTTGTGCAATTGTGTTTGTAGAAGGCCGGGATGAATAGAAAAGCCACTACAACCCGGGCCAAAGCCAGCCCAACCAGAAACTGAAGCCACCGCCAGTTTTCAGTGTAGGCCGTATGCGGAATTCCTACTATTGTCAATGCACTGATCTCGGTAGCCAAAAACGACAGACATGCCACGACAGGTGGGACACTTCGGCCTCCAAGAAAAAAATCGTTAGTATCTCGCTCCTCGCGCCCGAAAACATATGAAATAACGAATAGCCCTAATGTTCCTACACCTACGATCCCCCAGTCGAGACCACTGATTGTACCTGCTTGAGCTATAATATAATTCACAGAGTCTCCTCAATTGCTTTTCTCAGAAACTGATCGCATTCGTCAAGTATTTTCAGAGCACCTGCCAAATTTGTCCGGCGAAAGTGCATAACAATTGCAGCTTTAACCTGTCCTTGTGCCCGAGCAAGTAATCTCCGCGCGCCCGGCCGACTGAGATTGGTCATCTCCATCACGATTCGAACTGATCTATCTCGCAATTTCTCATTAGTCGCCTTCAGATCAATCATAAGATTGCCATGGACCTTGCCTAATTTGATCATGGCTCCTGTGGTCAGAGTGTTGAGTACGAGTTTAGTCGCAGTTCCAGCTTTCATCCTTGTTGAACCTGTGACTACTTCCGGCCCGACAACCGGATTGATAATAATTTCAGCTGGGATATGCTCAACTGCCTCCGGCGCACATGTAATAAAAATAGTCGCCGCCCCAATTTGCCTCGCCTGCTTAAGAGCGCCATGTACAAAAGGCGTCATACCGCACGCGGCCAGGCCAATCACGATATCTTTTGACCGAACACGTTTCTTGTTAATCGCTGCAATCCCATCATCCGGGAAATCTTCAGCGCCTTCAACCGACCGGACTAGTGCACGCCGGCCGCCGGCAATAATGCCCTGTACAAGTGAAGGTGATACACCAAAAGTTGGCGGACACTCCGAGGCATCTAATACACCCAGCCGGCCACTCGTACCGGCTCCAACGTAAAATAACCTCCCACCCTTTCTAAAATGTTCTACAATCAAATCAATTGCTGCAGCAATTTGTTTGGATTGCCGCGCAACAGCAGCGGGAACAATCGCATCTTCAGAATTTATAAGATCAACAATCTGCTTTGTAGAGAGCTTATCTATATTTTCGCTCGCACGATTACGCTTTTCAGTAGTTGGCAGAAGTCTATGTTTTTTCGTCATGCTGGTATTATCTTCCCCATAACAACAGGTCTCTCGGCACCGGTGACTCCGGGCACGTTATTTGTTAATCCCGTTATTGTCGCCCATGCTAAAACAGCAAATGAAACCGCCTCCTTAGCATCGACACTAATACCAAAATCATCGGTAGTAAGCATTTTGGCATCGAAAAGTTCGCTGCGCAACATCTCCACCAATGTGTTATTACGAGAGCCACCCCCACATAATATAACCTCATCCGGCAATGCTGGAAGAAATTGATGATAAGCCCGAGCGATACTTTTGGCGGTAAAAGCTGTTACAGTCGCCACTAAATCGGAATCAGCTATACCTTTTTCTGCGGCTTGTTTAAATATATGATTGGCAAAAGAAATCCCGAACTCTTCCCGGCCGCTTGATTTTGGTGGATACCGTCGCAAAAAAGGATGCCTGAGCATTTCATCAAGAAGCCTTTTATTGACTGTACCCTGTGCCGCCATTTTTCCACCCGAATCAAAACGCCTCCGACCATTACTTATAAGTCGAATGACGCTATCGATTACCATATTTCCAGGCCCAGTATCAAAGGCGACAATATCATCCTGTTTACAACAGCGCGGAAGGAAAGTTACATTCGCAATACCGCCAATATTCTGAACAGCTCGAGATGACCTGTTATGACCAAATAGAATATAATCGGCATAAGGCACCAAAGGGGCACCCTCGCCCCCTGCTGCCATATCACGGGGCCTGAAATCCGCAACAGTAGTAATACCGGTGCGTTGAGCTATTACAGATGGTTCTCCTATTTGCAGGGTCGAACGTATTGTCGTTTTGCCGTAGCGCCTGCCTTGAGGATTATGATATATCGTCTGGCCATGTGAACCCACCAGATCAATCGATTGCAAAGGTATGCCGCTTTGAGAACAGAGCTTGATTATGGCATCGGCAAAGATTTCGCCCAGAACGAAATTATAATGACATATGTTATCCAGCGTAGCTGAATCTATATTACATAAACTGAGGATTTCTCTACGTAAAGCATTTGGGTATGAAAAAACCTCAAAAGCCAGCAAACTAACCTTTTGCCTTGTGATATCGACTACGGCAACATCAACACCATCAACAGATGTACCTGACATCAGACCTGCAACCCGCATTGTTTTCTTAGCTGCAATTTCTCGAATACCGCTGCTCACTATTATCTTACCTTTGAGTTAAAAATGGAGTTTTTTGAAAAGCTTAACATAGCCAAACGAATTATATATTAGCTTTGGTTTATCTGCAATGTACTTGATGGGTGAAAAGTATATTTACTTTGTTAACATAAAATGATAAAAATATCGTCCTTAAGTTTATGAGTGTCAAGGAGCTGTAATGTCGGATGCAATTAAAAGGGCCGAAGAATTTCTGAGTCGGGAACAAGCATTTCGTTTAGGTGAATTGCTTACGGAGTCTTCTCATCCCAAAACCAAAACGCTCTCACAAACAGCTAAAGACGATCTGCCCGCCGCGATAAGGTTGTTGCAGTCGGTTGATGATGATATACCTCCGGCCATGGAGAAGGTCCTCCAGCAGGATTCATTCCAGGAACTCATCGAATCGTTCATCAAAGCTATGAGGAACAATAAGCGGATTTTCTTCACAGGCTGCGGGGCCACGGGCCGCTTGAGCATACTTCTCGAAGCGGCATGGAGGCGGTTTTGGCAAAACTCAAAGCAAAATTTATCTGAAAATATTCCAGATTTGGAAGACCGGGTATTCAGTGTGATGGCCGGAGGGGATTTTGCTTTAATTAAATCGGTCGAAGGATACGAAGATTTTCCGGACTTCGGAAGATACCAGATGAAAGAGCACAATATTCAGCCCGGCGATGTTGTTGTGGCCATCACCGAAGGAGGAGAAACCCCTTTCGTAATCGGCACCGCCTGGGAAGGGCTCGATGCCGGAGCAAGAGTCTTTTTTGTCTATAACAATCCCACCGAAGTATTATCCCGTCATGTCAAACGCTCACGCGAAATAATTGAAGAATTGTCTATCACCAAACTCGATTTGACCACCGGCCCGATGGCAATTACCGGCTCGACAAGAATGCAGGCCACGACAGCAGAATTGTTCGTTGTCGGCAGTGCACTTGAGACAGCTTTAGTTCGATTCCTTAAAGATAAACTACCTAAAAAGAAGATACTGAAATTAGGACTCAATCAGCTCGAACCTGCTAATTACCTGCGATTACTGTCTGAACTCATGAAACAGCTTTCGAGCGCTCAAGCCGTTGATACACTGGCTCGTGTAACAAGATTCGAAGAGAGCATCTATCGCTTTGGAGGTCTTATAACCTATATGGCTGATTCATTTCTGCTGGACGTTTTGACAGATACGACCGAGCGCTCGCCTACGTTTATGTTACCGGCCTTTCGAAAGTATGGAGATACCCTCTCTCCAAACTCATGGGCGTTTGTAAAGGACCCGTTCCGAATCACCGAAAAGGCATGGCACGCCCTGCTGCAGCGTGAACCAAGAGGTCTGAATTGGCAGCGCAGTATTTACGAGCAATTGAAAACACCACCCGGCCTGCAAGCCCAGCCGCCAAAACTCGACAACTCTGAAATATACAAATTTATGATTGGCAATGAGTCGGATCCTTCACGTACGGATGCACCCGACTCAGCATTGGTTGTGATAACTACCGGAGATGAAACAGACACGCTAATGCACACTGCCTTGCAGAAATTCGGCCCACAGTACAACAAATCTGTCGCATTAGTTATAGGATCGACTGATAACACCCCTCTTTCTGACGAAACTTTCCAGTTTCCTTGCAACCTCACCAATTCACCTTTGCAGTTATGGCATCATCTTGCCGTTAAACTTATCCTGAATACACTTTCTACCGCAACGATGGTTCGCATGGATCGGGTCATTGGTAATGCAATGGTATGGCTCTCGCCAAGCAATAAAAAACTTATAGACCGCGGCTCACGCTTAATCTCTCAACAAATGAATTGCAGTTATGAGCAGGCATGTATAGCCCTTCACGAAGCGATAGAAGAGGTGGAATCCGGACAGAGACAGGGTAAAGAGGTGACCTCACCTGTTGCTTTAGCCATTAAGCGGCTACGAGATACAAAAGAATAATCATGAAAGAGCCATCGCCACTTCAGATTTTCAATCCGGGTATTTAAGATATTTTTCCCTGATTTTATTAAATGATTTCAGCTCCGCTTGCCATTTTTTCCGGAGACTATTTAGAGACGATTGATTTATGATTGCATCGCGAATCGTTGAGGTTCCACACAAACGATCGAAGTGCTTGACTTTCCATTGGAAGTCCTTCGGATACATTCGATAAATCTCATTAACAATTTGGACACCACTGTAATATGGTTCGAGCCGGTCACGTTCTGTTATGATAATCCGTACTCCATTACATATCTGACCCTGATATTTCGAACTTTCGGGTGTAAAGGACACCGGCTCAAAGTGCATGCCAGGCAGATTTAATTTATTAAGTCGCTCAGCCAAGCGTTCTGAATCTATCCAGGGCGCACCAAATTGTCTGAACGGCATTGTGGTTCCTCTGCCTTCGGAAATATTAGTACCCTCCAAAAGACACAATCCAGGATAGATTGCGGCGGTTTGAAGGTTGGGCATATTGGGTGATGTCTTAATGAAAGACAGTCCGGTCTGGTCGTACCACATACGGCGCCGCCAACCTTTCATAGGTATTATGACAAGGTCCGCTTTAACACCATTCTTCAACCAGCCCTGGTCATTAAACATTTTCGCTAATTCTCCCGCGGTCATGCCATGTCTGACCGGAATAGGAAATAAACCAACGAAACTGCTAAAAGCCGGCTCAAGCAAATTACCTTCAACACAAAAACCGTTGATGGGATTAGGACGATCCAGAACAACGAAACGCTTACCATTTTCCGCAGCCGCTTCCATCGCCAAAGACATCGTATAAATATATGTGTAAAATCGAGCGCCGATGTCCTGTATGTCAAAAATCAGAATGTCTATATCCCGCAACATTTCAGGCGTGGGCTTTAGGGTTTTTCCATACAGACTATAAACCTGTAAACGGGAAGCCGGATCGGTTTGATTATCAATCTTTATAGCATCCTGTTCTTTACCCCAGAGGCCATGTTCGGGACCAAAAAGAGCAGTTACCTTCACATCCGGCATACTTCTGAATACATCTACTATATATTTGCCGTCACTGTTATATGCAGTATGGTTTGTTATGATTCCAACGCGCTTGCCCTGAAACACTTGACTATACGAATCCACACAATCCAATCCGGTCATAACGGAACCCTGACAGCTTGAAAACGCCGTAAAAAGACTGAGAGCAC
>JACKQG010005256.1_pt1 | contig 14398 bp, 12 predicted proteins | sample 8237621 | NCBI WGS metagenome assembly JACKQG01 (sample SAMN15677084, study PRJNA649215) | marine metagenome | biome: marine; feature: Black Sea; material: saline water; isolation source: suspended particulate matter (SPM) from the Black Sea western gyre | collected 2013-06-09/2013-06-10 | depth...
TACTTAAGCCAATTATTATTAAAGATCGAAGAGGTTATTTTATGGAGTCTTACCATAAAAAACACACAAATAAGTTAATTGGTAATGTAAAATTTGTTCAAGACAATGAATCAGAGTCTTCTAGAGGTGTTTTAAGAGGTTTGCATTTTCAAAAGCCACCATTCGCTCAAGCTAAATTAGTTCGATGTTTAAAAGGAGAGATATTGGATGTAGCTTTAGATTTAAGAAAAAAATCTAGAACATATGGCCTATTTGAAACTACTTTATTATCTGATAAAAATAAAAATAAACTTTTTATTCCAAAAGGTTTTGCGCATGGTTTTATCGTTCTAAGTGAATCGGCAATTGTTTCATACAAGGTAGATAACTACTACGACCCCAACTATGAGAGTGGAGTCTTATGGAATGATACAGATTTAAATATAGATTGGAAAATTAAAGCTGACGAAGTTATTTTGTCAGAAAAAGACAAAAACTTATCACCATTAGCTAAAATTATTAATCCATTTTAATGAAGATTTTAGTTACAGGAGAAAATGGGCAATTAGGTTCTGAAATAAATAAAATTTCTCCAAAGTATAATTATAACTGGGTGTTTACAGGCCATGATAATTTTGACCTATCTGATCTGAAGAATATAAATGTTAGTCTGGATACAATTAATCCAAATCTAATTATTAACTGCGCTGCATTTACTTCTGTAAATAATGCTGAAGATGATTTTGAATCTGCAAATATTTTAAATCACAAGTCAGTTAAATTTATTGCAAAATGGTGTAATTATAATCATTGCAGGTTAATACATATTTCAACTGATTATGTTTATGATGAAAACTTAGAGATGCCAATAAATGAAGATGCTCCAACTAACCCAATAAATAATTATGGAAAAACTAAATTATCAGGAGATATAGCTTGTAGTATTATGAACCCAGATTCAATTATTATAAGAACTTCATGGTTGTATTCTAGCTTTGGCAATAATTTTGTCAAAAAAATGATTAATTTAATGCAACAAAAAAAACAATTAAATGTAATAAATGATCAAATTGGTTCTCCAACATATGCTGCTGACTTGGCACAGGTAATTCTAGACATAATTAATATTAATCACTGGAAACCAGGTATTTATAATTACACAAATAAAGCTAAAATTTCATGGTATGATCTAGCGAATGATATAAAAGTAATCTATGGTTTTACTAATATTATTATAAACTCTGTGTCTTCAAAAGATTATCCTACAAAGGCTAAACGACCAAAATATTCCTTATTGGACAAAACAAAAATTAAAAACACATTTAATATAACACTAATACCTTATAAAGATAGTTTGAAAAAGTGCATTAAAATTTTAAAAAATGAAACATAATATTTTAATAACTGGAGGTGCAGGTTTTATTGGTTCTCATGTTGTTCGCCTTTTTGTAAATAAGTATTCTGATTATAAAATTTACAATCTAGATGTCCTTACCTATGCAGCTAATCTTAAAAATTTAACAGAGATAGAGAATAAAAATAATTATAATTTTATAAAAGCTGATATATGTGATTTTGAATCAGTCAAAGAAATATTTATTAAATATAAAATAAATAAAGTTATTCATTTTGCTGCTGAATCACATGTAGATCGTTCAATTAAAGATCCTTTTTCTTTTGCCAAAACTAATGTAATGGGAACTCTAAGTTTGTTGCAAGCAGCAAAAGAGGCTTGGAGTAATGATTATTCTGATAAATTATTTTATCATATTTCTACCGATGAAGTATATGGGTCTTTAAATCAAGATGAGCTTTTCACTGAAATTACAAAATATGATCCACATTCTCCCTACGCTGCTTCTAAAGCATCTTCTGATCACTTTGTAAGAGCATTTAGTGACACCTTCGGAATGCCAATAGTAATTTCCAATTGTTCTAATAATTATGGCCCTTATCAATTTCCAGAAAAACTAATTCCACTTTTCATTATTAATATTATAAATAATAAACCTCTTCCTATTTATGGAAAAGGTGAAAATATTAGAGATTGGCTATATGTTGAAGATCATGCCAAAGCTATTGATACTATTTTTCATAAGGGTAAATTAAATGAAACCTATAATATTGGCGGGTTTAACGAATGGAGAAACATTGATCTAATTAAAGTCATTATTAAAGTTACTGATCGATTACTAGGCAGGGATGAAGGTTCATCTGAAAAACTAATAACGTATGTAAGGGACAGGGAAGGACATGATTTAAGATATGCAATTGATGCTACAAAACTAAAAAATGAATTAGGCTGGGAACCTTCATTACAATTTGAAGAAGGATTAGAAAAAACGGTGAAGTGGTATCTTGAAAATAAAAATTGGAGCTAAAAAACCAATAAAACCATAAATGATATATGATTGTGGCTTATGTTGACTTTATTTTTTGAATAATTTCTTTAAAAGGCTCTTTTACAAGAACATAACCAACAGAAACAACTATTCCTAAAAAACCAAAAACTATAACTATTTGAAATCTTTTAGGTGCGCTTCTTTCAAAAGGAATATTAACAGGTTGTATTGTTGTAAATACAGGCGTGTCTTTATTAACTTGAAGTTTAGCTTGTTCAACTTGAGAGGCTAATTGTTGAACTATAGACGCAGAAATATTGACTTCGCTTTCAATTCTACTCAATTTATTTTGAAACAATGAACTAGATATATTTATATTCTTATCAACAAAAATAGCTCTTTTGTCTTGTAATTTCTCATAAGAGTTTTTCTTTTCATCGTACTGTTTAGTTGCAAAATCCAACATTTCTTTAGAAGACTGATTCTTAAATTCTATAATCTTTTTTTGAAGCAGAGTTTGCGCAATTTGAGTTATTTGAGCAGCAATGTTTTTATCATTATCTGTAAAAGAAATAGTAATAAAGCCTTCTTTTTCGTTTATTGACAGAGACAAAGCACTTGAAACGGTTTTAAATAATTCTTGGTCCTCCTCAGTAACTATATAAATTTCAGATTTAGATAATGCAACATCTTGCGAATTAAAGGAACCCAGTATTAGAGACGGAAGACCAATTGTATATTTTTTAATTGTTCCTAAAATATTCAGCGAAGAGCCGCCTTGATTAGAAAAATAATCTTTAACAAGAATTTCTCCGCCATTCAAATTAATCGTTGACGAAAGTAAATCAATTTTAAAAGGTATACCATTCACAACTTGAGGATATAAAGATGGAGGGAATTCAGAGGAACTTTCCATGTCTCCTAAATTAATTCCAGCAAGAGCTGCTAGCCCACCTAATGATGAACCACCAGTTTTAACGCCAGAACTTAGTTGAGGAATAAAAGTAGTAGTAGAAGTGTACTCATTTGGTTGAAATAAAGCATAAACAATTCCAAATAAACCAGCTAATAGTGAGACTTTTAAAATAAATTTCTTTTCTAAATAAACCTTTTTTAAAAGCTCAATTAAATCAATTTCATCTTCAATGCTATTATGATTTTGGATTTCTTTCATAATTATAAACTTTTCAGAAGTGCAATTATTGAAACTAAACTGGTAGTGTACCCTACAATTTCTCCAACACTAGTTTTAGTTTTATTTTCTTCTTTTTCAGGAACTACAATAATTGACCCAGGATAAACTCTTGGGTAAAAATTAAAAAATAAAAAGCTTTTAGTCACTTTTCTTAAACCGTTCTGATACTCAACGTAAACTCCTCTTTTAAATGATTTTTGTGTAAAACCTCCAACATAATTTATAGCTGATTTAGCGCTAATGGGTCTATCAATATTAATAATACCCTCTTGCTGTACTGCTCCAGAAATTACAGCTGTTTTATTTTTTGCAGGAACATTAATCACATCACCTGAAACTAATTCAAAATTAAATTTAGAACTAGAACCCTGAGAAAGCAATTTATTTCCATAAACAGGAATTTGAATAGAGTCTCTTAAAATTGAAATACCATCGGTAGAGGCTGATTCTAAAAACTCTATATTATCTCTAATAGCTTGATAAACCGAATAATTTTGATTTTTTATAGAATACAATCCAGGAAGAGCTACCTCACCATTTATACTGTAGAATTGATTATTTCGTCTAAATGGAGAAGAATTAACAGTTACAATATCATCAGCAACAAGAAGAATATTTTTGTTTGGAATTAAATTATCATCTAACTCTAAATTAATTTCTTTAGTAATCTCTTTATTACCATCAATAGAAATATTTCTAAAAATTCTTATGTCTTTTGGATTAGCGTAAGCGGTAAGACCACCTGACATAATAACTAAATCTGAAATGGTTAAACCATCTTTAAAATCAACTTCTTTTGGATTATTAACTTCTCCCCTAATTTCTATAACTTGATCTAATACAATATCCTTTGCTGAAGGAACATAAAGAGAGTCGTTGACTAAAAGTTTAACTGATAAATCATATTCATCAGCTAAATTTAATGAAACGATTTCATCCTTAACGCCTTTGTTTGAACGATATAATAAAGCTTTTGATAAAGCGTCAGGGGTTAAACCCTTACTAGATTCAATAAGCTGTTTAACACTCATTGCACTTGAAATATCAAATACACCCGGCAAATAAACCGATCCGTCAACACTAACACTATTTTCAACAAAGTCAACAACAGTTTTAGCCAAAATTAAGTCTCCATCTTTTAAGTTTGCTTTATCATAATTTTCTAAAGAATACTCTACAATAGATCTAGAATAGGAATCTATTCGATTTATAAATACTTTGTCTTTATATGAGTCAGATGAAAAACCACCACTAAATTTAATTAAATCACTTAATTTTTCATTTTCTTTAATTTCAAATAAACCATTAATTTTAAATCCATTATCAATATTAACAAGAGTGGAATAGGACTCAACCAAAATAACATCCTGATCTCTTAAGTATAAATTTGGATAAACACCTTCAACAAAATAATCATACAAATCAATTGTTTTATAAACTTTTCCGTTTCTAAGTAATTTAATATTTCTGTAAGAACCCACTTGGTTAGGACCACCAGCGGCATATAAAGCGTTTAAAACTGAACTAAAACCTGAGATCGTATAAGTGCCAGGAGCTATTACTTGACCTGTGATATTAACAACCACACTTCTAGCTTTAGATAAGCTCAAATCCAATTCTACTTTATTTAACTCATCAGAAGACAACAAACCTGTATAGAGCTTGGATAAACTTTTTATAAGTCTTTTTTTGGCAGAATTAATACTTAATCCAGAAAGATAAATTGGAGCAGCTCTATCAATTTTTAAAGTTCCATTTCTTGAGATTTGAACAGAATATGTGTTCTCGGAAGCACCATATAAATTAATCATTAACTCATCTCCTGGACCTAATCTATAATCACTTGGGGTTGCTATAAAAAGTTCTGGAGCTTCATTAATGTTTTTATTATTAAAAAAATCACTTCCAAATCTTTTAAATTCATCTTCATCTTCATCATAATCTTCATCTTCAACAATTCCAAAAGAAGAACCTATTGGGGTTTCTTCCAAATCAGGATCATCGGAGATCTGATTAAGATCAGAATTCCATAATTTTCGAAGTAGTCGAAGTTCCGAGGGCGTGGCTCCTTGAGCTTCTGCTAATTTTTGAATTTGAATTAAATTAAGACCTTTTAATTTAGCTTCTTCAACATATGACACAAGTTCAGATTCACTTGAAAAATCAGCAACAGATCTTATTTGATCAATGTTTTGGCTAATAGAATTAAAGCTTAGAAAAAATAAAGCAATAAAAAATATTTGTTTAATCATTATCTAAATTTTGCGAGGACAAATATATAAAAAAAACTCTCAAAGCTTGATTTTATTGTCTTAACTCAGTATATAAATGACCTAATTTTATTAGTTTTGCATAACTAAAAATTGTTTTGGCTACAATTAACCTTTTATACATAATCACTTTTTTCTCTGTAGTATTTATAGCAAGATTTGTTTTTTCCAGGTATTATTCAGTAGCTAAAAAATATAATCTTGTTAAGGGTTATAGTAATAGATCAGTCCATAAAGGGAAAGTATACACTGGAGCTGGACTTGTTTTGTCATTTATTCTTCTATTACTAGCAGTAGGTTTAAATATTGTTGATTTTTTATTTTTTGAAAAATTATCACCAATTATAGGTGCTTCTATCCTTGTTGCTATTATAGGGTTTTATGATGATTTTCGAGAGTTATCTGCTTTTCAAAAGTATATTGTTTTAACTTTTTTAGCAGTAGTTACTATTATAGTAGGGACTGATAATAGTGTAGATTATGGAATAATTACTAATCTAAATGGTTTTTTTGGAATTAATGAAATAGGATATTTTTCTGGTTTTATTTTTACATGTTTTATATATCTATCAATAATGAATGCTATTAATTTAATTGATGGAATTGACGGGTATATTGGAATTTTTGCAATTATTTTCTTTTCTTGGTTTTTTCTAATGTATCATAATGATTCATTTTTTACTTATTCTATAATTTCAATAATTTTTATAGCCTCTATGATTGTCTTTTTAAAACACAACTTTTCTAGAAAAGAAAAGTTGTTTGTCGGTGATGCAGGATCACTTTTTATAGGCTTTTGGATGGCTAATTTTCTTATTTTATTTATAACATCTGCAGATGGTGCAAGCTTTACAAATTTGTTTTCTATTAAATTAGAAAATATCCCTGTTCTTGCTATTGCATCTCTTAATATCCCTGTTCTTGACACCCTTCGTGTAATGTTAGTTAGATTGTTAAATGGAAAATCTATGTTTAGAGCTGATAGGAATCATATTCATCACATTTTAATCGATAAGGGTATAAGCCACTTAAGAGTCTCTTTAGTTTTATGTTTAATTAATGCTTTTAATTTAATTGTAATTTTCTTATTAGAATCTAATTTTAATTCTGTTGAATTAACTGGTATTTATATAGGCATTAGTTTAATTTGGTATGGAATTTTTGAATATATTAAAAGGAAAAAATATTCTATTTAATAAGTACAATAGAGTTATAAATTCTTTAATTTTGCGATTGTTTCAGTAGGATTATCGCTTTTAAACACATGATTTCCAGCAACTAGCACATCAGCACCTTTTTCTAGTAGTTTTTTGACATTCTTATCACTTACACCGCCATCAATTTCAATTTTACAGTTGGAATTACCTTTAGTAATAATCTTTTTTAGCCTAGAAACCTTTCTGTAGGTTGATTCAATAAATGACTGTCCACCAAATCCTGGATTTACACTCATTAGACATACTAGATCAATATCACTGATAATATCTGATAATAAATCTACCTTAGTATGAGGATTAATAGCTACCCCTGCCTTCATTCCATTATCTTTTATTTCTTGTATAGTTCTGTGTAGATGCGTACAGGCTTCATAATGAACTGTAAGTATATTGCTTCCTAGATCTGCAAAAGTCTTGATATACCTCTCAGGTTTTACTATCATAAGGTGTACATCTAGTGGTTTTTGAGTATGCTTGCTAATTTCCTTTAGAACAGGCATTCCAAAGGATATGTTTGGCACAAATACTCCATCCATTACATCTATATGAAACCAGTCAGCCTCACTATTATTTACCATTTCTAGATCAGCTTTTAGATTTCCAAAATCTGCTGCTAGAATTGATGGAGCTATTAGATGATTACCCATTTTATTAAATTACCCAAGGTATGTTTTAAGAATTTTACTTCTTGAAGTATGTTTTAGCCTTCTTATGGCTTTTTCTTTTATTTGACGTACTCTTTCTCTTGTTAAATCAAATGTTTCTCCTATTTCCTCTAAGGTCATAGGATGATTTTCTCCAAGTCCAAAATAAAGCTTAATTACATCAGCCTCTCTTGGGGTGAGAGTCTCCAATGCACGTACAATTTCTGTTCTAAGAGATTCATGAATTAATTCCTTATCTGGGTTTGGTGATTCACCACTTCTAAGTACATCATATAGATTTGAGTCTTCTCCTTCAACAAGTGGCGCATCCATTGATACGTGACGTCCAGAGTTTTTCATTGATTCTTTTACATCATTAATGGTCATATCTAACTCCTTAGCAATTTCCTCTGCACTAGGGGGTCTCTCATGAGATTGCTCTAAAAAGGCATAGGTCTTGTTAATTTTATTGATAGATCCAATTTTGTTAAGTGGAAGTCTTACAATTCTTGATTGCTCTGCCAATGCTTGCAAGATAGACTGCCTAATCCACCATACAGCGTAGGAGATGAACTTAAATCCTCTTGTTTCATCAAACCTTTGAGCGGCTTTAATAAGGCCTAAATTCCCTTCATTTATCAAATCTGGAAGGGTTAGCCCTTGATTTTGATACTGTTTTGCAACTGATACAACAAAACGAAGGTTAGCTTTGGTTAATCTTTCAAGAGCTAACTGGTCACCTTGTTTTACTTTTTGAGCTAATTCAACCTCTTCTTCGGCGGTGATTAGATCAACTTTTCCTATTTCTTGTAAGTATTTGTCTAGAGAAGCTGTTTCTCTATTGGTAACCTGTTTTGTTATTTTAAGTTGTCTCATAGTTTTTTAGGGGATATAGGCTTTTAATTTGGCAAAAATTGTACCAAATTCCAGCAAAATTATGATTTATTTTTATTATATCCTTTATTATATCCGCCTCTTTTGTTGTTCCTATCAAAATTTCTTTTAGGACGTTCTACATAACCTTCAGGTTTTGGTAGTAATGCCTTCATAGAAACTTTGTCTTTTCTAGTTCTTGGATCTACCCCAAAATATTTTACATCTATAACATCACCCATATTAACTACATCAGTTACATTCTCTGTTTTTGTCCATGCCAGCTCACTTATATGTAGTAGTACTTCATTTCCTGGAGCATCATTATATTCTACAACAGCACCAAAATCTAGAATTTTTATAACTTTTACCTCATATACGCTTCCTACTTCAGGTTTGAAAAGCATTGATTCAATATTTGAGAGTACAGCGTCAATTCCTTCTTGATCAGTACCTAAAATTTCAACAATTCCTTCTTCAGTATCAGGATCTTCATTAATTACAATAGTACATCCAGTAGTTTTTTGAAGCTCTTGAATGTTTTTTCCTCCAGGTCCAATTAATGATCCAATATAGTCTCCCGGTATTGTCCTAGTAACCATTTTTGGAGCATGCGATTTAACATCACTATTAGGCTTGTCAATAGTATCAGTTAATTTAGATAAAATATGCAACCTACCATCTTTTGCTTGATTAAGTGCTTTTACAAGAATATCATAGGATAGTCCTTTAATTTTAATATCCATTTGACAAGCAGTAATACCATCAGCTGTCCCGGTTACTTTAAAGTCCATATCACCCAGATGATCTTCATCACCTAGAATATCACTAAGTACAGCATGTTTATCACCATCTGAAATTAATCCCATTGCAATACCAGAAACAGGTTTCTTTAGTTGTACACCTGCATCCATAAGTGCCATTGTCCCAGAACATACTGTAGCCATTGATGAAGATCCATTACTTTCTAGAACTTCACTAACCACCCTAACAGTATAAGGACAATCCTCTGGAATCATTCCTTTTAAACCACGTTGAGCTAAATTACCATGACCAACTTCTCTTCTAGAAGTTCCTCTAATGGGTCTAGCTTCACCTGTGCAAAAAGGTGGAAAGTTGTAGTGTAGGTAAAATGTTTCTTCACCTTGATAAGAAGGCATATCAATTTGATTTGCCTCTCTAGATGTACCCAAAGTAACAGTAGCTAATGCTTGTGTTTCTCCTCTAGTAAAGATAGATGATCCGTGAGTTGATGGAAGGTAGTTTACCTCACACCAAATAGGACGAATATCTGTTGTTTTTCTACCATCTAATCTTAATCCTTCATCAAGGGTTAAGTTTCTTATAGCCTCTTTCTCAGACTTATAAAAATATTTTGATATTAAATCAGCTTTTTCTTCAATTTCTTCTTCAGAAAAACTGTTCATTAATTCCTCTTTAACCTCGCCAAAAGCTAAGCTTCTTTCTGATTTTGAAGAACCCTTTTTTGCAATTGCATAACACTTGTCATAAATAAATTCATGAACCTGTTTAGCCAATTCTTGATCTTCAACTGCACCTTCATATTCTCTAACTTCTTTTTTTCCAACTGCTTTAGCTAACTTAACTTGCGCAGCAACTTGAAGCTTTATAGACTCGTGTGCAAATTTAATTGCATCAGCCATTTCTTCCTCAGAACATTCATCCATTTCACCTTCAACCATCATTACTGAATCAGCTGAAGCTCCAACCATCATATCTATATCAGATTCTTGAAGTTGTGCTCTAGATGGGTTAATGACAAATTCTCCATTGACCCTAGCAACTCTAGCCTCAGAAATAGGACATTCAAATGGAAAATCACTAAGTTGGATTGCAGCAGAAGCAGCTAGACCTGCTAGCGCATCTGGCATTACATCTTCATCATGAGACATAAGTTGAATCATAACTTGTGTTTCATAGTGATAATCTTTTGGAAACAGTGGTCTAAGCACCCTATCAACAAGACGCATCGTTAGCACTTCTCCATCACTAGGTCTTGCTTCTCTTTTGAAAAATCCACCTGGATATTTTCCTGCAGCAGCAAATTTTTCTCTGTAGTCAACCGTAAGAGGCAAAAAGTCCACTGGACTTGGTTTATAGTTCGAAACTACTGTACAAAGTAGCATTGTTTTGCCCATTTGAACCACTACTGATCCATGAGCTTGTTTTGCTAATTTACCTGTTTCAATAGAAATTTCTCTACCATCGCCAAGGTCAATCAGCTCTTTATAAATTTTTGGTTTCATAATTATTTTTTTTGGTTAAATAAAATTTGTGTTGATATTATCTTAAACCAATGAATAATTATTATACTATGATTTGATCTATTAATTATAATCAATTATTTTCTTAAGCCTAACTCTTTTACAATTGCTCGATATCTTAAAATATCTTTTTTAGTTAGATAATCCAACAAGGCTCTTCTTTTTCCTACTAGCTTAACAAGAGATCTTTCCGTGTTGAAATCTTTTTTATTTTTCTTAAGATGTTCAGTTAAATGATTTATTCTGAAGGTGAACAGTGCAATCTGTCCTTCAGTACTTCCAGTGTTTTCGACTTTTTTGCCGTGCTTTTTAAATATATCTTCTTTTATTTTCTTAGTTAAATACATGCAAACATTTTATTAATAATTATTATGTATAAATTATATCTGTTATTAACAGAGGCGCAAATATAATAAAAATAAGGAAACTGAGATTTAATTAGGGATATTTTTATTCTCTTATAGTTCTATTGAGAATAAGATCAAGGTATAGATTAATTTTCTTTTTCAAGTCTTTCCTATGAGTTATAAAATCAAGGAATCCATGATCTAAAACAAATTCTGCTTTCTGAAACCCTTCAGGAAGGTCTTTCCCAGTAGTATCTTTAACCACCCTAGGCCCAGCAAATCCAATTAAAGCACCGGGTTCACTGATATTAATATCACCTAGCATTGCAAAAGAAGCCGTTGTCCCACCAGTAGTTGGATCTGTGCAAAGAGAAATATAAGGAACCTTTGCTTTGGCAAGTTGTGCAAGTTTTGCAGAGGTTTTAGCCAGCTGCATAAGCGATAGAGCAGCTTCCATCATCCTAGCTCCACCAGATTTAGAGATTATAATAAGAGGAATCTTTTTTTTCAGGGAATAATCAATTGCTCTAGCTATTTTTTCACCTACAACACTTCCCATAGAACCACCAATAAAAGTAAAATCCATACAAGCTATTACAATTTTTTCTCCCATAGATTTTCCTACTGCTGTTCTGATAGCATCCATTAGATTGGTTCTGTTTTTAGCTTCTTTTAACCTGTCAGAATATTTTTTATTATCAACAAATTTTAAAGGGTCCTTAGATCTTAGATTTGAATTAATTTCTTTAAAATCATCATCAAATAGAATTTCAAAGTATTCTTTACTACCTATTCTTACATGGTAGTCATCTTCAGGACTTACATAAAAATTTTCTTGTAATTCTTCCGTATCAATTATCTTTCCAGTAGGGGATTTATACCATAAACCTTTTGGAATATCTCTTTTGGATTCAGTAGGTGTTTGAATTCCTTTACTTTTTCTTTTGAACCAAGCCATTAGAAACTATTTAAAAGATAATAAGCAAATCTACACAAATTTATAAAGTATCAATATTATTAAGGTCCTTAAATGCTTTTTTAAGCCTTTCTACGAAAGTTTTCTCACCTTCTCTTACCCATCTTCTAGGATCATAATACTTTTTATTAGGGAGATCATCTCCATCTGGATTACCAATTTGCGATAGAAGATACTCTGAATTATTTTTAAAATAATCCCTTATTCCTTCCATATATGCATATTGCATATCGGTATCAATATTCATTTTAATTACGCCATAGCCAATAGCTTCTCTTATTTCTTCTAGGCTAGACCCTGATCCCCCATGAAAAACAAAATCAATATGATTTTCAGGCAGATTAAACTTTTTGGAAACATATTCTTGAGAATTTTTAAGAATCTTTGGAGTTAATTTTACATTTCCAGGTTTATATACCCCATGAACATTTCCAAATGCTGCAGCTATTGTAAACCTATTGCTAATGCTACTTAACTCTTCATATGCGTAGGCAACTTCTTCAGGCTGGGTATATAGTTTTGAATTATCAACATCAGTATTATCTACACCATCTTCCTCACCACCGGTAATGCCAAGTTCAATTTCAAGAGTAATCCCAACTTTTGACATTCTAGCTAAATATTCTTTACAGATACTTATGTTTTCCTCAATAGGTTCTTCAGATAGATCAAGCATATGAGAGCTATAAAGTGGAATTCCATGTTTTTTAAAGTGATCTTCATTTGCATCCATAAGACCATCAATCCATGGCAGTAATTTCTTTGCACAATGATCTGTATGTAATATTACTGGAACTCCATAAGAAAGAGCCATAGTATGTATATGTTTTGCTGCGGCAATACCTCCAGAAACAGCAGCTTTTTGATCGGTATTATCTAGCCCTTTACCAGCATTAAAACAAGATCCACCATTGGAGAACTCGATAATTACAGGTGCATTTAATTCCTTTGCAGTTTCAAGAACTGCATTAACACTGCTTGATCCAATAACATTTACAGCGGGAAGCGCAAAGTTTTTGCTTTTAGCGAGTTTAAAAATCTCTTGGACTTGATCTCCTGTGGCAACCCCGGGTTTTATATTGTGACTCATTGTAATTTGGTTTGATTTAGGTTTTAAAAAGTATAAATTTTATCTTTACGAAGTTACTTATTTTGTTAGTAAAATGATTACAAAAAATGAAATTAAATTTGTTCGTTCTTTAAAGATAAAAAGGAATAGAATAAAGTCTGATCAGTTTATAGTAGAAGGAGAAAAAATAGTTGATGAATTAATAGATTCTTCACTAGAATTAGTAAAAGTTTATTCTACTTCATCAAAATATGAATCCTTAGACAAACTATATAATAAGATTTCAAAAACTAATTTATTACAGATTAGCAATTTAAAAACTCCAAATAAAGTTGTAGGCATTTTTAGGATTCCAAAGCCTAATAAAATAGATTTTACATCTCAAATTGTTGCTCTGGATAATATTAGTGATCCAGGTAATTTGGGTACAATAATCAGACTTTGTGATTGGTTTGGTATTAAAGATTTGATTTGTAACACAGAAACAGTTGATTGCTATAATCCTAAAGTTATCCAAGCTTCAATGGGGTCAATTTCTAGGGTTAATATTAGCTATTTAGATTTTAAGGAGTTATTTAGTGATAAAAACTTAAATGCAGTAGCAGCTGATCTTGATGGTCACCCAATGAATGAATTTGAATTTCAAAAGAATCAGATAGTGATTTTTGGGAATGAATCACTTGGAATAAGTGATGAAATTAAAAGTATAGTAAAAGATAGGGTAACGATTCCTCGTTATAATTCTAATTATGATATTGAGAGCATAAATGTGGCGAATTCAGTAGCAATAATTTTTGCTGAATTAAAAAATAGATCTATTGGAAGGTAAAGTTTACAACAATACCGCTTGTTTTCATAAATTCTATATTACTTGTCCAAGGGCTAAGTGGATCCTCATCAACAACTAATTCATCACTTATTGCAAAAATTCCCCTAATAGAAGGGCTGAACTTAAACCATTCTAAGTAAAAATCAATTCCAAATCCTAATTCATAAAAGAATACATTCTTCTTAGTTCTAAATTGGCCAAGTAAATTATCATCTAAACTCTTTTCTTTACTTGATAGATTTATAGCCGTTGAAACGCCTCCTGTAATATATGGTTTGATATTATTAACCCTTTTAGTTGATATTTTAACTAGTAGTGGAAAATGTATATAGGTTGATTTAAGATCTCTTTGATGTTGCGTCTGATTAAATT
>JACKQG010005257.1_pt1 | contig 14394 bp, 10 predicted proteins | sample 8237621 | NCBI WGS metagenome assembly JACKQG01 (sample SAMN15677084, study PRJNA649215) | marine metagenome | biome: marine; feature: Black Sea; material: saline water; isolation source: suspended particulate matter (SPM) from the Black Sea western gyre | collected 2013-06-09/2013-06-10 | depth...
CGCTGATCTTCAGCGCGATAGGGGTGGTGCTGACCCGCGGCTTCGACGGAGCCGGGAACACCGTGCCGGCCATGTTCGTCAACCTGCTGACTCTGTGGGGGATGGAAGTCCCCTTGTCCTACGGCCTGTCCCAATGGACGGGGCTGGGCATCACCGGGGCGTGGGTCGGGCGAGCCCTCGCCAACGCAGCCAACGGCTTGCTCTTCGCCTTCTGGTTCCGGTTGGGGCGATGGAAAAGAAAAAAGGTGTGACGTTTCACGTTTTCACGTTTCACGTTTCACGCAGACTTCATTTCTTCATACTCAGTCCGATCCGCCCCCGCTCAAGATCAATGCTGATGACCTTGACCTCCACCACGTCACCCACTGAGACCACCTCCAGGGGGTTTTTCACGTAGCGGTCGGCCATCTTGGAGACGTGCACCAGGCCGTCCTGCTTGACCCCGATGTCCACGAAAGCGCCAAAATCCACCACGTTGCGCACCGTGCCCTTGAGCATCATCCCCTCCCGCAGGTCTTCCATCTTGAGAACATCGCTCCGCAGGATGGGCTTGGGCAGCTCGTCGCGGGGGTCGCGGCCGGGCTTGATGAGATTGTCGAAGATGTCCGTCAGCGTGGGCAGGCCTACCTCCAAAACCTCGGCCAGTTCGGCCAGGTCGTTTTCCACCCGAAAGGTTCTGACCCTCTGAGCCAGGCCCGGCTCATCCCCCCGCACGCCCATCAGAGTGAAGAGACCCTCCACCACGGGATACGACTCCGGGTGAATGAAGGTGTTATCCAGCGGGTTCCTGCCAGTGGATATCTTGAGGAAGCCCGCCGATTGCTCGAACCCCTTGTCCCCTACCCCCTTGACTTTCCTCAATTCTTGACGTGCTTTGAAGGGCCCATGCCCATCTCGATGCCTGACAATGGCTTTGGCCACCCGCTTATTGATGCCCGACACGTACTGCAACAGGGCTGGCGAGGCGGTGTTGAGGTCAACCCCCACGTGGTTGACGGCCGACTCGACCACGGCATCCAGGGTTTCGGCCATTTTCTTCTGATCCACGTCGTGCTGGTAGAGGCCCACGCCGACGGAGCGGGGCTCGATCTTGACCAGCTCGGCCAGGGGGTCTTGCAGGCGGCGGGCGATGGAGACGGCGCCACGCATGGAGACGTCCATGTCGGGCAGCTCCTCCCTGGCCAGCGGGGAAGCGGAGTAGACCGATGCGCCGGCCTCGTTGACCATGACGTAGGCCCCTCGCCCGGCCTCGGCGATGACCTCGGCGGCCAGGGCCTCGGTCTCACGGGAGGCGGTGCCGTTGCCGATGGCGATGACGTCAACCTTCCCCCTGGTGACCAGCCTCACCAGAATCCCCTTGGCCTCGTCCCACTGCTTCTGCGGCGCGTGGGGATAGATGGTCGTGCCACCCAGAAACTTGCCCGTCTCGTCCACCAGGGCCACCTTGCAGCCGGTGCGGAAGCCCGGATCAATGCCCATCACTATCTTGCCCCGCAGCGGCGGCTGGAGCAGGAGGTTGCGCAGGTTGGCGGCGAAGACCTTGATGGCGTGGTCGTCGGCCTCGTCAGTGGAGACGCCTCTCAACCCCCGCTCGACGGAAGGGGCGATGAGCCGCTTGTAACCATCGGCGGCGGCCTCTCTCACCTGAGCGGTGAAGATGGAGCGCTTGTTCTTCAAATAGCGGCCTTCGACCTCGGCCACGATCCTGTCCACCGGAGCTTCCACTTTGACCTTGAGCACGCCGTCCTTCTCACCTCGGTTGATGGCCAGCCGGCGGTGGGGTGGGATGGCCTTCAGCGGCTCGGCGTATTCGTAGTACATCTGATACTTGCCCTGGGGATCGAGGGAGGCGTCGGCCACGGCGCAGATCAACAAGCCCTTGTCAAAAGTACGCTCTCGCACCGCTTTGCGCAGGTCGGCGTCTTCGGAGACGACCTCGGCCACGATGTCCCGCGCCCCGGCGTAGGCGTCCTTCACACTGGGCACCTCTTCGCTCAGGTAGTCCTGGGCGAATTGCTCCAGCGTCCCCTCGGTGACCTCCTGGGCCAGCAGGAGGTCGGCCAGCGGCTCCAGCCCCCGCTCTTTGGCGACGGTAGCCCGCGTGCGCCGCTTGGGCTTGTAGGGCAAGTAGAGGTCTTCCACCTCTTGCAGCACCAGGGCCGCCTGTATCTTGGCCTCTAGCTCCGGCGTCAGCTTGCCCTGCTCGGCGATGCTCTTCAGCACCGTCTCCTTGCGCTCCTCCAGGTGGCGCAGGTATTTCAGGCGGGCCTGGATAGCCCTGAGCTGCTCCTCGTCCAGCCCGCCGGTGACCTCCTTGCGGTAGCGGGCGATGAAGGGCATGGTGTTATCCTCGTCAAACAGTTGGACGGTACGGGCGATTTGATCGGCTTTGAGGCCCAGTTCGTGGGCGATGGTGGTGATGATCAGATGGTCGGTCATGGTTTCTCCTAAGTTTACCACGTTTTGGCTGATTTGTCACGAGAGAGAAATCAAACCCGAAACGGCAGCCGAAACCGCCGCAATAGAATCCCCAGCGGCCCGGCTGGTATCTGCCCCGGCGTAGCATCCCCATCGTCCACCCGGTTGCCGTAGACGTCATAGTGCGCGATCTCCGACAATGGCTTGCGGGACGTCGGAGGTGGATCCTCGGCCGGAAACCCCACTGTCAGCAGCCCCACGATTTCCAGATGCTCAGGTATCTTGAGAATACCGGCAACCGCTTTCCGATCCAAGGCCCCGATCCAGCATGTCCCCAGCCCCAATGCTTTGGCCTGCAACATGATTTGGCTCCCTGCCAGCCCGACGTCTTCGTGGAGGAACTGTCGGTAAAACCGGTTCCGAACATTCCCACACAGGACGATGAGCAGTGGGGCCTCCTCTACCTGCGCCCATTTGATGAAGTAGAAGGCAGCGTGCTGGGCTACCTGCTGGCGAATCGCCTCATCGCGGACGACGATGAAGTCCCACGGCTGGCGGTTGCTGGCCGAAGGCGCCCAGCGGCCAGCTTCTAGCAGTTGCTCGACCATCTCGTCCGGCACCGGGTCTGACCGGTAGCGGCGGATGCTGCGTCGGCTTTTGAGCAGAGCCAGCAGCGATTCGGGGGAGGGAAGATTATCTGTTTGAGGCATCCAAGCACTCCTTTCTCAAATGTCCGGTACTTCGACGCCAAGTAATCCCATCATCAGGAAAATCTCGCCCCGGTGATGGATCTCGTGATCGAGAACGTGCCAGAAGACCCAACGCAACGAGAATGTCTGTTCCCATGACTCCCGCGTCTCGTTCAGCCACTCCACATCATGCTCCTCCAGCAGCCTCTCGGTGACGGCATGTACCCGCTCCATCTCGTCCAGGATGCTCTTCACTGTGGGGCAGCGCTCCATCGGGTACTCAGGCCACGGCTCGTCCTTCTTCCCCAGTACCACCAGGTCTACCCAGCCGGCTTCAGCGTCAATGATATGACGGGCCACGTCGCCGATGGTGCGCAAGCCCTCTCCAGGGGTGAAATCGAGCTGCTCATCGGTCAAGCGACCCAGAGCTTCCACCAAGTCACGGCGGGCCAGGTTCCAGTAGGGATAAACGTCTTTGGCCCTCATGGGTACACTCCTCACTTATCCCTCCATCTCCCGTTCCAGGATGCCGGTAGCGCAGCCGATGCCGCCGGCTGCTTTGTGAATCTCGTCCACCTCGACCACCTGACAGGTGATGCCGGCATCCTCGTAAAACGCCTGGGTGATGGGATTACCGGCCGCCATGAGGATTCGTCGGGGGCCCAGGGTCACAAAATTGAGCGCCATCCCTTGCACTGCTTCCCTCTCGTCCGGTATGAATAGAACGGTGTAGCCCCGGGCTCGCAACGCTTCCACGGCGGCATAAGGTATGTGCCGCGGCCAGGCGACGGCCAGGTCACGGTCGGCGAAGCGCAATGTTCCCATCAGGTGCATCGCCCCGTAGGGAAGCCCGACCTGGATCACCTCGACTCCCATCTCCCGCAGCAGGCCCGCCACCTGCTCTGCACCCTCTGCGTTGGTCCGCATCCCCGTCGCTACCAAAGCGGTCTGCGGATCAATCCAGAGCGCATCCGCCCCCTCGAAGGTTCCCCGCCCGCGCACGCTGCGCAGGATGGGCACCCCCAGGTCGGCCAGCCGCCGGGCGACGAATCGCTCCTCGCCGGCTCGCACAGTGGACGCCGGTCGCCCCACGATGGACCCTTCGGGCGTCATGAACATCAGGTCGGCCACAAAGATCAGGTTGGGGGGCGGCGTATTGGCTGGCTCGACGTAGTGCACGGCGACGCCGGCATCCCGATAAGCCTGGGCCAGGGCGTCGTGCTGCTGCTGCGCCCGGTCGGCGTCCAGCGGGGCGAGCATTTGAGCCGTATCCGGGTCTGTCAGCTCCTCCATCTCTGGGCCAGGCCGGTGGAGCAGCACCGCCTTGAGGGGCGACCACTCCGTCGCCACGCCGCACGCCCCCCAGACCCCTCCGATCTCCTGCCGCAAGGAGGCCGTGCGCGGCGACCAGCCCTCTCCGCCATAGGCTGCTGCTTCAAGAATGTCTGTCATGCTCATGACTCCTTTGCCTCTGCTCGCTATCGCTGCCGTCGTTTACGACGACGCTTGCGCTTTTTCTTCTGTTGTGACTTGTCGCCACCGGAAGGTCGCTGTGGTTTGTCCCCGCCGCTGCGCTTCAGGGTCGTTGCATCTTCGCGCTCCCAGGGCGCGGCCCACGGGCTCGATTGCTTGCGCTTGAGCCGGGCCAAGCCGTCTATCGCGACTGATTCCAACTCACCCACATCACCCTTGACAATCCGTCCCAGCCACCCCTTCTGCGACGAGAACTCCAACACTCGTTCGTACATCCCTTTGGCAGTCTTCCGATCGCCGAGGTCGTGGGCGCACATCGCCAGAGTGAGTGCAGCCTCGGCGTTTTCCGGGTTCAGATCGTAGGCCTGGCGGTACCGGTCCAGGGCCTCGCTGTACCGGTTCAGCGCACGGTACAGATTGCCCATCTTGAGGTAAAGTTTGGCATCTCTTGGTTTCTCGGCGATGCGCCGCCTGTACTCCTCCAGGGCCATCAGAGGATGCATGGGGCGGCCAAAGGCATGCGACTGGAAGTAATGCACCCGTGGGTTGAGTTGCAGGCCAGCCGGCGGCTCACCCCCAGACAGCGCCTTCACCATCGTCGGAATTCCCCCTGGCCCAAGCAGCATCAGGCGGCCCTCAGGCGTCATCTCGTAGCGATCCACAGCGCCGCACTTGGAGCAGGTGATCTCGCTGTCCATGACATACGGATCGTAGGGGACATCCTCTCCCTTGGCGTCCCGATCCAACGTGAGGGTGTCCACGAGGATGTGTTGGACGAAGTACTCTCGGACACGACCACATTCCTTGCAACGCAAGCGAAGGTACATGCCATCACTGCGGCGCTTGGGCTGGCGCACTGAACTTCGCCCCCATTCGTCATGCACCTCATCCAGGCCAACGATCTTCGTATCCACCCGATCCTCGTCGTAGGAGCGCTTGATGTCTGGATACAGCTCGCGCGCCTGCATATCGAGAGCGTCGCTGATCAGGAAACCAAGGAAGATTTCCTCTTCAGCCACCTGGTGAGCCTCAGGCCGGTTGAGCAGGTAGCGCATGAACTCTATTATCCGCTCCCGTTGCTCCGGCACACGGTTCGCCCGTTCGACCAGAGCGCCGCTGGCCCCGCTGCGGACGTACACGCTATAGTCTGTGTCAGCCGATAATGCCTCCAATTGGCTGGTCGTATAGCCGCCGATCTTGCCGCAGCGAGTGGAAAGTAGTTCGGTGTACCAGTCGCCATCGGCCTGGTCCAGCCATTGCGCCAGTTGATCCAGCTCTGCCTCCTTGCGCAAGGCACGGAGCAGGGCAATGGCATGGGCCGGGGCGTGGTGGGCGGGGTCGTCCGCTGGCCTCTGATGCAGTTGCGGGTCAAAGGCCATCCGGATCAGCTCCGGAACCAACACCTTGCCCTGTTCCAGAATCTCGGCATAGACCGCATCATCGCCTGCCGACCCCAGGGATAGCAACTGTTTGATCGGCGGCAGGTAGGGGAGCGGCTCAACCTCGACGTAACGGGTCTGTCGAATGTGCAGCCGTGTGGTCATGCCTGTGCCGGGGAGGGCCAATGCGCCACGGAACCCCGCCAGCACGTTCGGGTCTACCTCGCTCATACGATCTTCGCTTCGGGCCTGTTCGTCCACCACTTCCTGGCGCTGGTGCGTCAATTGGTCCCTCAGTTTGTGTGGATCACTTCGCTTGATGATCTGCAACCCTTCGTCCAGAGCTTCAACTGCCAAATCATAGAGGCCAGCACGCGGGAGCTCAAATCCCAGAATATTGTACGTCCAGATGTCCCCCGGCTCAGTCTGGAGAACGCGAGTGAACATCGCCAGTGCGGTGTCAAGGTCGCCGGCTGCGAGATAGACCGCGCCAAGGTCGCGCCAGGTGCTCACTCGGTTCAAGCCATGTTCGTGCTGCTCCGAGTACGCGATCAGCGCATGGACCCAACGCAGTGCGGCCTCATTATCCTGCCTTCTATGGTAGTTGGCGAGATCCAGGCATAGCTCCGCATAATCAACCGCCTCGCTGTGTTCTGGCGAGCGCAGGATCAATTCGGCTATGACCATCGCCCGCCCCCAATCTTTCTGCCCGTGGAAGTGCTGAAGCACATCCAGAAGTTCATAGTCGCCCCACAAACCCGGCCGAGTCGCCAGGATATCCTCACGACTCAACCCCTCAAAGTGCTTGACAATCTCCCTCATAATAACCTCCTCTTTGTTTTCCCACCCCCGCTACAATCTGAGTCGCCAACGATCTCTGCTTGCGCCTGATTGAATCCTCGCAACGGTGTCAGGTGCGCCAGCACCTTCATGTTGATCTCTTCGTCGGATAGGTCCGGAAAACGCCGACGGAACGTGCCCCGCAGGCCAGCCCGGACGAACTCCGCCGCTCGGATCATGGCCAGAGTGCGCTGGGCTGGCGTGAGTTTGGCCAGGAGCTGGAGTTGCTGCCAGTCAATAGGGTCGAAGTGCAACGCTTCGCTCGATGTGTCATCCGGCGATTCTGGCGGTCTCATATTCGTACCTCCTCGTCATAGAACATGTTTCAGGACTCGCAGCGCGCGCAGAGTGACCCATTTGCTGGGCTTGCTCTTCTCTTCGATATCGGCCCACATCTTGCCGCTGAGCGCGTTCTCCAGCTTCCAGCGGCCTTGTGCATCCTGCTTGCTGAGGATGAACTGTAGCGCACTGCTCAACCTAGGGCCGTCACCGTAGCCCAGTTCCGCCAGCACCGCCGTAGTCTCCAGAACGTCGCTCCAATAGGTCAGCGGGAAGCCGAGCTTGAGCCAGGTGGAGCTAACCCGCTGGGTGTAGGGGTAGTCGGCCACGGCCGGGTCGCGACTGAGCAGGAACTCGACGCCGACTTCGATGGCCCGCTGCACGGCCGGGGTGCGCTGCTCCGCTGGAACCGCGATCAGCGCTTTCATGGCCTTGTTTGCGCCCCAGCCGCAGGGCCGCCCTTCGTTGACGCTACAGGCAAAGCATGGCCCGCTGGTGCCCGACTTGAGGTAGCGGAACTCCCCTTCGCCGGTGATGGCACGGACCAACCAGTCCAGCGCCGCTTGTACACGCGGATCGTCGGCGTAGCCCAGGCGCTGCAGAACGTACAGCAGGTTGCCATTCAAGCAGAGTACGGAGCCGCTGGGCACTGGCTTTTGGTAGACCGAGAAGGCGCCGTTGGCGGCGATAGCGTGGCTCAAGAGGTACTCGCAGCCCCGCCGCACTCGCTCGTCGGCAGGGTCGGCCCCTAACTCGGCCAGGAAGATGATCTGCCAGACGGTGCTCCGATACTTGGGCGAATAGCCGCCGCCGGGCTTGACCCAGTAGCCGTCGGGGTATTGGGCGTCCAGGATGGCCGGCGCCGGCCCTGTGGTCATAATGGCCGCCCTGGCCGCTTGGACTTCGGAATCATCTTCGGGCATGTCCAACAGCTCCCACAGGGCAAAGTAGCGTACGCCAGGGTTGTCAGGGTCGGGTTCCAATAGCCACGGGAGCGGATCGCCATTCAGGTGTGATCGCCAATGATTCGTGGGCATAGTCAATTAACCTCCTCGGCAATGGTTCGCAGCAACCGCAGTGCATCGAGGGTGATCCACTTGCTGGGTCGGTTGCGTTTCTCCAGTGGCCAGGTGCGAGAGACAGAGCCGCAAAGCCACCGTCCCTGCTCGTCCTGGCGGGCCAGGAAGAGTTCGAGCAGCGGAGCGAAGCGCGGGTCGTGGGCGTAGCCGTGGGCGGCTAGGGCCCGCAGCGCGCTGAGCAGGTCCCAGGCGCGGGGCACGCCGAAGGTGAACCAGCGTTTGTGCTCACCCTCGAAGTCGTAGTCAGCGTCCAGTAGCGCGTCGGCCAGTCGTCGCACCACCTGTTCCGCCTGCGGCGAGCGCATGTCGGCCGGGAGCACGGCTAGGCCATTGAGGGCGGCGATGGCGCCCCACAGGCAATCCTGGTGCTGGTAGCGGCCACAATTGAGCGCGTCGTCGGCAGACATGTCCTCGATGAGGAAGGCAAAGGCCTGCCGCACACGAGGATCATCGCCCAGTCCGAAGTAGACCAGGAAAGGGAGGTGCTGGCCGGTAGTGCAAGGGAAGATGCCACTGCGACGCGTCTTGGTCAGCGAGAACCCGCCGCTATCGTGCTGGCAGAAGCGCAAGAAGGAGTCACAGCCGGCGGCCGTCCGCTCATCTGGCTCTACGCCAAGCGTATGCAGGATGGTCAGCACGGCCACTGCTCCCTGAGCAGTGTAGGGTTTGGTCGCGTCGTCGCCCCAGTGCCCATCGGGGTGCTGGCGCGCGAACAGCTCCCGCACCAGGGGTTGCTGGGCTATGGCCGCTTTGGCTGCCCGCACCTCGGGACTATCGGCTGACCGACCGACGACGTCGGTTAGCATCCAATAACGCACCGAGGGGTTCTCTGGCTCCAGCAGCCAGGGGATGGGATCGTCATTCAATACGCTTTGCCAATCCGTCATTTTATCACCTCTGACGAGTTCGGGGTACTGGCTATCAACGGCACAAGCTAAAGCATAGCACTAAGGCCCTGATTCGTCAAGTTCGCTTCTTGCGCAGATTCGAGGAGTCGGGTATAATTGGTTCAGGCGCACGCTGAACGTACCGCTGCGCCAGGCCCACCGATTTTTCTGCAGTTTTCTCCACCCATACGTAAGGAGGAGCCAATGTTGACTCTCCGCCTCACCCAAACCACCGAGGACCAGAATCAGTACCGCGTCCAGGTCGAACTGGAAGGCGAGGGGCTACCCCGGCAGACCGCCACTGTCCCCGTCGAGTTCGCTCTCACCGCCCAAGAGCAGGAAGACCTGCGCTGGTATCTCGAAGACTTCTTGGAATGTCCCCACGACCCCGCGCCGAAAATCGCGGCCCGCATTGAGGGGCGCATGGCCGAGATCGGAGTCGAACTCTTTCGGGCCGTGTTTCACGCCGAGGACGACGCCCGCGATCTGTGGGCCACGCTGCGCACCCGCCTGAACGACACCCGCGTTGAGATCATCGCCGGAGTGCAGGAGGCAGCGGCCATCCCCTGGGAGCTGATCCGCGATCCCAAGACCGACGTGCCGCTGGCCCTGCGCGCCCAGGCCTTTGTGCGCGCCCAACCCCAGGCCGCGCAACGCCCGCGACTTCCTGAAACTGCCTCTGGCCCCATTCGCGTCCTGCTGGTCATCTGCCGCCCCGGTGGGCGCAAAGATATGCCCTTCCGGTCGGTCGCCAGCCGCATTATCAAGGGGCTGGGGGAAGACGTTCGCAAAGCCTTTGAACTGGACATTCTGCGCCCGCCCACATTTGAGCGGTTGGCCGAGGTGCTGCATGCTGCCAGGACCGCAGGCCAGCCCTACCACATCGTCCACTTTGAGGGACGCGGCGTGTTCGAAGAAGTAGAGGAGCCGAGCGCCGTGGCGGAAATGCTTCGGAAGTTGTCTCCGCTGATGCTCTCCGGGCCGCGGGCCGGCGCGCACGGCTATCTGCTGTTCGAGAATCCCGCGCTGGAAGGGAACGTGCAGTTGGTGGATGGCCCGGCGTTGGGCAAGCTGCTGTTGGAGACGGGTGTCCCGGTACTGGTGCTCAACGCCTGCGGTTCGGCCCACGCCGAAGCGCCTGAAGCCCCCTCCACCATCCCTCCCCCGAAAGCAGGGGAAGGGCTAGCGGCCGACGTTCACTTCCAGGTGCGCGCCTTTGGCTCGCTGGCCCAGGAGGTGATGGACGCGGGCGTGGCCGGGGTGGTGGCCATGCGCTACAACGTGTATGTGGTCGCCGCCGCGCGGTTCGTGGCCGACCTGTATGCTTCGCTGGCCCAGGGCCACACCCTGGGTGAGGCGGTGACGCTGGGCCGCAAGCAACTGGCTGCCCAACCGCTGCGCACCATCGCCTACGACCCGCTCCCGCTGCAGGACTGGCCCGTGCCGGTGGTGTACGAGGCCGCGCCCATTGCCCTCTTTCCCAAACCGGCGCAAGAGTCGGCCCTGACCATCCACCTGGAGGGCGGCGACGCTGCGTCTGAGCACGGCGCGCTCGACCCCAGTCTGCCGCCCAGTCCGGATGTGGGTTTTTACGGGCGGGATGAAACCCTGCTGGCCCTGGACCGCGCTTTCGACACCCAACCCATCGTCTTGCTGCACGCCTACGCCGGCAGCGGCAAGACGGCCACCGCCGCCGAGTTCGCCCGCTGGTACGCCCTGACCGGCGGCGTGGAAGGCCCGGTGCTTTTCACCTCGTTCGAGGGTTACAAGCCGCTGGCGCGGGTGCTCGATCAGATCGGGCGGGTTTTTGGCCCGGCGTTGGAGACAGCGGGCGTCAACTGGCTGGCCTTGCCTGACGATGCGCGTCTCCAGGTGGCTCTGCAAGTGATGAAGCAGATACCGGTGCTGTGGATCTGGGACGATGTGGAGCCGCTGGCGGGCTTCCCGGCGGGCACAGCCTGGGCGTGGAGGGCGGCGGAGCAGCAGGAACTGATTGACTTTTTGCGGGCCGCACGAGGGACCAAGGCTAGATTCCTGCTCACCTCCCGCCGCGACGAGGGCGGTTGGCTGGGAGACCTGCCCCAGCGGATCACCATACCGCCCATGCCCATGCAGGAGCGAGTGCAGTTGGCGCGCGCGCTGGCCGAGAAGCACGGTAGAAAACTGACCGACGTGGAAGACTGGCGGCCGCTGCTGCACTTCACCCAGGGCAACCCGCTGACCATCACCGTGCTGGTGGGCCAGGCGCTGCGCGACGGGCTGACGACCAAAGAGCAGATCGAGGCATTTGTGGCCCAACTGCGGGCCGGGGAAGCCGCGTTTGAGGACGAAGAGAGCGAGGGCCGTGCCAGGTCGCTGGGCGCTTCGCTGAGCTACGGCTTTGAGCACGCCTTCACCGAAGACGAGCGCAAGCAACTGGCCCTGCTGCACTTCTTCCAGGGCTTTGTGGATGTGGATGTGCTGCGACAGATGAGCAACCCCGAAGCCGAATACTGCCTGCCTGAGGTGCGCGGCCTGACCCGCGAAGCAGGCATGGTCCTGCTCGACCGCGCCGCCGAGGTGGGCCTGCTCACCGCCCACGGCGGCGGCCAATACTCCATCCACCCCGCCCTGCCGTGGTACTTCAAGAGCCTGTTTGACCAATATTACGCCCCCACCCCAACCCCTCCCCCGACTTCAGGGCCTGCCCTGAGCGAGGTCAAAGGGGAGGGGCTAAGCTCCCCTCTCCCAGGTTTGGGAGAGGGGCCGGGGGTGAGGGCCACCCGCGCCTTCGTCGAAGCGATGGGCGAGTTGGGGAGTTACTACCACGTCCAATACGAACGCGGCAACCGCGACGTGATCAACGCCCTTGCTGCCGAAGAGGCCAACCTGCTGCACGCCCGGCACCTCGCCCGTACTCATAGCTGGTGGCGGCGCGTCATCAGCACCATGCAGGGCTTGTTCTGGCTCTACGACCACACCGGCCGCCAGGCGGAGTGGAGGCGGCTGGTGGAGGAGATCGTACCCGACTTTGTGGACCCGGCCACCGACGGATCGCTGCCGGGGCAGGAAGAGCAGTGGGGTCTTGTCACTGATTATCGCGTGCTGCTTGCAATGCAAGCGCGCCGGTGGGCGGAGGCCGAGCGCCTGCAGCAGGCTCGTGTGGACTGGGACCGCCAACGCGCCGCACCCGCCCTGGCCGCGCCAACGGAAGCGTTGGACGGCGCACAGCGCAACGTTATCCGGACGATGGCGGTGACTTTGGAGCAATTGGGAAACATTCTGCGCGAGCAAAGCCAGCCTGACTGTGTCAAGGTGTATGAAGAAGCCCTGAATCTTTTCCAACATATTGATGAAGCGCCGTCCGCGGCGACCATCGCTCTCAACCTAGGTAACACGTATAAAAACGTTGTTTCTGTGCGTGACCTTGACCAAGCGGAGCGGTGGTACCGAAAGGCAATGGAGCTATCCCCTTGCGGCGACCTGCTTGGTCAAGCACGATGTTTGGGCCAACTTGGTTCCGTAGCCTACGAGCGGTTCCAGGAGTACAGACAGGCAAATGCTACACTCAAACGATTGCACGAGTTATTGAACCACGCGGCCGGCTTCTACCAGCAAGTTTTAACTCTTCTACCTTCCGATGCAGTAAATGATCTGGCTATAGCTCATCACCAACTAGGGAACATCTATGGCAGTGCCGGAGATTTGGAGCAGTCGGTCCATCACTTTAGAGAGGCGATACGCTACTGCGAAGCATGTGGGAATCTCTACGCCGCCGCTGAGGCCCGCCGCAATGTTGCCGTCCTTCTAGCTAACGACAGCCGCCTAGCGGATGCGCGTGAGTATGCCCACGCCGCCCTGCGCAACTATCAAACCTACGGTGACCGCGCGGAGACAGAGATTCAGGAGATTCAGCAACTCATTGAGTGGATTGAAGCATACTTGCAGGGGAAAAACGGATAGGAGGAATCGTCGTTAGTGGAGAAGTCATAATATGACTGCTGATCCCGATCTTCAGGACATTCTAGGCAATTTTAGTGCGTACCAGGAACTCTTGGAACTGCTTCGAAAACGAGAGGCCATTGCATTCGTCGGCGCTGGTGCGTCCTGGGATTTATATAGGGGCTGGACTGATCTTATCGAGTTCTTAATCACCAAGGCGAAAGAACTAGGACTCACTACCGACAAAGATCAGAATTTCTGGTTGCGCCATGCTTCTCGCCGTCCGCAGCAAGTTGTGAGAGCGATAAAACATGCGTTTCGCGATATGAGAGTATACGAAAATGTTCTCAGGGAGTACTTTGAGCCTCGAATTCATCCGCAAACAGGGAAGGCATACACCCCGATTCACCAGGCAATAGTCGAATTGTCCTTCAGGGGGATTGTCACCACAAACTACGACGCAGGTCTATTCGAGGCTCTTAGATCGTGCAGGCCTGACCTTCCTGCCTTGCGATGCGATACCTGGAAGGATACTACTTCCGTCAACTGTTGGTATAGTCGAGACGTATTCAAGAACAAGAATGATATGTGCCCATTGCTATATGCCCATGGGAGCTGGAATCGTCCGGAGACAATAATCCTCGATAACGACATGTATCGAGAGGCTTACAGTGACGGCCCCTTTCGCCGGATGTTTCAACACCTGTGGGCAACGGAACGACTCGTGATCATAGGTATCGGATTCTCAGACTCGTGGTTGGATCGCATTCTAGATGACATTCTGACTCACATGGTTCATAGTCTTGGAACGAGGCATGTTGCCATAATGGGTCTTCGTGAAGAAGACAAAAGGCATGTAATACAGCTCCGAGGCTTAATGCAGAATGCGTATAATGCTAGTGTTTACTTTTATCCAGTTAAACAAAAGCGGGTTGACGGACGCCCAGTGGATGACCACAGTGAGCTCCCCTCTTTTCTCCGTAATTTGCGCATTAGTCTATCGAAACCAGACGAGTTCGGACCAGTTGAATTGACTCAAGAGGCCCAACGCACCAAGGTGTTCGCTTTTCGCTCACGAGACTACGAATAGGACCTTTTATTGCAGCAAAGGAGGTTGATTTTATGACCACATCCACATGGTTCGACGACCTGTCCGTGTTGGGGGCCTTGCCGCCCCAGGAAGCGGCGGCCAAGCTGCGGGAGGTGGGCGAGGTTGAGGCTGCCACTGCGCTGGAGGCTGCGCCAGGCGAAGTGAAGCGGGGCACAACATTTGGGAAGCGCGGGATCAGGTGGCCCTTTCAAGACAAGCCTTGGCAGCACACCGCCCACGCCTTCGGGTACCTGGCCCCTGCCCCGCCGGGCAGTGACCCGCTGCCCATCCAGCACGCGGGTAACATCAAAGCGCACGCCAGGCTGAAAAACGCCCGCA
>JACKQG010005259.1_pt1 | contig 14393 bp, 14 predicted proteins | sample 8237621 | NCBI WGS metagenome assembly JACKQG01 (sample SAMN15677084, study PRJNA649215) | marine metagenome | biome: marine; feature: Black Sea; material: saline water; isolation source: suspended particulate matter (SPM) from the Black Sea western gyre | collected 2013-06-09/2013-06-10 | depth...
TTCAAGTTTTGCACAACATAATCCTGCTCATCAGTTGTCATTTGCGCATACAGGGGCAAGGCCAAAGATAATCTATCTGCGATGTAGGCATTTGGATAGTCTCCCGCCTTCAGGTTATATTTTTTTCGAAAATAGCCTAGTGCATGTACCGCCTGCGTCCCCTGACGGGTGGCGATGTCTTTCTCTTCCAGCCAATCCATCAAATTATTGCGTTGGGTGTGTAAAGCTTCTACGTTCTCCATTGTTGGCTCCACGGGGGCAAAGAGGCATACATAAGACTGGTAGCCGTGTATATACTCATCTGGCGTATGAGGCGTTCTAAGCCAGTTGAGTTCGGCCAGGGCGTCATCGTAGCGCCGGGCAATCTCGCTACGTCTGCTCACAAGGTATTCAAATTTCCGCATCTGGGCAACACCTATCGCTCCCTGGATATCGGTCATGCGATAATTGAAGCCCACCATATCATATTCAGGCATGATATAACTTTTCTTGCCCTGGTGTCGCTGCAAATCACTGACCGTAGCGCCATGATCGCGCAAAGAGCGCATTTTTTCGGCGAGAGCCTGATTGCCTGTGAGCAGCATGCCGCCCTCGCCCGTTACGATGAGCTTGCGAGGGTGAAAACTCAGTGCGCCAACATCTGCCAACGCCCCGGCGTGATGGCCCTTGTACCAGCCCCCCACCGCGCAGGCGGCATCTTCGATTACATAGAGATTATACTGCCGCGCCAATTCAAGGATGGGATCCATATCGGCGCTCAAACCAAACAGGGAAACCGGCATGATCGCTTTGGTTCGCTCCGTAATTTTGCTTTCGATTTGGGTTACATCAATATTAAAAGTGCTCAGGTCAATATCACAGAAAACGGGTCTCGCGCCCTGGTATTCGATGACATTTGCCGAGGCCACAAAAGTAAAGGCGGGCACAATAATTTCATCACCGGAGCCAATCCCCAAAGCCACCAGGCCAAGATGCAAGGCCGTAGTGCAAGAAGTCGTAGCCAGGGTATGTGGGATTTTTGAATAGTCAGAGAGTAGTCTTTCAAACTCGGCTACTCTTGGCCCTTGCACAACCCAACCGGTTTCCAGGGATTGCCGCACAAGAGAAAATTCGTCGTCGTCGAAATAAGGTTTTGTAATCGGAATTTTCATGAAGTCACTCGATCATTTTTAGCGTTTCAAGTACGAAATTGATTTGTTCTTCCGTCATTTCAGGGTAGATGGGGATAGCCAATGTCTCGCGGCTGGCTTGTTCGGAAACCGGGAAATGGCCTTCAGCGTACCCCAACTCTTTGCAAGGCTGAGTCAGGTGCAGCGGCTGCGGGTAATATATCCCCGAGGCGACACCGGCCTGCTTGAGCATTTGCTGAAGTTCATCACGCATTACGGCACGAATGATATAAAGATGGTAAACGTGGCTGACATCAGATGCCGTCCAGGGCGCATCCAGCGCTGAAACAGCGGACAATCCCTGATTATAAGTCGCTGCAATATCTCGGCGACGTTCATTCCAGCGATCTAAATGAGGCAGCTTGACTCGCAAAATTGCCGCCTGCAAGGCATCCAGGCGGCTGTTATAACCCAAAATTTCTGGGAAATACTTTTTTTTCCAGCCATGCGCGCGCAACATACGCACTTTCTCTGCCAATGCAGTATCATCTGTAACGGCCATACCGCCATCGCCATAACCGCCTAAATTTTTGCTGGGGAAGAAACTCAGACAGGCAATATCGCTCAAGCTACCCGTCTTACGTCCCTTGTACTCGGCGCCAAAAGCCTGAGCATTATCCTCAACAATTTTCAACCCGTGTTCACGGGCAATGGCTGTGATAGCATCCATATCCGCTGGATGACCGTAAAGATGTACAGGGATAATGGCTTTCGTAGCCAGAGTGATCTTCTCCGTAATTTGTTGGGCATCGATACAGTAGGAGCTGGGTTCAATATCCACCAGCACCGGTTTGGCCCCCACATGCAGCACAGCCCCTGCTGTAGCAAAAAACGTATAAGCCGGGATAATAACCTCATCGCCGGGGCCGACTTCCATAGCCCGCAATGCTAGAATTAGAGCATCGGTTCCAGAAGCCACTCCAATACCATGCCCTACCCCCAAATACGCGGCCACCTCTTCTTCCAGGGCAGCCACTTCCCTCCCCAGGATGAAATGACCAGAAACGAGTACCCGCTGGATAGCAGCATCAATCTCTATTTTGATTTGATCGTATTGGGCTGCCAGGTCAAGTAAAGGGATTTGAATCATTTTCTCTTGCTCACTTTTTGACCATCGTTGCAATAGCCCGTCCCGCAACTCTCGCAAATGGCGGTCTCTCTATCGCCAGATTTTTCGAAATACAACCTGACCCCACACTGGCACATCCAGCCTTGCACACGCGCCGGAATACCATACACTAAGGCATACGCAGGGATATCGCCCGTAACAACTGCGCCAGCGCCAACAAAAGCATATTCCCCCAGAGTCGCCCCACAGACTATCGTGGCGTTTGCGCCAATCGTCGCGCCCTGTTTCACCAGGGTAGTTTGATATTCGTCCTTCCGGCTGACATGGCTGCGCGGGTTATTCACATTCGTGAAGACCATCGAAGGTCCTAGAAAAACATTGTCTTCAAGCACTACGCCCTCATAAATGGAAACATTATTCTGCACCTTTACATTATTTCCAATAACAGTATGCTGCGCAATAAAGACATTCTGTCCAATTGTACAATTCCTGCCAATGCGCGCGGATTTCATTACATGGCAAAAATGCCAAATTTTTGTATCTGAGCCAATCTCAGCCCCATCATCAATATAACTGGATGGATGTGCAAAAAAGTCAGTCATATTTTTTCACTTCAAAAATGAATGCGCGAACTCATCCACGCTCGAAAGTTCGCAATTGCGAATGCGATAGGTCAATTCGATGGAGGATCGAGCGTCTTCAATCCCAAACCCATCTCCAGCCAGAGTTTTCTCGTAAACGCGGGTGTGCAAATCGGTAAAGCCGCCCGAAAATTCGATCTCCTGACCATCAATCGTAATCGAACGATGCGTCTTGGGTTGGCCTGTTTTTATTGAGATGGGCAAATCTTCCTCGTCGACCGATAGGAACCAACGCACCCGAGCTTTCTCAAATTCAATAAACCCGGACATTCGGCGTGGTTCTGATAAATGAAGTTTAATCTGCCCTGACGCACCGAAAAGCCACCCCAACATATCGAAGAAATGAATACCAATATTTGTAGCCACTCCCCCTGATTTTTCTTGAATGCCTTTCCAGGAGATATTGTACCAGGGGCCGCGCGCCGCGATATAGGTCAGACACACATCATATTGATGATGCAGAGGTCCGGATTCGATTTTCTGCTTCAGCGCCAACAATGCCGGATGAACGCGCAATTGTAAAACGGTGTTGATTTTGCAGCCGCTTTCTGCCTCGACGCCCGCTAATTGGTCCAGATTCCAGGGATTAATCACCAGGGGCTTTTCACAAATCACATGCGCGTCCAGCCGCAGCGCCAGGCGGCAATGAGCATCGTGCAAATAATTGGGACTCATGATGCTGATATAATGCACGCGCTCTTGTTCTGAACGGCGGCGCAGCTTTTCCAGATGACGGTCAAAACGCTCAATCTCAGTAAAAAAGCGCACATTCTCGGAGTACTGATCCAAAATGCCCACCGAATCGTTTGTGTCGATCGCGGCGACCAACTGGTTTCCGGTATCTCGAATAGCTTTCAAATGGCGAGGGGCAATATATCCTGCCACGCCGATGGCAGCAAAGTTTATCGTGTTGTGGTGTAGTGTTCGCATATCGAAACCAGCGGTAATTTACTCAACATCCAGAATTAAATCCAGCGCAGTAGCCAAATCTTGGACCACGGGAACAATATCATCAAGGTGTTGGGCATGAAATTGCGGTAATTGCTCTTCACCGCGCCCAGATAATACCATGATAGGCTTACAACCTGCATTAAACGCGGCTTGTATATCACTTACTGCATCACCAATCAAAAAGGATTTCGCAAGGTCAATCCCCAACTCACGAGCAGCCTGAAATAACATCCCCGGCCCCGGCTTGCGGCAGTCGCAATTATCATCGGGAACATGCGGACAGTAATAGATTGCATCAATCCGCCCCCCCTGACGCTCAATCTCAGCTTGCATAAGCATATTGATTTCGTCAACAGCTTCTTTCTGGACTATACCGCGGCCGATAGGAGATTGATTGCTGACGACTACAATCAGGTATTTACTTTTGGCTATACGCCTTAATGAACTGAATACGTCTGGCAAGAAGATGTACTCAGCCCAACTTTTGACGTAATCGGGGCGATTTCGGTTGATAACACCGTCGCGGTCCAGAAATATGGCTGGTTTTGTATTGGGCACTGTATTTACTGCTGCATTTTCAGGAAGCGCTGATTGGCTCGGCCTCAATCAACTCTTTGAGCGTATTAGCAATCACATGGTCAAGGATCATGTGTCCGTCTTCTTGATGCCCAATATGAGGGCTGGGTATCAAAATACAGTGATCGGCTAAATTCTTTAACCGACCGCCTGTATCCCCGGTAAAGGCTATCGTGACCGCGCCAAAACTCTTAGCGGCTTCAAATGCTCTGAGTACATTCCCGGAATTTCCACTGCACGATATACCGATGACTACATCTTCTGGTTGCAAGAAATTAAGCATTTGCTCCATAAAGATATTCTTATAGTCGGTATCGTTTGCCCATGCGGTCATTAATGGGACATTGTCGCTCAGAGCAATAGCCTTGAAGCGCGGTCTTCCTTCCACAATCGTTAGTTTATTCAAATCATTGGCCATATGCGAAGCGGTTGCAGAACTGCCGCCATTGCCCAACAAGAAAATTTGTTTCTGTTTGCGCCACGCGACCATAAGTTCTTGAATGACCGACCAGATATCATCGCGAGAAATTTTCGCGATGGTTTTCTCGAGTTGGTCGAGGTAATGCTTAACAGGGTCTGGTTTGTGCATAGTATAGCTTCCTTGATATACGGTTTTTACGCATCTGCCCAAGTGTTGAAAACCCACCAACGATTACGCCTATTTGTCGATGCGAGTTTGGCGATTAAGGGCAAGCCGAAAAGTCTGGAACAAGATTTGCAAATCCGACCAAATCGTCCAGTTACGAATATAATGCAGATTAAGACGTTTCTCATCGGCGATGGTATTTGCTCCCCAAACAGCCCAGGGACCTGTCCAGCCGGGCTTAACCGTTAGCAGGCTGGGGTGGAATCCCTGGCTTTCGGTATATTCACCATCCGCGGCCATTGCTCGGGGGCCTACCAAACTCAGTTTTCCCCGTAAAACAGCCCAAAGCTGAGGCAATTTATCAAGACCGGATTGAAAGAGAAAACGCCCAATCCAAAAATTCGAATCCTCTTTTCCAATATCTATCTTCAAGTCTGGATCGTCCAGCCGTCGTCGAGTTTTTCCCACAAAATTGGTGCGAAATTTCCTCATCCAAAAAATTTCCCCATTAAGGCCCAGCACCTTATGGTGCGCAAAAAGTGGCCTGCCATCCGAGAAATAAATACTGAAAATAATCAGTAGATTGAGAGGCAAGGATATCAAAAATAACAACATCCCCAACACATAGTCAAGAGCCGTCTTCAGAATCCAATCGGCTCCCTGGATACGGGTTGGCTTTATACTAATGAGCGGGACCAGACCTTGATGCGTTATCTTAAAACCACTGGTCAGGATTTCATAAAAACCGGGGGATAGATTTAAACGAAATCTATGCTTATAACCCGATTGATACATGGTATCGCGAAAGGTTTCCCAGGCGACAGCATTCGAAAACAGAATAACTTGATCGACATGCTGGCTGATCGCAATTTCATGGAGTTGATCGGGAGTCCCCAAGACTTTGACACCGTCCAGGATAGTCGTCTCAACGGGCAAAAATTCATCCAAAAATCCAATAATCTCAACTCCAGTGGCTTGCTGCCGGATTTGCCGGGCAATCATAATTGCATGATCGTTTACGCCCACCAAGAGAGTTTTCTGGATAAACCATCCTTTTGAACGACGCAACAAAAAAAACAGGCGGCGCATAGAAAAACGCATCGCAATAACGCCGATGATGCTCAATATCCAACTGCCCAACAGCCAATCTCTGGATAATAGTTGGCTCGGGTTCAAGTAACTCGCCAACACCAAAGCGACCATGCCATAATTACAACTCTGGAATACGAGTCCATATTCTTTAACGCCACTTAAAAGGTAATCCTGATCGTAGAGACCACTTACCGCAAAAATACCAACGAAGGCAACAGCCACAAATAAAATATCATAACTAAAAAATTTAAAATCCATCAGCGCATCGGAAATCAAGATGCCGCGACCGAATTGGATATTCCATGCCAACCACGAAGCCAGACTCACCATAAAAAAATCGCCGCTTGCCAAAATAACCAGCAACAGCAACTTCTGGCGATCTGCCGAACCAACATTAATTCTGAGCTTCAATGCTTTTCCCTTCCAGGAGAAAAAAATACGTTTCTGGTAAGAGCGCTCAATCCCAAATTGATGTCGGTATACTCAATCCGGAATTCATCAATACGCGCGCGCCCATAGACTCAAAACGAAAATCCAGACGCTTGAATCCATTCTCCTCCAGAGATTTTGTTACAACATTCTGCTCAGGAGGTTCTACATAGAGCATTAGAAAACCGCCGCCGCCGGCCCCGGTAATCTTGCCGCCTAGTGCGCCTTTTTGGCGAGCCAATTCATAGGCTTCATCGATTTTTGGATTAGATACCCCTTTGGCAAACTGTTTTTTTTGCACCCAGTTTTGATGCAACAACTCAGCAAAACAGGGCAAATCTCCCTGTACCAGGGCATCTAAAACATCGTAAGCCATCTCTTTAACCTTGTGCAAGGCATCGATTACGATGGGGTCTTGTTTCTGGCTGCTCCGGGTTTGTTTTGCCAAGATTTTTGATGCACTGCGCGAAGAACCAGAAAAAAAAAGCAATAGATTACGATCAAGCGCCTGGTAAACCTGGGGGGGTAAGCGTACTGGCTCTATGCTGATCTCATCTTTTTCGAATTTGATGAAATTCAAGCCTCCATACGCGGCCGCATATTGATCCTGCTTGCCAATCGGCGCTTTTAGCTGATCGATCTCGATATGGCAGGCCAGCTCGGCTAATTCCCCCTTTGATAGATTATGGCCCAATGCAGTGCTGGCCGCTTTGATAATGGCGACTGCAACCGTACTCGACGAACCTAATCCCGTGCCTGGGGGGATTTCCGAAGCCATGAACAGGGAAAGTCCTTTTCGAATACCAAAATGATCGAGGATAACTCTGGGCAATTCTAAATCGCCATCCCAGTGGATTGGCCGAGTATTTTCATGCCGGTAGAAGGTACGATAATCCGAGGAAGTAACCTGAACCGTATCTTTCTCTAGCACATTGAGAATGGTGTAAAAATATTTATCAATCGTCGTATTGAGTACCGCTCCGCCGTAAGCTTCATAATAGGCGGGCAGATCAGTACCACCGCCAGCAAGAGAGATACGGACAGGCGCCCTGGTAATTAGCATAATGCTGATTTTATCATTTCAGTCAGCGCCAGATGCCTTGACAAAATAATACGATTCATACGCAGGCCATTCCTGCACTAATCCAGATAACATAAAATCCCAATCGGGTGAGCGCCAACCCGTTGCTGTTGTAAAGCGAGTTCCTACTAAAGTTCGGTCGCAATAGAATTGTTCATCAGGCTGAATTTGAATATCATCCCACCCCAGCGCATGGCCAAGTTGCAATAAGAGATCATACTTATTTATCGGTTCGCTGGCAACCTGGTAGATACCGTATAAATCCGGGCGCGTCAGGATAATATCTCCGATTAATTGCGCCAATACGGAAGTGGTCAAGCCGCTATAAATTGCCTTACGATAGCCCTTAATAGTATTGCCGCGCTGAAAAGCGAACCAACTCAACAAACTAGAAAATGTGTTCAGTTGCCAACCGATAATGGATGTTCTCAAGGTTAAACAACCGGGTCGATTCAACTCCCCGATCAATTTTGAACGCCCATACAAATCAACCGGATCAGGGACATCCAACTCTGAATAGTTACCGCGTAGTCCAGAAAATACACAATCTGTCGACACCTGGATCACTCGAATGCCGCGCGGAACACACAAATCAGCCAACTGGTGCGGGAATAGAGCGTTCACTTGTATCGATGGCACTGCTTGTTTGGCCTCATCGCGCTGCTTCACGATCCCAACTGCATTTATAACCGAATCTGGTTTTACAGCCTCCAGGATGTCGTTTACCGTCCCCACATCCTGGACAGCCACATTTTTGATGACACGATCGCCCGGCAAGAAATCATGGCCGACGTAATCAGTGCGGACAGTCGTCCATACATCCATGTGCTTTGGCAAAATCTGACATAATTGGTGCCCCAACATTCCATTTCCGCCTAAAATCAGTGTTTTCATTTGCTATCTCTCAAAGTTTCATAAATCTTTTGATAGATATCCACTACCTGTGGCTGTATGATAGCACAATCAAGCCGCTCAGCCGCTGTTTGAGCATTGATTTCGGCTGCACGATTGACCATATCATCATCTTCAATAGCGCGGCGGATCGCCTGGGCAATCACATGTGGGTCTTCCGGCGGAACAATAAAACCGCTGACGCCATCTTCGATCCATTCGTCCGCACAAGCTGTACAAGACTGGATTGGAAATACTCCCATTACCATAGCTTCCAATAATGATGTGCTGATAGCATCCGATATACTCAAGCCGATATAGATGCGCGACTTCGCGTGGGTTCCCAATACGGCATCGTGCGACACAGCCGGGATAATTTCCACAGGAATTTTCGTGTCTTGCTGAAATAGCTCTGCCGCAATTCGCACGTCATCACTGGCTGAAAAAATAGCAATGCAATAGCCGTCAAGAATATCGGCGCAAATTCGCAATGCCTGCAACCCAACCAAAGCCCGCCCGGCAAAATTTTGATACCCTTTCAATAAAATAGTTCGTCGCGAGGATGGTGTATCATCGTTTCTCAGCGAAATCAATTCGTGCAAGTAAAAACCACCGGTATTCGGTAAAACGGGTAAAATTTCCCCTTTGAAACCGAGTTGTTGCGCTAATTCAATATCGCGCTGGCATTCACAAGAATAATAATCACAACTCGCAAGCACAGCCTGAATTTTCGCTTTATGTTCCGTCAAGCGTCCAAACAAATAAATATCGCTGCCCCAGTTTGTGACTATCCAGGCAGGGAATTTTCCCGGCAGTTTTTCTTTCGCACTTAATGTTAAATACCCCGCATGTTGAATTTCAAGCGAATGAATAATATCGGGGCGGATCCAGCGTATGATGATCTCAAGCGCTTTTCGAGCACACGCACTGAATGGAACACGCATAACTTTGGTTACCAGATAATCCAACCAGAATGGGAGAATCGTCCACCAGGCAAATTTGATCGTGCGGTCCAAGCCGCTCCTGCCTCGAGGTAAGGAGCCAAAAACAGTCGTATTCATAATTTTGGGATGTGTTGCCCCAATATATGCGGGAAATAAATATATATCCCAGCCCTGCTCCGCAATCTGCGCAATCCAGCGCGCGGTATGCAAACTATCGGGCATGGCGATAAAAAGAATGCGCATGTCAGAACTCTTATTCCTTGAAAAATATTTCAACGAACGCAACAGAACTACCCCGCAAGAAATCGGTCGGGGTTTTCGCTTAGCAGCATATCAAGTTCTTTCAACCCACTAAAAGAACCAACCTCATAGAAGCGTTGCTGTTCCTCGTAGCCCAGCAACTTTCCTTCGGCCAGCAGTTTCTGAAACACATCCATCAGGTCGGCAGACTGGCCTTCGGGCAGATGCGCAAAGGCTATGGGATCAAATAAGGCCAAACCGGCATCCACATGCTGCATGAGCGCATCCCTGTTCTGCTTGTCGTGGCGAATGATCTCTCCATCCTTGAATTCAACATTGCTATCATGCCAATCCATTTGATTATAATTCACGGTCATCAACCCGGATTGGGCGCATAGTTCGAAATAGGTTTGTATCGCGGCAAAATCACAGGGAAAATAGGTATCACCATTGAGAACAAAAAAGGGGCCATCGATGAAACCCAGCGCCTTGCGAACCGCCCCGGCTGTGCCTAGCGCCTTTTCCCCATCAAATACATATTGCACCTGCATCCCAAAACGGCTACCATCACCGATGAACTCGCGGATCATCTCACCTAAATACCAGGCAGAAATAATCACATTTCTGATCCCGCGCGAATACAACAAGCGCAACTGATGTACTATAAACGGCTCGCCACCCACTTCAACCAGGGCTTTTGGAATTTCCTCGGTAATCGGACGGAGGCGCACAGCCAATCCTCCAGCTAGAATTACAACCGGGTATAAAATCATCAAAGCATCCTTTTTATTCCATAAACCAAGCGCTGTTTGATAAACCGGACTAAAGCTACTATTCTACCCGATACACCCGGATAAATGCCTGAAATGATTGTTGAACTGATAAAACGCCATGCTCTAACCGGTTTGGATTTCGCTCCAAGACTGACTACCCACCAACGATCTGCAACCGCTCTGTCAAAAGCCTGCCGCGGAAAAATATCCTTAGCGCGGTTTGCATTCTGAAGTTTTTTCAACCAAGACTCTGCTTCAGATGCCCAGACTTCATTTTCGCGCCCGGTGGATATTCTTTGATGAAGAATCGCTTCATCCCTTGTGGGAATAACTCCCAATAGTTCTATAAGCGATGAACGAATCGCCATTTGCCGCCCCCAATTAAGATCCGTTTCCTCAACAAAATTACTGCGTTGATCCTCATGGATACGATAATGCACCAACACCTCTGGCAAATTGGCAAAGCGCATCCGAGGCAATAGCCTGGCCCAAAGATCGTAATCCTCAGATGACTCCAATAGATATGTCTGTCCGGTACGCAGGATGTCTACGCGCCGCCATATCACCGTGGAGTGGGCAAAGGGGCAGAGAAACATCATCTGAGAGCGGATCATAGCGTCGCTCGGTGGTGTTTGCCGGATTTGGGAGGGGCCAGCCCCAAAAGTTTGGATCCAGGCCCCACAGAGGCTAATTTCAGGGTGAGATTCCAGAAATTCGATTTGCCGCTCAAAACGATGCGGCAGCGAAATATCATCGGCATCATTGACTGCACAATATTTCCCGCTGGACAGCGCCATCGCCTGGGTGCGCGCGGCAGCAATTCCGGGCTCTTGCTGCGGAAATACCTTTATGCGGGCATCACCAGAAGAATAACGCGCCAACATTTGCCGGGCGGGTTCAAATAATCCCCCATCCACGACAACAATTTCAAAATCCTGAATCGTCTGCTCAAGCAAGCTGACAAGCGTTTCCTCAAAATGTTCAGCAGCCCCCATGACTACGACCATTACGCTGATCAGGGGTGTCATAGCGCGCCGCCTCCAAGTTGATAAAATTCCAGAGGCGCTTCCTGATGGCAGCTTTGGGAAACAAACCCATGATAGGCGGCTATATTAACACGATAACCCTGGTCAAAAAGATCGGCCAGGCGTTCGCTAGAATACTCGATTTGATCGCCGGCTCGATTCGGCGCAAAATTCTGCACGAGATTCAGGGGGTTGCAAAATGTGTATGATACTTCTGGACACAACAACAAAGGTTTTTGCTCGACAAAGTTCACTGCCGAAACGGCCAGAATATATTCCAGCTCATTCGGATTCCCGAATGGACGTGTGGCAAGAATTGGGAGTATGTCTTTCACGCGATATATCGAACTGGAAACTTCAAGTGGATATGCAAAATCCAACTCTGCGGTCGTCCAGTCGAATTTTAGAATCTCGTTCTGCAACACAATAAACTCAGGCAGCGATTGTGGCTGATCCAACGAATAACAATGACGCATATTCGCGCCCAGGCGCAATGAGAAACCCAGCGCATCAGGATGTTCTTGCAAAGCCTGAACACCATTCGTCAGAGAAAAATCTGCCGTAAAGATATTATCGTCCACCAGAAAAAGAATCTGGCGATCATCAGGAAATTCGGGCAACAAGCTCCCCAAAATTTCCGTCCGCATGCGCAGCAAAACGCTGCGCACCAAGCGTACAGGCACGCCCTCCAAAACAATTATAGCCGCAATCAATTGGTTCAGGATGTCATAAAATCTCCTTGACAAACTCCCCAGCGGAAATGGATTAAGAATGCGCAAAACATCACAGCGGAAATGCGTTTGCTCAATAAAATTCACTTCCGGGTACGCTTCCTTGAGAATATGATATTGCCGCGCGTGCTGTGCCGTGGAAGCGCGATAAAGCGCGTAAACTTGCCCTTGCTGGCAATCCTGGCAACGCAAGAAAAAAGACCGCAGCAGAGCATCTAACTGCATCGCGCGGTCACGGCTAAAGAGCAAAATTTTTGTTGGCATACGGCTAAGTGTTTACGGTTTTATTCTGCCGCAATTCATAACGATTCAGGCGATACTTGCTCCAAATTTGGCGAGCCAAAGCCCTCGGCCTGGCGCTGAGTTTGATATAAGCGAGGTGCAAATAATAGTTGAATAAATCAGTGCTTTTGGCTACCAGCGGAATATTTTTGTTAGCGAAAATTTCCTCAAATCTATCCAGAATATTCTCTTCATTGACATATTCATTTTCCACATTGCCTAAAAAAACGGGTTCGTTCAGATATTCTTTATATAGGTCGTCGTTGTTATCAATTTCGATAATCCTCTCTACCACTTCGTCAAAACTCTGATAGTCGTGACAGTTTATGAAAGCCCTGGGATTAAAATCTCTGGCAACCAAAGGATTGCCCCAATAAATAGGAATACTGTTCACAATGAAGGGGTGCATGATTTTTTCGGTGGTGTAACCAGGATAAGACCAGCTCTCAAAAGCGATAGTGAATTTATAGCGGCTCAAAAAAGCGAGCTTGTCATCCACAAAATGCCCCAAATTATTCAGCACTTTGCCCCCCGAATCGACCTGTTTGTATTTTTGCAGCTTGAGGAAAAAATCCACTCTTTCTTGCGCCCAGACATTGGAATACAGGAAATTGCAAAATTTGCGATTTTCATCCATGATACGGCCTATATTTGTATGCCTGTTCTTCAGCTTTTCAAAATCGTCTAAATATAATTTGTAGAGCGGAAGCCGATAATTTCTCTCCGTCACCGGATAGTCAAAACTAAAGGCATAATCACATTCGTCGAAGTTGGGCCTCACATTTTCCCCGGCGTAGAAGATTCGCACACATTTATATTTCAGAAAATTAATTCCGAAACTTGAATAGATCAGAAAATCGGGAGTATCCGAAAGCTCCAGGTCAAACCGCTTGGAGAGAAGCCTATAAATAGGGTTTTCGGCAATATGCTCCAATTTTTTCGAATGCCAAAAATCGTCGAAACTGATTTTTATCTTAGGCTTCATGCACATAATTCCCATGCAGCTAGGCGAGCAGGTTCAATAAATATTCGCCATACCGGTTACTAGCCATCAAGCTTGCCAAACGATGCAACTGCTCGGCGTCGATCAGCCCCATGCGATAAGCGATTTCCTCCGGGCAAGAGATCATTAATCCTTGCCGCTCTTCAACCGATTGGACAAAATTAGCCGCCTGGATCAAGGATGGATGCGTTCCGGCATCCAACCACGCCACACCACGCCCAAATACCGATACGGTTAGCTGTTCCCGTTTAAGATAAACGTGATTCACATCTGTGATTTCTAATTCGCCGCGCGCCGACGGAGCCAGCGAAGCTGCAATTTCGACCACTTCATTATCGTAGAAATACAGCCCGGGCACGGCATAATTCGTGCGCGGATTTTGCGGCTTTTCTTCGAGACTAAGTACCTTATAATTTTCATCAAATTCAACCACCCCATAACCTTTGGGATCCTGAACGTGATAGGCAAAGATGCGCGCCCCCAATGACAAATCGGCTGCCTCTGTCATCTTTTTCCACAGACCATCGCCGTATAGAATATTATCCCCCAGTATCAGACTCACCGTATCGCTTCCGATGAACTCCTTCCCAACCAGGAACGCGTCCGCAATTCCTCGGGGCTGATCCTGCGCCGCGAAGCTGAAGTTCATGCCCCATTGGCTTCCATCCCCCAAAAGGCGTATAAATTGGGGTTGGTCTTCCGGGGTGCTGATAATTAACAAATCACGAATACCCGCCAGCATCAAAATGGATAACGGGTAATACACCATTGGTTTGTTGTAGACCGGGAGCAATTGCTTACTCATGCCCAATGTTAGCGGATACAAGCGCGAGCCACTCCCACCTGCTAGAACAATACCTTTCATACTTTACTTACCTTCCTTCATTACCAATGATAAATATAATGCCTC
>JACKQG010005260.1_pt1 | contig 14387 bp, 16 predicted proteins | sample 8237621 | NCBI WGS metagenome assembly JACKQG01 (sample SAMN15677084, study PRJNA649215) | marine metagenome | biome: marine; feature: Black Sea; material: saline water; isolation source: suspended particulate matter (SPM) from the Black Sea western gyre | collected 2013-06-09/2013-06-10 | depth...
TTAGATGCCAACAACCCCGCTATTGAGACCTATCAATATACCAGGGAAGAACTATTGGATATGTCCATTCTTGATATACTACATACGGAAGATGCAAAACGTTTCTGGGAAGAAACCCAGGATTCTATTAATAAAGGATATTTCTTTATGACAAAACTGGAGGCCAAAAAGAAAGGCGGCTACCACTTCTTCATTGACCTCTATGCTCGTGTCGGAAAATTTCAGGAAGCAGAGGTTGACGTATGGCATAACTCTTTGATCATAAGAACTGTGGACATCACCAGACGTCTTGAAAAAGATGCCCTATTGATCCAGGCAAGTAAAATGGCCACCCTTGGAGAAATGGCAACCGGGGTTGCCCACGAGCTTAATCAACCCTTAAATGTTATAAAGGTTGGGGCAGATTTTTTTAAGAAAATGATAAGGAAGGGCAAGAGAATCTCCGAGGAGAATCTAATAAAGGTAAGCAACAACATAAGTGAACAGGTTGATAGGGCCACAAAGATAATCGATCATCTCAGAGATTTTGGCAGAAAGTCTGACCTTAAGTTGTTTAAAGTGGACATTAATGAACCTATTCGAGAGGTATTTGACTTCCTTGGACAGCAGCTCAAACTGCGGAACATTGAGGTAGACCTTCACCTGGACAAGAATATTCCAAAGATCATGGGTGATAAGAACCGGTTAGAACAGATTTTCCTGAATTTGATTACCAACGCAAGGGATGCAATGGAGGCAAAGGGCGAAGAAGCAATAAAAAGGCTTAAGATCACCACATATCAGGAAAATGGTAAGATTGTGGCACTGATTTCTGATACCGGAGTAGGTATGATAAAACAGGTACAGGAGAGGGTATTCGAACCATTCTTTACAACGAAAGAAGTAGGTAAAGGAACAGGGTTGGGGCTGAGTATTACATACAGTCTGGTTAAAGGTTTCAAAGGGGAAATGGAGGTGGACTCCACCCCGGATGCAGGCACAACATTTAAAATCGTGTTCCCAGTCCATTCCAATGAGGTCAATATATGAAGAAACTTCTAATCATTGATGATGAACGGCCGATCCTGGAGATGTTGGAAATATCTCTTGTCTCAGAAGGCTATGACGTGTTTACGGCAGAAAGCGGCAAGGCTGGTCTGGAGACCTTCGGGAAGGAGAAACCAAAACTCGTCCTTACGGACATTAAAATGCCCGGAATGGACGGAATAGAGGTTCTAAAGAAGATCAAAGAAAAAAACAGCGAAGCTGAGGTCATTGTTATAACTGGTCACGGGGATATGGACTCGGCTATAGCGGCCCTTAGGTGTGGTGCATCTGACTTTCTCACAAAACCGATCAGGGACGAGGCCCTGATGCTTACCCTTGAACGGGCCAAGCAAAAGATCTCTATGGCACAACAATTAAAAGCTTATGCCGAGAACCTTGAGCAGACAGTGGAAAAGCGTACCAGAGAATTACGGAAGGCACAGGAAGACCTGGTTAAAAGTGAACGCCTGGCCACCATTGGAGAGACCGTTGCAGGAGTGGCGCACTATATCAAGAACATACTAAACGGATTGCGTGGAGGGATGTATAAAGTAAATTCAGCAATGGCCAAGCATAAACCCGAACAAATGAAAGATGGGTGGGACATGGTACAAAGAAATATCGAAAAAGTCTCCCAGCTCGTGCTTGACTTATTAAGCTATTCCAAAGAAAGGTCCCCGGAAGAAAAAACGTGTAGCCCAAACCAAATTGTTGCGGAGGTGGTAGAACTTTTAAAACAAAAGGCAGATGAAAACAGCATTAAGTTAAATGTTCTCTTTGATCCAAACATAAAAGAGGCCGATTTTGACCCCAAAGGTATACACGACGCCATCTTGAACCTGGTGTCTAATGCCATTGATGCATGTATATCTGATGAAAATACTTCCAAGTCATGGGAAGTCACTGTGAAGACCGGGACAGAAACAACGGATTCGGGCATAGAGAAGATTCTGTTTGAGGTCAGCGATAACGGGTGTGGGATGAACCCTGAGATCCGGTCGAAGGTCTTCACCAGATTCTTCAGTACAAAGGAAGGTCAGGGAACTGGGCTTGGTCTTCTAATTACCCAGAAGATCATTCAAGAGCATGGAGGTAAAATAACTATGGTGTCCCAAGAAGGAGTTGGAACTACTTTCTTAGTGTTATTAGATCGGAAAACACTTAAAAAGAGCAAGTGTTAGAATAAATGTTTTAATCCGCCAGAGGCGGATTAAAACATTTATCACTAAGTATCCAATTTGGATGGTAACATTGTATCATAAAAAGATTTTTTTAAAGATTGCATAATATGGAAACCATTGTATCCATTAGACCCGTCTTGGCCATAGCTGTCTCTTTCTTCGGCACATTCCTTATTATAACTTCACATAAAAGACCAAACCTTAGAGAGTTTTGGACCTTTGCAATTGCCCTTACCAAATTCGGCATCGTCTGTTCCATGGTACCGCTCGTTTTGAACAAACAACATCTTATGTAAGAAGGAGTATTTTTAGGAGGATATTTGAATGGGGAAGACAGTGGTTGCGGTTGATGATGAGGTCCAGGTAAGAGAGATTGTTTCAACCATTCTGGAAGAGAATGGTTATATCGCGTTACTTGCAAAAAATGGGGAAGAGGCAATGGATATCATCAGACAAAACAGCCCGGACTTGATTATTATGGATATCTTGATGCCAAGGCAGAGCGGTATAAATATGTACCGTGAACTGAAATCAGACGAGATCTTAAAAGACATCCCCATAATAATATATTCCGGGATAGCAAAAAGGACTTTTCTTCGGACCCAGGCGGCCCGGGAAGAACCAGGCAGCCAAGAAAGTGTTCCCACGCCGGAGGAATATGTCGAAAAACCGGCGAAGCCCGAGTACCTGGAAAAGGTCATAAAAAAGCTGCTGGATGAATAAGCTTCTGTGACTGTTAAAAACCGGCAATGCTCCTACCGCATATGTCGAAATATCATGGCTGATTTATGGAACTCAGAAAATTACTGTACGTAACAGACATTGAGAAACCGAACTTTTCCGAAATCGAACAACTGCTGATTTTGCGGAAATTGGGCCTTGATGAAATCTTGTTTTTATGCCCGAACAGACCTGAAGATTGGGAAAGAAGATTAGGTGATTACGGATTGAAATCAAGGAGATTAAAGGGAGAGGAATCTCTTTTACAGAGCATATTGGATGCGATGCAGAAGGAGAAAATATCAATAGTGGCGGCGAGCCTTAGAAGGGAGAATAGAAAGGTACTTGGCCTCTCCAGAATGAGAAGATTGCTCAGATCCTCTTATATCCCCGTTATTGTCCTCCATGAAGGTGCCAAGGTATCAGGACATATGGAAAACGGCATATTTCATCATTGTATCATAGCTACGGACTGGTCACCCGTATCAGAGACGGCCATTAATTATCTCCTGAATTTCAGAGAAATAATAGAGGTACTTGAGGTAGTCTATGTAATAAACAAGAGGCTCTCTGTCAGGGATATGAGGAGTCTCAAGCAAAGGCTTATCAAGACACGTAAGACTTTTCTGGATAGAGGAATAGATGCTGAAACGCACGTCTATGCAGGAAAGACGGCAGATGAAATAATGTTGGCCGCTAAGGATTATGGTGTCACTTCTATTATTATGGGAACATCAGGCAAATCTTTTTTAAAAGGTTTTTTTTCAAGAAGTTGTTCTTATCAAATAGCAGAAAAGGCAGCAATACCGACATTTTTCATTCCTTTTACAGGGGGAAGTAAGGGATTAAATCCTATTTGTGCAATGGCCCAATTCGGGAGGGATCAAGGATCAGAGAACATTTCCGGATGTAAACAAAATAAGGAGAGATGAATGGAAGTTACCTTGTTGATAGAGGCAACGGACAGTGCATTTAAAATCCTGGAAGAGTCCAGGAAGCACGCAATAGGTATATTGGATACGACAATCGAGTTAATGGCAGAGGAAACACGATTTTTTGAGGAAAAGACCTACCAGGCCCTTTTTACAGGGGCCCAAAGAAAGAAAACTCGGTTCCAGAACTTCGTAGGGACAGCCTTTATCTTGTTTGGTTTCTGGATTTTACTCTCCGGGAAGTTTGACGCCTTTCATCTCGCTCTTGGGGCTATTTGTTCAATCGTAACAGCTTACTTATTCCATGATCTCTTGTTTGTCAATGTCAGGGTGGGCGACATGCGTACGGTGGCATGGCGATTTATTATTTATATCCCATGGCTCCTTCGTCAAATTTTTATGGCCAATATACATGTAGCCTCGCTTGTTCTGCGGCGGCGGATGCCGATAGATCCTAAAATTGTAACATTCAAAACGAAATTAGAGACTGATATCTCCCGCGTGACCCTGGCCAATTCCATTACGCTGACTCCCGGCACAATTACCATGGATATCAAGGGGGGGATATTTTATGTCCATGCCTTGAGTAAAAAGGTTGCAGATGAGCTCAATGCAGGAGAGATGGAAGATAGGATTGCTCATATATTCATGGAGGCGGATCACCTCTATATCCAGGATGTCCTCGATGCGGCCCGTATATATGAGGTATTTCGTGTCTAAACAAGACTACGGACACTTAACGGGGGAGAAAATGAAATGATTCGGGATAGTGACGATATTATCGTTAAAACACTTGCCAGGTTATTGATGCCGTTTATTGTAATTTACGCACTCTATGTGGTCATGCATGGTCATTATAGTCCAGGCGGCGGTTTTCAGGGCGGGGTGATTCTGGCTGCAGGCTTCGTATTGTTGGTCATCTCACGCGGTCTGGAGCGAACAAGAAAGCGCATGTCCGAAAAAATGGCGGGTGTAATAAGTAGTATAGGTGTTCTTATTTATGCGGGTATCGGAGTACTTTGCCTGATCCTTGGGGGAAATTATCTCGATTATAGTAAATTGAGTAAGATTCTTGGAGTAACTCCGGCCGAGGCAAGATCATTAGGTATTTTAGGTGTGGAAATTGGAGTCGCCTTAGCAGTTATGGCAGTTATGTGCATTATCTTTTTTAGCATATTCACGGATGGTGAGTCCCACGAATAAGAAAGGAGTAAAAAATGACCGATTTCTTCTTAATTGTAGGCACCGGGATGTGTATCCTGGTCTTACTATGTCTTTACAGGGTCACACGGGGGCCCGGTGTCTTGAACAGGGCAGTAGGTATCTCTGCCATCGGTACCAAGACGTTGATTATTTTACTCCTTATGGGCGTGATCTATGACAGGGTGGAGATGTTTATCGATATCAGCATGGTTTATGCCCTCTTGAATTTTATCGGGACCCTGGTTTTGGCAAAATATCTTGAAAGGACAGGAGAAGTCTCATGTTAATTAAAGACGTCCTAACCATCTTGTTTATTGTTAGTGGTTTCTTTTTCTTCACCACTGCCACACTGGGTCTTCTGAGGTTGCCTGATTTCTTTACAAGGCTTCATGCTACGGGCAAGGGCGATACCTTAGCGGCTTTTTTATCACTCATCGGCCTTGCCCTGTACCATGGATTTTCGCTGACCGGTATAAAGATCGTCTTTATTGCCGTATTTATGTTTTTAGCGCAACCTACGGCCACCCATGCCATTTCAAGGGCAGCGTATCGGTGTGGTGTCCAGCCCTGGTTATGTGAACCTGAGGGTGACACAACGGAACAAGGAGGAGAGAAATGATTCTACCATTCAATTTGATCTTGGTTCTTTTTGTATTCATATGTGCCATAGCAGCCATTACCATAAAGGATCTTTTGAGTGCGGTCATCATACTTGGCGCTTATAGCTTTTTGATGTGCCTGCTTTGGACAGAGATGGCGGCGGTTGATGTGGCCTTCACAGAGGCATCTGTAAGTGCAGGTATTGGAACAGTGCTCATGATCGGAGCGGTAAGTAAGACCAAAAGGAGGTCAAAAGATTGAGAATTTTAAGCCTTCTAACTGCGATATTTGTCGGGACGGTATTGATCTATGGCACCCTTGATATGCCAAAGTGGGGTGATCCTCATTCACCAGCTGCAACACACGTATCCCCATATTACCTTCACCACAGCTTGGAACAGACAGCAACACCAAATGTGGTAACTTCGGTACTTGCTGACTACAGGGGCTATGATACCCTGGGAGAGACCACAGTAATCTTTACGGCAGGCATGGCATGCATGTTGTTATTGAGAAGAAGACGCAAGAAATAGGGAGAGAGGCATGTTCGAATTTATCGTTAGCCACTATAACTATTGGACGTACATAGGACTTATGATGATAGGCATTTATGCCATGATGGCAAAAAGGAACCTCATTAAAAAGATTATCGGCATGAATATATTCCAGTCAGCCATCATATTCTTTTACATCTCTATATCAGTCAAAAAAGGGGATGTCACAGTTCCAATTTTAGAGCACGCCCATGGAGCCCATGAGTCTTACGCCGTCGATGCAATGCAATATGCCAATCCCTTGCCTCATGTGCTCATGCTCACAGCCATTGTGGTGATGGTAGCAACCTTGGGTGTGGCACTAGCAGTCGCTATCATGATTTACAGAAAATATCATACATTAGAGTAAGACGAAATCATTGCTGCCATGAGAAGAGACTGAGAAGATGATAGCACAGACTCCCATCTTAATTGTCGTTATCCCCCTGTTAGCTGCTTTCCTCTGTCCCCTTATCGGACTCTGGAGGAAAGAAGGATGCTATTTTTGGGTAGTTTTTTCGCTTTCATTACATTGCCTCGTATCGGTTAATGCCCTGTCTGTTGTGTTAGAAAGCGGTACTATCAACTACTATGTGGGAAACTGGAGCCCTCCGTGGGGGATAGAGGTTGTTGTGGATCACCTCAGTGCCTTTGTAGTGGTTATCATATCATTCATGAGCCTTTTTGCAGCCATCTATGCGAAGAGGACAGTTGAACAGGAGCTACCCGGGAAGATTGTTCACTTCTATTCCGTCTTCCTCTTACTGGTGACCGGGCTTTCAGGCATAGTGGTAACCGGTGATGTGTTTAATCTCTACGTGTTTTTGGAAATTTCGGCCCTGGCAGGCTATGCCCTTATAGCTGTGGGAGAAGATAGGGCACCGGTTGCCAGCTTTAGATATGTGGTTATGGGAACTATAGGGGCCTGCTTTTATCTTATTGGCGTTGGCTATCTCTATATAGTCACTGGCTCACTTAATATGGGCGATTTAAGGACTTTGCTCCCTGAACTGTATGGCAATAGCGTAGTTCAAACAGCTTTTGTTTTTATTTTAATTGGCTTTGGTATAAAAATAGCTCTTTTCCCTCTTCATACCTGGCAACCCGATGCTTATACCTATGCTCCTTCTGCGGTGAGTGTGATAATATCAACAGCAATGGCAAAGACTTCGATTTACGCACTAATAAGAATAATTTTCTCAGTATTCACGCTGAATTTCATCACTAATTTCGCTCCTGTATTCGATATTATTTGCTGGATATCTGCAATAGCCATGATCTTTGGTTCTATATATGCGATACAGCAGTCTAACCTGAAAAGGATGCTTGCATATTCGAGTATAGCGAATGTGGGATATATCATGCTTGGCGTTGGGATTTCCGCTTCCACAACCTTAGGGCTAACTCCTGTATTGATGCATATACTGAACCATGCACTGATGAAAGGGTGCATGTTTATGGTAGCAGGCGCATTCATCTATAAGGCAGGTTTAAGGGATATAAAGGCCTTTGTGGGATTGGGAAGGAAGATGCCTTATACATGCTTTGCATTCATTTTGGCTGCCCTTGCGATGATAGGGATGCCACCAAGCGTAGGATTTGTCACAAAATGGTATTTAATACTTGCTGCGTTACATGCCGGCCAATATATATTTGTGGCCGTGATATTCTTCAGCACACTCCTTATGATCGTTTATTTTTGGCATGTGATAGAAATTATGTATATAAGGGTGGAAGAGGGGAAAGGAAGTGGAAGTGAAAGTGAAATAAGAGTAGACGAGATGCCGATGAGTATGCTCACACCCACGTTAATCCTTGGGCTTCTCTGTTTCGTCATCGGGATTGTCTGGCTATCCGGGATTCCCTCACCCATATTAGAGGCAGTTAATTCAGGATTTGGACTGGGGGTGCTGCCATGATGGTAGTAGAATCCATTAGACCGTTGTTAGCAATTTTATGCCCCCTTACTTGTGCTGTTTTCATATTACTATTTAGGAAGCGACCGAACATAAGGGAGAGCTGCACGATAGTCGCCGGTGTAATACAGTTTTTGATTATCATCTCAATGGCACCGATTATTCTAAACGGAAATGTGATCAAGTGCCATCTCCTTACTATATCTGCATATGCTGGGATTATTTTTAGCTACAAAGTCGATGCCTTTGGTCTTATTTTCGCTATTACTTCTTCCTTCCTATGGATTCTGGTATCTCTTTACTCCATAGGCTATATGCGGGCATTAAAGGAACACGCCCAAACTCGATACTACTTCATGTTCGCCTTAGCTATTTTTTCTGCGGTAAGTATAGCAATGGCTGAAAACCTGATTACGTTTTACCTTTTTTATGAGACATTAACGCTGGGAACTTACTGGTTAGTCGCTCACCACGAGGATGAGGAAGCATTCTTTGGAGCCCGCAAATACTTAACATATTTGCTTGTCTCAGGTTGGTTCTTATTCACTGCGGTAGTATTAACATATTGTCTTACAGGGACTACCAATTTTGTGGCTGGAGGGATACTGACATCCGATTCTGCGCCTAAGGTGACATTAACGGTATTATTTGCATTATTTGCGTTGGGGTCAATGAAAGCTGCGTGGATGCCTTTTCATTCATGGCTTCCCAGTGCAATGGTTGCGCCAACGCCAGTAAGCGCGCTTTTGCATGCAGTAGCGGTCGTTAAGGCAGGCGTTTTTGGGTTTGGCAGGATCGTATGCTATGTATTTGGAATAGATCTGATGAGCGAGCTTGGACTTGGGGTAATACTTGCTTCTGTGGCGGCTTTCACAATGATAGTGGGTTCTTTTCTTGCTATCGGAGAAGACAACCTCAAAAGAAGACTGGCATATTGCACTGTAAGCCAGTTATCTTACATAATCCTTGGTTTTGCGTTATTAAGTCCTTTTGGCGTGACAGGCGCAATGATTCATATTCCTTTCCATGGGTTTATGAAGATAACACTCTTTCTGTGTGCCGGCGCAATAATAGTAGTAGCCGGTAAGACGCAAATAAGCCAGATGGCAGGAATAGGGAGGGGCATGCCTGTAACAATGATAGCATTTACCATAGGTGCGATTGGCATGAGTGGAGCACCACCGGTATGTGGATTTATAAGCAAATGGTTCCTTTGCCTCGGAACACTTCAGGCAGGTCAGTTGGTATTTTTGGCTGTTATCCTGACAAGCTCTTTGCTTGATGCTGTTTATTTCTTTCCGATAATAAAAACTGCATTCTTTGAAAAGCCGGCGGACACAAAGGGAGGGAAAACAGAGATAAGTGAAAGAGGGCGGCCTATATATCTTTTCATGGTCATTCCCTTGGCGATAACGGGGATTTTTTCCATTGTCTTTTTTTTATTCCCTCGTACATTTTACATATTAGACCTTGCAGAAATGGCGGTAAGAGATCTTTTTGGAGGTATGTAAAATAGTAGTGCAAAGAGGCTGGCCAGTATGACGGTAGAGACTATCACAGGGAGATAAGCCATGACCGAGGAAAGAAGCGACGAAATAGAAGGTAAAATGGAAATTTTTCATAAACCTATTCCGCCTTACAGGACCGTTTTCTTTATAACGGTTACAATAGGCGTTTTGTATCTGGGATTCATCCTCTTTAGAACGCTTTGACCATAAAATCGCGCAGCGATTTTATAAGGAAATTGATATGAAGGAAAAAGATGGTACAGACAAAGAGTATCTTTTTGACAAGCCGAGAAACGTAAAAATACTCCTCGGGTGTTTTTTTTCATCGCTGGTGGTTCTGCTTATTCTTGAGTTCTTTGTCCACAAACATCCACATTTTCCTTGGGAAGGATGGCTCGAATTCTATGCTGTATTTGGATTTGTGGCCTGTGTGGTCCTTGTTGTTGCCGCAAAATACATACTGCGGCCCCTCGTAAAAAGACGAGAAGATTACTATGATTAATACGGTTCCACCAGCACTAATATTTATCATCGGGGCGCTACTGGTCCCCCTTTTTAAGGGAAAGCTGAAGAGCGCATATCTGCTTCTCTTGCCCGTTATTAGCTTCATAAACTTGATCAGCATCCCTGAAGGGACCCACTGGGTCGTCAGGTTTCTTGGTTATGATCTCGTTTTTGGCAGAGTAGACAGACTCAGTCTCCTTTTTGGTTACATCTTCCATCTCATATCCTTCATAGCCCTTCTTTATGCCCTTCACGTAAAAGATGACTTACAGCATGTAGCAGGGCTTGTTTACGCGGGCAGTGCCCTTGGGGTTGTCTTTGCAGGAGACCTTTTTTCTTTCTTTGTCTTCTGGGAGATGCTCACCGTAAGTTCTATATTTCTTATCTGGGCCCGCAGGACAAGGGCATCGCTTGGCGCAGGATTCAGGTATCTTCTGGTTCATGTTTGCGGAGGCCTGTGCCTTCTGGCAGGCATCGTCCTGTATGTGAACCAAACAGGCTCTATTGAGTTCGGGTATATAGGACTAAACGGGCCGGCGACTTACTTTATATTTTTTGGTTTTGGCCTGAATTGCGCTTGGCCTATCCTCCATACGTGGCTGACTGATGCCTATCCTGAGGCAACGATTACCGGGGTCATATTCATGAGCGCCTTTACCACAAAATGTGCGGTCTACGCCCTGGCAAGGGCCTTCCCGGGCACGGAGGCCTTGATATGGATCGGGGCGATCATGACCGGATTTCCCATATTCTATGCGGTCATTGAAAATGACCTCAGAAGGGTGCTTGCCTACAGCCTGATCAACCAGGTCGGATTCATGGTGTGTGGCATTGGCATAGGGACTCATCTGGCCATAAATGGCGCCATTGCCCATGTCTTTAACGATGTCCTATTCAAGGCCCTCCTTTTCATGTCCATGGGCGCGGTCATGTATCGCACAGGAAAGATCAATGGCACAGCACTGGGCGGATTGTACAGGACCATGCCTTTAACCTGCATATTTTGCATGGTGGGTGCTGCATCCATCTCTGCCTTCCCGCTTTTTAGCGGTTTTGTCAGCAAGTCGATGGTCATGGATGCGGCTGCGGGCGGACATATGAAGATCATATGGTTCATTCTGCTGTTTGCCTCAGCCGGTGTATTCCACCATGCAGGTATCAAGATTCCCTTTTTTGCATTTTTCGGCCACGACTCCGGTATGAGGCCTAAGGAGGCCCCGCTCAATATGCTCATTGCCATGGGCATTACAGCCTTCCTGTGTATCTTCATAGGCTCATTCCCGGGCCCTCTGTACAGCCTCCTCCCATATCCTGTTGATTATGTGCCATACACAATGCCTCACGTGGTGGGTCAAACCCAGCTCCTTTTCTTCTCGGCTTTGGCCTTCACGCTGCTGTTACTATCGGGCATCTATCCCGGCGAGCAGAGGTGTGTCAATCTCGACGCCGATTGGTTTTACAGAATGGCTGGGAAGAAATTTATGTGGTTTTGCGAGAAACCGCTGGTGGCGTTTGGGAACTTCATTGATCGCAATGTATTGGGAATAGCCCGTGCCTCTAAGTCTTCCTTCAGCGGAGCCGCGCATGTTGAGGAGGAGTTCGATAAATTTTATCATGTGGGACTCACCTCTACCCCAACGGTTATCTATAATTGGGTAAAACACCTTCGGATTGAGATTGGATACTTACCAATCAATTTAATATATGTCTTTCTATGTTTTGTTGCCTTCCTTTTTATAATGTTGCTATTGGGGCGGTAAAATGACATCTCATATTCTTCTTCAAATACTAGTAGCGCCAGTCATAGCTTCCGTCTTCATATTTTTAACCAGACACAAAATAGGCAAGCATGCTGGCTGGATAGCAAGCATTACTCTCTTATATACTACTGCTCTTCTTTGCATAGCGGGCCTCAGAGTTTATAAGGGAGAAATAATTCTTGAGAAATACGTACTTGGACCGCAGGTGAGTTTAAATCTTCTGGCCGATGGTTTGAGCCTGCCAGTTGCATTAATAATAAATATAATATGCATTGTCCTCGCATTGTACTCAATACACTATGTAGACCACAGAATAGAGTTAATATATGGAGAAGTGGATAAAAGGACATGGCTTATATATAATACAAGATTTTTCCTGTTGTTTCTCTTTTTCCCCACAGGTTTTATGGGTGTTTCCTTTTCCACAAACCTCATATCAATGTATTTTTTCATGGAATTATTAACTATTATCCCCCTTTATTTCATAATGGCTCAATTTGGCTATTCCGATTACATAACGCGTTATAAAGTTGCCCTAATGTGTCTTTTCTGGGGAGTTGCCGGGGCAACCCTCTTCCTGATCGGTGTTCTATTAGCTCATACACAGATAGGGAGCTTTGAGATCTCTGAGTTATCAAAACTTGCAGGGAATCCACTTACCTTTTGGTTTGCATTGCTTGTTTTTCTTGGTTTGGCTACTAAGCTGGCAATAATTCCATTTCATGTTTGGATGCCCTGGGTTCACGCAGAACATCCCACGTGCATAGCTGGATTGCTTGCAGTTTATGCGAATATAGCAGTTTATATAGCTGTTAGGGTTCTCATCTTGCCACTCCGTGAAGATCTCAAGGTTTTTTCCATGCCTATTCTTGTCTTTGCTCTCATAACCATGGTATATGGCTCTCTTCTTACATTGGCTCAAACTGACGCGAAACGATTCTGTGCTTGCTCAACTATAAGCCAGCTATCATACTCTGTATTTGGGATTGGCGCCCTCACTGTCTTGGGTATTGAAGGCGGAATCTTTTACTTCCTGAGTCACATCTTGGGCAAGGCAATTCTCTTCTCAACTGCTGGTATATTGGTTTATACAGTAGGGGACAGAGATATGAGAAAGATGGGCGGACTCTGGTCTAAGATGCCACTAACCGCTATACTTTGGATATCGAGTGCACTAATACTCTCAGCCCTTCCTCCCACAAGCGGTTTTGTAGGGAAATGGATGCTGTTTACAGGCGCTTTCCAGGGAATGTATCAAGATCCTACCGGACTTGTAATTGTAATTGTGGCTATCATCTCAACAATACTGACACTTGTCTATACGTTCTTGACCGGGATAAGAATATTCTTTGGTCCATTGAAGCCCGAACTATCACATGATAAGATTAAGGATCCTCCATTAACGATGAGTCTTCCTCTTCTTGGGCTGGCGGTTATAGCTTTCATCCTGGGGGTGTATCCTAAACCGTTTTTGGCTCTCCTTCACTCTGTGATAGGTTTATTATAAGTGCTTCAAGTACATTTTGTCAGGAAGCAAAGTGTTTACAAGTGTAGGCGATGCAAATTTCCAAGAAGTGATATTCAGAGAAACTGGAAGAGGAGGATATTGATGAACATGGCAATAAAAATACTCATCGTTTTATCGTGTTTGATCTGTTTAATCCCTTCATGTGAAAGAACAAATGATACCGAGATATCACCAGAAAAGGTTCTTGGGGTCACAGATACAGAAATTCTAATTGGTTCTTCTCTTGCATTAGGTGGCCATGCCAGTTATTTGGGAACACAGACTCTCCATGGTGCCCTATCCTATATTAATTATGTCAACGAAAAGGGAGGAATCCATGGCAGAAAGATTAAGATTATAGCTTACGATGATGGATATGACCCACCCATGTGTGTGAGCAACACCCAAAAACTGATTATCGAAGATCAGGTTTTTGCCCTTTTTTGTTATGTAGGGACTCCCACAACTATTAAAATTATACCCCTTGTTGAGGAAACCAAGATTCCGCTTGTGGGAATGTTTACCGGCGCCAATGCCCTGAGAGAACCGTTCCATCGATATATCATCAATGTTAGAGCTTCATATTATCAGGAAACCGGTGGAGCGGTCAGGCGGCTGGTTGAGGACCTGGGTATAAAAAAAGTAGCCATATTTTACCAATATGACGCTTATGGCTTTGATGGGCTTAAAGGTACTGAGCTTGCCCTTAAGCAATACGGCTTAGCCCCTGTGGCGACGGGGAGTTATATTCGTGGAACTATGGATGTTGAGCAAGGTCTTAACAAAATCATGACGTCTGGTGCAGAAGCAGTCGTGATGATCGGCACATATGACCCGTGCGCCAAGTTCATCAAGTTAGCCAGATCAAAAGATTTTGATCCTATGTTTGTAAACGTATCCTTTGTAGGGGGTGATGAATTGACCAGGAAGCTTGGCAAAGAAGGCGAAGATGTCATTGTAACCCAGGTGATGCCTTCTCCTGAGGCTCCTGAAACGC
>JACKQG010005261.1_pt1 | contig 14386 bp, 13 predicted proteins | sample 8237621 | NCBI WGS metagenome assembly JACKQG01 (sample SAMN15677084, study PRJNA649215) | marine metagenome | biome: marine; feature: Black Sea; material: saline water; isolation source: suspended particulate matter (SPM) from the Black Sea western gyre | collected 2013-06-09/2013-06-10 | depth...
CTTATTTTATGGTAGTGAAACCATTGTCTCTAAATTCTTAACCGGACACTAGTGATCATCCAAATCCTTGGGCCTGCCGACGGCAGCTTTGTTTATGATGAGATTTTTTAGATTCAAGTAGTTGATGGGAATCAAGTCGTCCTCCGTTTCCAATTTCACCTCAACACGGTTTGGCCAAGCCCCTTCGAATGCCACCCCGTCAATTCGATTCAACAGGTCGATCCTGTGCGGCGGCCGGCCAAACTGGATGATTTGACTCGGGACTTGCAACTCGCTGGGCTGGGTTATCCCGGGAATATCCCCGCTCTAAAAAAACCGAAAGCGCCTCAAAAAGAGCTGAAACATTTTTGTCGGTATCCGCGTAAAAAAAATCGACGTCACCCGTATAACGGGCGTGCCCGTAAAAGATGACCGCTTCACCGCCGACGATGAGATATTCCACCTCGAACCGGTGGAGACACTTCAAAAACTCCGTGATGTCCGGCGAAAAATAGGATGGACTTATCGGGTTTGATGACACTCTCGTACATCCTTGGCCTTGGGGTGAAGGCGAGTCTTCAGGGCACGGGCGATGCGCCACCGCTCTTCAAGGGACAAATTGTTGTGCTGTTTGACATCCCAATCATCGGCCTGTTTAAAGCTGTTGGTTTTGAACACGACACGCTCCATCACACACAAAATAATAATCTTTTGAACCCAAAACAACAACCCCCAAGCGCTTGGCCAAGCGCGGTTCTGCGTTGACCAGACGGCCCGACCCGGAGCAGAATGCCGCCGCCGGTGGCCAAGCGCCGCCGGCCATGGTGCGCGCGTGGCGGAATTGGTAGACGCGCCGGATTTAGGATCCGGTTCCCTCGGGAGTGAAGGTTCGACTCCTTTCGCGCGTACCATCTTCAATCGACTCCCTGTTTCGTAGCAGTCGGTGGCAGCGACGACTAAAAAGGATGAATAAGTTAAGCACACTCACAGCCGGGGCTCTGCTGTTGGCGGGCACGCCCGCATTCGCGGCAGCGGTCATTTCGGAGTTCATGGCGGACAACCGGAGGAGTACCATCGACGACGATGACGACCGTTCCGACTGGATCGAGATTTACAACCCGGATGGAACTCCAGCCAACCTGAAGGGGTGGGCATTGACTGACGATCCGGCCCACAAGCTGAAGTGGGCGTTTCCCGCCGTCACGCTTCCGGCGCGCGGGTACCTCGTTGTTTTCGCCTCGGGAAAAAACCGCGTGAATCTCAACGCGCCATTGCACACGGATTTCAAACTGCGGAAGGAGAGCGGCTATCTCGCGTTGCTGGATGCGAACTCCCGTGTCGTCACGGCGTTTTCCCCGGGTTATCCGCCGCAGCACGAGGATGTGTCGTTCGGCAAGGGGAACACCAAGCGGGATTCGCTGGTGCTGCTCCCGCAGCGGGCGGCGGCCCGGGCGTTCGTCCCGGTGAACCGCTCGGTTGATTCCACCTGGAAGAAAACCGACTTCGACGACTCCGGCTGGAAGTCCGGCAAGACCGGCGTGGGCTACGACTACGGCGGCCGCATCGGTCTGGATGTCTCCGAGATGCGGAACAAAAACGAGACGGTCTACATCCGCATCCCGTTCAACGTGGCGGATGTCTCGATCATCGACGAACTGGTGTTGCGCCTGCAGTACGAGGACGGGTTCGCCGCCTTCATCAACGGCAAAAAAGTCGCCAGCGACAACACTCCCGCGACGTTGAGCTGGAATTCGGGCGCGCCGCAAAACCGGCCCGACTCCATCGCCACGTCGCCCGTTGACTTTTCCATCCCGGACGCCCGGAATGTTCTCGTCAAGGGCCGCAACGTCCTCGCGATTCACGGGCTGAACAACAAGGTCACCAGCTCCGATCTGTTGATTGTGCCGGAGGTGATCGGCTACAAAAAAACGGAGGTGATCGAGTCGTTCGGGTATATGTTCGTCCCGACGCCACGTGTCAGAAACGCCGAGACGGTTCCGGTTGTCGAGGCGGCCGTGACGTTTCTGCAGCCGAGCCAGTCTTTCCAGACCTCGATCCGGGTCGAGTTGGAACGACCGGAAGCAGCCAACCCGAAAGCCAAAATCCATTACACCCTGGACGGCACGACCCCATCGGGGTCGTCACCGGTTTACTCCGGCCCGCTGACGCTCCGGGAGTCTGCTCCCGTCAAAGCCCGGCTGGTTCATCCGCAAGGCGGCATGGGGCCGGTCGGCAGCGAGACGTACTTCGAAATCCAAAGCAGCTTGGCCAACACCTCGTCCAACCTGCCCCTGATCCTCCTCGAGAATTACGGCGACGGCCGCCCGCCATCGGGCGATTACCAGACGGCATCCATGGCGGTGATCGAGCCAGCCGGCGGACGCTCCAGGGTAACGACTCCGTTTGCCGCAGCGAGCCAGGTCGGCATCAAGGTGCGCGGCTCAAGCACGGGCGGACGCTCCAAGGCATCGCTGTCGCTCGAGGTGCAGGACGAGTTTGGCGAGGATAAAAACCTTTCGATGCTTGGCATGCCCGGCGAATCGGACTGGGTGCTTTGGGGGCCGTACAACTTCGACCTGACGCTGATGCACAACCCGTTCATCTTCGAGTTGAGCCGCCAGATCGGCCGATACGCGCCGCGCACGCGGTTTGTCGAGTTGTACCTGAACACCGGCGGCGGCGCACTCTCCAGCGCGGATTATTACGGCGTCTACGCGTTGATGGAAAAGATCAGCCGCGATGCCGACCGCGTGGACGTCGACCGGTTGTTCGAGGAGCATAAACAAGAGCCGGATGTCTCGGGGGGCTACATTTTCAAGATCGACCGGAGCGATCCCGGCGATTCCGGTTTTGGTGCGGCAGGCCAGAGCATCAAGTATGTCTACCCGAAAGAGGTGGACATCGAGCGGCCTGGGCGCGACGCCCAGCAACAATACGTCCGTCGCTTTTTCAACGAGATGGGCACGGCACTGAATGCCTCGTATTACCGCGACCCGATCCGGGGGTACGCCAAGTACATCGACGTCGATGCGGCGATTGACCATCACCTGCTTAACGTGGTGGCCTTCAACGTCGATGCCCTGCGGCTCAGCGGTTACATGCACAAGCCCCGCGGCGGCAAACTGACCTTTGGGCCGATATGGGACTTCGACCGGGCGCTTGGCTCGACGGACGGCAGAGACAACAACCCACAGACTTGGCGGTCGAACTCCGGAGATCGCGGGACTGATTTTTTCAACTACCCGTGGTGGAACCGCATGTTCCGGGACATCGATTTTTTTCAGAAATACATCGACCGCTTCCAATCACTGCGACAGGCGGAGTTTAGCACGGCCAACATCAACGCGATCATCGACGGGATGGCCAACGAACTGAAGGAGGCCCAAAAGCGCAACCTATCCAAGTGGAACCAGCGGCCGCGCAGCCAGTATGGCGGCACCTACCAGGGCGAAGTGAACCACATGAAAACCTGGCTCGCCCAGCGGATCACGTTCATGGAAAAACAGTTCGTCGATCCGCCGGAATCCGGCCAACCGGCCGGGTACATCCGGCCCGGCACGCGCGTCAGCCTCAAGTCGAGGGAAGGCGGAAAAATCTATTACACCCTGGACGGTACCGACCCGCGGCGGACGGGCGGCAGTGTCGCCGCAAAGGCGCTCCTTTACACAGGAACATCCCTGCAGATCAACGAAAGCACCCTGCTGACCGCGCGGGTTTACAAGACGAGCCATCGTGGCCTGACCGGCTCGAACAACCCGCCACTCTCCAGCAAGTGGTCGGGCCCGTTGAAGCATTTTTATTCGGTCGCACCCTCGCCGGGCAAGGGCGATCTGCTCGTCTCGGAACTGCACTACCATCCCGCCGACCCGACGCCGGATGAACTCGCGGTGGATCCCTCGTTCCGGGCGTCCGACTTCGAGTTCCTCGAGTTGCTCAACAACAGCGACCAGCCGTTGACCCTCACCGGCCTGACAGTGGCCGACGAAGTGCGCTTCGCCTTCCCGACCGTCACGGACACCCTCCTCGATCCCGGCGACCGGCTGGTGCTGGTGCGCGATGCCCGCGCGTTCGCCACCCGCTACGGCACGCAGATCGACATCGGCGGGGTGTACACCGGCAAATTGAACAACGGCGGCGGCCGGCTGGCGATCGTGGCCCCGGCCGGCGACCCGATCCTCGAGTTGACTTACTCGGACGACTGGCATCCCACGACTGACGGCCAAGGGTATTCGCTCGTGGCCAAGCGGATCGTTCCACCGGGAGCGGAGGCGGGCGCGGACGATTGGCGGCCAAGCTGGGAGACGCACGGCTTGCCGGGAGCGACGGACGAGCGGGTCAGCATCCAGTTCTCGGCAATTCGTGTTTCCGCCGATGGGATAGTGCTGTCGTTTCCACTCCCTGCGGGCCGGGGGGCGGTCGTGCAATACACCGATGCGCTTGGCCAGGCGGAATGGCAGGCGCTCAAGACCCTCCAAGCCGCCGACAACGCCCGTGGCATGCAGGTCATCGACACCGCTTGGCCAAGCGATGCCAACCGGTTTTACCGGCTCCTGTTCAAGCCGCGCGAATGAAGGCGGTCACGGCTCCTTAAACTTCAGGCCCAGCTTGCGAAGCTTGGGCCAGATGACGGCGCGGCAGTACGGCGCATTGGCGTTCAGGTTGAAGTAGTTCTGGTGATACTCCTCGGCCTTATAAAAGGTCGAGGCCTTGGTGATCTCAGTCACGATCGGGCTGCGAAACTCGCCCGACTTGCCCGCCGCTTGCATCGACTTCTCCGCCACCGCCTTGTCGGCGTCGTTGTGATAAAAAATCGCTGACCGATACTGCGTGCCGATGTCGGCACCCTGCCGGTTGAGCGTGGTCGGGTCGTGCGCCTTCCAGAACACCGCCAGCACTTTTTCGAGCGTGATCTTCGCCGGGTCGAACTCCACCTTCACCACCTCGGCGTGGCCGGTGCGGCCGGTGCAGATTTGCTTGTAGGTGGGGTTCGGCACCTTGCCGCCCATGTAGCCGGAGGTCACTTTCGTAATGCCCTCAATGCGCTGGTACACCGCTTCCACGCACCAGAAACAGCCGCCGCCGAGCGTGATCGACCCGGCCTTGGGAGCCGGAGTTACTAGAGGTTCGTTGGATGGGTTCAACACGGTTTTCGGTGTGGCGGTCGGCTTGGACGCGCTGTCATCCGCCCGGCCGCAAGCCGTACAGCAAAACAGGATCGTCCAACTGAAAAGTTTCAGGAACGTGTTCATTTGATTTCAAGTCGACGCCGCGGAACCTATCGCCCCGCTTGGCCAAGCGAAAGCCAAAACGGCTACGGCGTGACGGTGCGGTAAAAGGTATCGCGATCCGTCGTGGCCGACTCGTCAACGAACTCCACCGGCTTGGCCGCGCCCTCAATGAGCTTGAGCACTTTCCACTGCCGCAGATCGGACGAAACCTCAACGCGATAAAGTTGCCCCGCTTGCCCGGCGATGACCAGCCGCAGCTTGCCGCCCTTGGCCAAGGCGGCCGAGAGCGTTGGCGGCTTCGGCGGCGCGGCCAACTGGCCCGACTCGAGAATCAGCCCCGCGCGTCCGGCGATGACGAACCGCCGGTCGCCAAACGCCACGCCGCCAAGCGTTGTCTCCGTGCCGGAACTGCGGCGCAGCCACGCCTTGCCGTCGGGCGACGTCAGCAGTGTGCCGGTCGCGCCGACCGCCACAAACATCCCGCCGCCGAATGTCACGTCGTTGAGCCACTCCGTCGTGCCGGACTGGGCCGTGACCCAGCGCCGCCCGTCGCCCGAATAAAGAATCGTGCCCTTGAAACCGACGGCGACAAATCGGCCGTTGCCGTACGCCACGCTCTCGAGGCCGCTCGACGTCGGCGTATCGCGCTCTGTCCATTTTGTGGCGTTGGCGGAAGTGACGATTGTGCCCCGCGTGCCAACAGCCACGTACTGCCCACCGCCGGTCGTGATGTGCTTGAGCCACGCAGCCGTGCCACTGTCGTGAAACGCCCATGCCTCGCCATCCGCCGAAAGGCCGACCTTGCCCGCCTTGCCCACGGCGAGGAACCGGTCGCCGTCGTGGATCACGTCCTCGATATTCACTTGCTCAACGCCGTTGGCCAAGCGCCACGCGCCTCCGTTTTTGGACACCGTCACCGTGCCCAGCCAGCCGACGGCCAGGCGTGTCCCCTGGCCAAGCGCGCCGCCGAAGAGTCTCTGCTGAGTGCCGCTGTCACCGGCCTTGACCCAGGCCGCCGAGCCGGCATCGCGCTTGGCCAACGTGCCGCCGTCGCCGCCGATGAGAAACTGCCCGTCTCCGAACGTCGCAAACGAGAAATTGCCGGTGTCCGGCAGCGTGGTTTGGGTCCAGCTGTTCATCGGGTCGTCGCTGCCCTCGACCGCGACTGCGACCGTCGACTCCGCGCTGCCGCCCCGGCCGTCAACAACGGTGCAAGTGACCGAAAACGTCGAGCCGGCCCCGAGAAAATAGGTGTGCGAAACGGTCTTGCCGAATGCCGCGTCGCTGCCGTCGCCGAAGTCCCAGCGGTAAAACAGTGCGTCGTTGTCGGGATCGCTGCCGCTCGCCGTGAGGCTGAACGGCTCGCCCACTTTGCCGTTCACTGACGAGCTGTCAACGCTCACGCTGGGCGCGCGATTGGAGGCGACCGAGCCGTACACCACCCGCATGTCCACCCACAGCTTGTGGCCGTCACCGCCGCGTGCCACCGGCGTGAGCGACATCTTCCGGCTGCTGTCGTGAAACGTCTTGCCCATCTGCAGCGAGTGGTCGCGCGGTTGGCTCTCCTCGAACGCCCGGCGCGTCTCCGGCGTCATGTCGAGCAATAGCGACCCGTCGCCGTTCATCCAGCTGCCGGACTTCAGTCCCCAACGCAGCGCGATCTTTTCGCCGACCAGCCAATGCCGCACCCCGACCCAGTAGTCGCGCCCGGAGTTTTTGCCGATCTTGAGCGCGCGCACACCGATACCGGCCTCGCGGTGGTCGTGCGTCTTCACGCGAACCGTGCCGGTGCGCGAGACCGACTTCACCGACGTGTTCGGGATCCACGAGAGGTAGTTTTTGAAGTAAACGTTGTAATGCCCGTACGGCGAGAAATTGCCCATGTTGTCGTACGGGTCGCCGTACTCCTCGTGATCGCCGGTGCCGATCGGGGAGTCGTCCTGCGACGGCACCCAGGCGTTGGCGTGGTACAGGCCGAGGTTGTGCCCGATCTCGTGCTGGATCGTGTCGTTGCTGAAGCCGCCGTTGAGCCACAGCCCGATCGTGCCGACCCGCGCCTTGCCGGCCCAGCCGTCGAAGATCGAGTCGAAGCAGACGATGTACAGGTCGAAGTCGCGGTAGTTGTATTTCGCGTCGAGCGCCTTGGCGGCATCGCGGCCGGCGGCCAGCAAAATGTCGTCACGGCTCTCCGGCTCGGCCACGTACCACGCCGCCGGCTTGGGCATCCGCAACACCCCCGGCACCAGCGTCGTCTCGATTGTAAACTTGCCGTACGAGTTGTCGCCGAGAAACTCGTTCGTCCGTTTCATTGAGAAGGCCACCGCCTCGTCGTTGAGCGGGTTGCCTTCGCGATCGGAGAAATCGACACGGATGAACAGGACGCGCTTTTTGCCGGTGGTCCACCCCACGGACGGCTTGCGCTTGGCCAACGGCCGCAGGCGCACCGCCGGGCCAAGCGCCTGCTCGGCAGCAATGAGTTGCTGCTGCCAGGCCGCTGCCGCCGCCTCGGAGACAAACTCCCGCCGCTCCCCAGCCAGCGACAGCACGGTTCGATTCACCGGCAGGCCAAGCGCGGCTTTCTCAGCGGCGGAAAGTTCGCGGGCCGGCTCGTCGGCGACAGCCATCTGCCCGCCAAGCACGATGCCGTGCACCGGCAGGCCGCGCTTCGAGCCAAGGTGCGCCCGCCGCCCCAGCCAGCGCGGCGTCAGCCGTTGGCCGTTCAACTCAAGCGACCGTTCCACGGTGCAGTGGCGATGCCCCGGCCCGCCGCAGGCCACGGTCACGGTGGACTCCGCCAGCCCCTCGGCGTGCCGCTCGAGATGGCGGGCAATCGGCTCCGGCAGCTTGGCCAGCCGCGGCACGGTGTGTTGCAGGGCCAGGCGCGGCCGCGTGGCAATGAGCCGCCGCATCGCTGGTTCGCGCCGCTTGGCCAGGCGGACGCCCTCGGCCACGAGGCTTGGCCGGTCATTCGCCGCCGCCTCGTACCGGGCAAGCCATTGGCCGAAGTCCGCGATCGGGTCGGCGGCGAGCGCCGGCCCGGCGAGGATGAAGCCAAGCGCAACGCCGCCCCGGCGAAAAAGTTTACAATGGGATTTCATGCTCTGCGGCAACCGCCGCAACGTACCAAACCCCCGCCGGGACTGCCGCAAAAAAGGAATCAATCCACGACAAAGTCGGCTTGCTCAATGCGGAGGAGGCGCTGTTTCCAGCCGGGGCCGCCGGAGAAGCCGCCGATGCGCCGGTGCGCCGCCAGCACCCGGTGGCACGGGACGATGACCGGAACCGGGTTGGCACCGCAGGCGGAGCCGACGGCCCGCGACGCGCCCGGCTTGGCCAGGCGCCGGGCGATCTCGCCGTACGAGCAGGTTTGGCCAAGCGGGATGTTCCGCAACTCCGCCCAGACGGACTGTTGAAATTCGGTTCCGGCCGACAGGTCGAGCGGCGGCAGTGTTTGCGGCGCTTGGCCAAGCAGCAGCGATTCGATCGCGGCGGTGGCGGCCGCCAGCCAGCGCTTGGCCAAGCCGGACGGCGGCGGCGCGGCCTTGGGCGGGCGGGCGTTGCCGGGGAAGTCGAGCCGGCACAGGCCGTTGTCGCCGAAACGCGCGATGAAGGCGCCGTGTGGTGTCGGGATGGCGGCGGCGCTATTCATCGCGGTCATCCTCGCGGCCGAAGATCAGCGCGACAGCGATGGCGATGACCGCCGCGATGACGGTGATGGCCACCCGGATGGTGATCGTCGTCTCGTCCGTCACGATTCTCGGTTCGTGTTCATTTGTGTCTTTCGCGGTTTACTTTTTCTTTATCCGCATCTGCGGATTCACCGCTCACTGTCAACTGCTCACTGCTCACTGCTCACTGCTCACTGTTGAAGAAGGGTCCAGAACAGGCCGACGAGCAGGAGCACGAGCAGCACGCTGAAGGCGAGGAACCGGTTGCGCGCCACGCGGCGCTCGTACCGCAGCGGCCGCAGGCCGTGGATGCTCCCGGCGGCGAGGAAGGTGACCATGCGCGGGTTGGAGGAGACTGGCGGCTTGCGGAACCGGCTGCTGAGCCATTGCCAGACCGATTCGTTTTCCGGTTCACTCGTGCCCAGTGGCTGCTCGGAGAGCGGATGGCTGGGGCGCGGCGGCAGCGGCTCGTCGCCGGGCTTGAGTTCGTGGACGGCGGCGGGCGGCTGGGCCGGCTTGTTCCCGGCTTGGCCGAGTTGCTCGATTTGCGACTCCACGTCCGCCAGTCGGGCCTTGAGCGTCTTGGCCCGGCTTTTGAGTGGATCGTTGCGTCGGAACAGCCCCATGGCGGCTCATCAATTGAGCAGGGTCAGCAAGATCACGATGGCGATGCCAACCACGACCAGCGGCCAGGTGAAGGCCAGCCCCAGCCGGCTGAGCTGCCAGAAGCTGTATTGCTCAAGCCCGGGTCGCTCGGCGGCTTGCGGCTGGCCAACGGCGGGAGCAGAGGCGAGTTCGGTTTCGCCGTCGAGCACCGGCCACTTGAGCCGTGCCGAGTTCCATTCCATCCGGGCGTTCTCGACGGTGGTCAGCGCCTTGGTCAGTTGGACGCTCCAGTTTTCCTCCGTCCAGCCGGCCTCGTCGATGTGGTTGACCTTGTCCAGCGACGCCTGGAGGTCGCTGACGGTCATGGCCAGCTGCTCGGCGGTGCGGCCGCTGGACAGCTCCGCCTCCTCAAGCAGGCCGATGCCACGCGTAAGGTGCTGCACCATTTCCTCGCGGCTAGTGGCCAACTCGGTGCGGCGCTTGCGGGCCTCCTCGATCTCGTTGCGCTCGCGCTCGAGCTCCTCCTGCATCCGCTTGAGGCGGGTCAGTTCCTGCTGGGTCTCGGTGACGCGGGAGGTCAATTCCTCGCGGCTGGGGGGGGATACGGTGCCGGGCACCTTCGGCTCCGGGGAGGGTGCGCCGGGCTCCTGCGCGGCCTCGAGATCGCGATCCACAAAATCCGAATCATCGAGTTTCGACGACATGGGGGAGAAGCTATCCCTCGCCTGCGGAACTGTAAAGCGCTGATGTTTTTGGCTTGAATCAGTGGCCGGTTTGTCGCTGATGGGGTGCCACCGATGCCACCCGAGACGACGACCGTCGCAACTGACCCGAACTGGCTGGCCACCCTCACCTGGGTGTGGCTGGCGCTGGCGCTGCCGATCGCGGCCTGCCTCTGTTTCGTCAACGCGCCGTACGGCCGGCACAATCCCGGCACATGGAGGAGGATGATACGCGCGCGCACCGCCTGGCTGATCATGGAGTCGCCGGCGGTGTTGCTTCCCGCCGGTGCCTTCGTGTGGGCGCGCGGCTGGGAGTCGCCGGTGCTGGGGGGTTTCTTGGCGATCTGGCTGTTGCATTACGTGCACCGCGCCTGGATTTATCCGTTCCGCCTGGCCAAGACCAGCAGCCCGATGCCGGTGCTGCTGATGCTGATGGGCCTGTTGTTCAACCTCATCAACGGCTCGCTGCACGGCACCTGGCTGTTTGTCCACCCGGGGGTCATCGGCACCGACTGGCTGGGTGACTGGCGATTTGCCACGGGGGCGGTGGTGTTCGGCATCGGCTTCGTGATCAACTTGGATTCCTGCAACCGGCTGCTGCGGTTGCGAAGGGAGAAGCCCGGCGAATACTCCGTCCCGTGCGGCGGGATGTTCCGCTGGGTGTCGTGCCCGAACTATCTCGGCGAGATCACCGAGTGGATCGGCTGGGCGCTGCTGACGTGGAGCCCGGCCGGGCTGGCGTTTGCGGCCTGGACGATGGCCAACCTCGTGCCGCGCGCACGGGCGCACCACCGCTGGTATCATGCGCAGTTTCCGGATTACCCGGCCAAGCGCAAGGCCCTCCTGCCGGGCCTCTTTTGAACGCGCTTGGCCAAGCGGTGTGTGTGCATGACTCCCTCTCCCAACGGGTGAGGGGTGGAGAGAGGGAGAGGGCTCTCCACAGTATTTGGCGTGAGTCGAATGTTGTTCCATCGAAATTGGTTTCTCTCAAATTGATCCGCTCTCCCTCAGCCGGCCTGCGGCCACCTTCTCCCGCTGGGAGAAGGAATCACTCAGCCGCGCTTGGCCAAGCGTGTCGCTTGCCTTGGGCCGGGGCCGTGGATAGGCTGCGCCGCTCATGCGTCTGCTCGACCGCTACCTGATTCGCGAGTGGCTTGTCCCGTTCCTCATCTGCCTGGCCGGATTCATGGTGTTGTGGGTCGCGTTCGACCTGATCAACGCGCTGGACGAGTTCGCCGGCCTGGGTGCGGCCGAGATCGCGCGGTATTACTGGGTGACGCTGCCGGGGAATTTTTTCGTCGTCGTGCCGGTGGCGCTGCTGCTCTCGCTGATGTACGCCATCAACCAGCATTCGCGGCATCACGAGTTCATCGCCATCCGCAATGCCGGCGTCGGCATGTTCCGCATGAGCGCACCGTACCTGCTCGTCGGCGTGCTGCTCTCGGCGGGACTGTATTGGTCGAATGAAAAATGGCTGCCAAGCGGCCTGCGCGAGGGGGATATCATCAAGACCGCCCGGGCGGGAGGGGAGGAAAACGCGCTTGGCCCGGAGTGGATTGCCGACGTCAAGTTCCGCAACGACGAGGCCCGGCGCAGTTGGCAAATCCAGGAGTACAACCGGGCCACCGGCGAGATGCGCAGCGCGGGAAACAACCCGATCATCATCTCGTGGAAATGGGATGACGAGCAGCCAAAGCGCGAAATCATGGCCGTGAGGGGCATTTGGGAAAACGGCGGCTGGACCTTTCACCAGGTCCGAGACTACAAGCCGACGGAAGGCTTCCCCGAGGCGCACGCCATCACCTGGCACGAGACCCTCCGCCTCGGGGAGTTCGACGAGACCCCGGCGCAGATCGAGGGCGAACTGAAAATTGCGCCGTTGTTCGACAAGCGGGCGCACAAACGCTGGAGCGTGTCGCTGGCTGAGATCGACAGCTACCGCCGCATCCACCCAAACATCGCGCCGGAGAAAAAGGCGATCCTCAACGCCCAATACCAGGCCCGCTTGGCCGAGCCGCTGACGTGCTTCATCGTCGTGCTGATCGCGATCCCGTTCGCCGCGCCGTCCGGCCGCCGCAACGCCGCGGTCGGGGTGGCCGCCGGCATCATCGCCTGCCTGGCGTTCTTCATGGTGCAGCAATTCGCGATGGCCGTCGGCGGCCAACTCTCCCCGCACCTCGCCGCGTGGACACCGCATGCCCTGTTCGGCGGAATCAGCGCTTGGCAAATCACCCGGGTGCGATAGCCTCTCGGCGGTCGCACATGAAAACTCCTTTTACAACTCGGTTTACACTCGGACTTTTCCTCATGGTTGTGGCAGCCACACAGGCAGCCGACACCAAGTTCAAGCCGCTCTTCAACGGCAAAAACCTCGACGGCTGGGAACCCACGCCGGGCGGGAAGTGGGAGGTGAAGAACGGCGTCATCGTCGGCACCAGCCCGAAGAGCGAACGCCGCCACGGCATCCTGCTCACCAAGAAACGGTTCCACGATTTCGTGGTCAAGGCCAAGTTCCGCGTGATCCACGGCGACAGCGGATTCTACTTCCGCGTCGACCGCGTCAAGAGCGGCGTGAGCGTCCACGGATTTCAGGTTGAAGTGGATGAAACCGACGAGACCGGCGGCCTTTACGAGACCGGCGGCCGCGGTTGGGTGCACCAGCCCACCGCCGAGGCGGCCAAAAAACGGGCCTACAAAAAAGGCGAATGGACCGACCTCGAGCTGACCGCCAGGGGCGGCGACATCACCGTGAAAATCAACGGCGTCGTCTCCACCAAGCTGACCAACGACAAGAGCCGCAAGGAGGGCCACATCGGCCTGCAACTCCACGGCGGCCAAGTCATGCACGTCGAGTACAAAGACATCCAGCTAAAGCCCCTCTGAAAACCAAGCGCTTGGCCAAGCGCTGGAATTGTCGCGATAGCGATAGCTGATCGCTAATCAAGTCGCCCAATCCATTCTTCCGGTTTTCGGTTCAAATGGTGGACGGCCCACACGGTGAGGAATCGGTTCTCGTAAGTGTAGTAGATTCCAAATGGAAATCGCCGAATCAAGTAGCGACGAATGTTGTCCCTCAGAAGTCGCCAAGTTTCCGGGTTAGTTCGTATGGCCTGTAGCCCCTCATCAATCGCAGAGATGAAATCGCCCGCGAGTTGAGGGTCTTTTTCGAGATAATAGTGAATTGCGTTGGTGAACTCCCGCTGGGCATCGGGATGAAACCCGTAACCGGTCATCGTTTGGCCATGTCTCGGGCCTGACGCATCACTTCATCACCCGGGATCAATTCAACGGTGCCTGAGCCGACCTGTTGCTGTCTGCGCGCGACTTCGTCCAATTGTGCGGCTTCGATTTCGGGATCCATGTCAACCTCGATACTGGCAACAATTTTCTCCGCCAGATCGGCCCGTTCTCTTGGCGTCAATTCCAAGGCTGCACCCAATACTTTTTCAGCCATCGCCGTCATTACGAACGGAAAATGCCATGCTTGGGCAGATCGTGCCACTCCATTTTGCTCGAATGTTTTACGGCCTGCTTCATTAATCCACCGTCGTCTTGATGCCGGCGGACTCGAGGAATGTCCAAATTTCCTGATAAATCGTTGTGAGTTCATCGGGACTGAAATTGCCATGTTTCTTTCCTTTTATTGTGTGCAGCTTTTCTCTGACTCCAGATTCTTGTAGTTTTTTGTGCAGATTCACGGATTGATCTAAAGGCACCCCAATATCTTCGGTCCCGTGAATCGAGAGGACTGGCGCGCCGCCTTCCCGAACATAGTTGATCGGTGAGAGTGTGCGCTCGTATTTCTCCTTATCGATGTTCTCTCCCAACCACTCGGGACGCGGGTAGGTCGAAAAATCCGTGACCCCGAACCAATTGACGATTGCCGCCACTTGCCTGTTGTTGCCCACTTTTAATTTCCCGCTGCAGAGCTCGTCGCCATTTCGGAGCATGCCGGTCATTAGTGCCAGATGCCCTCCGGCGGATCCACCACTGACAACGATCCGATCTGTGTCGATGTCGTACTTCTCAGCGTTGGCATGCACCCACTCCAGAGCCGCCAGACAATCTTCCACTGCAGCCGGGGCCTTGGCGACTTGTGCCAAGCGATAGTTACTAAGGAGTGCGTAAGTAAGTAGACATTAGATTTATACCTTGATATGATTTGCGGCGTGAAAGAGCACGA
>JACKQG010005262.1_pt1 | contig 14386 bp, 12 predicted proteins | sample 8237621 | NCBI WGS metagenome assembly JACKQG01 (sample SAMN15677084, study PRJNA649215) | marine metagenome | biome: marine; feature: Black Sea; material: saline water; isolation source: suspended particulate matter (SPM) from the Black Sea western gyre | collected 2013-06-09/2013-06-10 | depth...
TTCTAGGTAGTATCGGCAAAAATCGGGGAATTGACCGGTTCGTGCAGGCGTAACCGTAGGCGGGCCATTGTTACTCAAAGAGCAATAATTGCCTGGTTATTGACCTATGGGCAAAACGGTGGTGACTAAACCGGACCCACCTTTGCACTCGCAACATGGTCCTGGCCGCACGACGTAAAAGGATATTCTTTTAGGGGCCTATGGAGGTTTGTCGTCGTGCCGGAAGCCGAGATGTTGCAATCGTCAGCGGATTAAAAGGGAAGCTTATCAGATTCGGTGTACTCCCAATCTGAATCGACTGGTGAAATTAAATGTATAGCAATTCGCTCATAACGATCCTATAACTCGCGCGATGGTGGAGCTTCGCTCTCCACCGTCAGCATCCAGACTTTCCTCAAGTACGGAGAACTGTCATGGGGACTAGTCCCGATCCAGACGCCAAGCGAGGCAGCCTGCTCAGTTTGGTCTTTGCACTGTTTCTTGGGTTTGCTATTGGCGTAATCGGGCAATGGTTTTTGGACCTCGACGCGGGCCTGGCTGGGAACGACGTTGCCAACCGTGTTTACGGTTTGTTCATGGCCGGGATGCTCGGCTTTGCCGTAGCCGGCCTTTGTTTTGTCCTCTCGATCGACGCCGACAAGGACAGCATGCGCCAATGGCTGATCGACCACGGTGTGTGGGTGTTGGCCGGCGCGTTGGGTGGGGCATATGGTGCGGTTGCCGGCTGGGCCGCTGGCACTGCAGTGGACAGAGCAAGGATATTCGACGGAACCCTCGACTTGGGGCTGGAGCCATCACTGGTCAACGCTGCCGAGGCTGGTATGAAAATGGCCTTGGTTGGAGCTTCAGGAGTCGCGGCAGTGGGGATCGTGGTCGGCATCCACAGTGGGTTGGGCAAAACAAGAACCACGCATCCGGGATTAAATGGCTGATTGCCAGGGTCGAAGGGTTTACGATCGCTTTGGTGGTCGTCTCGGTCGCATTAGGCGCGACGTTCGGCGTTGCCAGTGCGGCGTTCTTCGGCGTCCTTGAACCGCTCTTAGTTCGTCTCGGCGACGGAAGCGGTATCGACAGGGTGTTGGGCACCGCACTCTTGGTGGGACCGGGCCTCGTTTTGGTGGCCGCGACCGGCGCCGCGGTCTTGGTTGTAGGGTGGCTGCTGTTGCGATTGGACGTTTCCAGAGTCGGCCGAATCGTGGCCGAAGACGATATGGGGGCTGTGTTGGCGGCTTCTACATGCGCCATCGCAGCAGCCGCAGGGGCAGCCATCGGTACTGCTCTAAACGCTCCTCTGGGCAGCGAATTCGGCGCCTATGCGGCTGGAGCCGTGGTCTTCGCCACGGAGTCGATTACTCTTAAGGGGCCCGTAATCCGCAATGTAGATTTGTGGGTCATATTCAGCATCCAAAGCTTGGTAATAGCAGTGGTCACAAGCGCCGCGTGGAGCCTTGACGGGGTGGGTATTGGAATTGGCCTGCCCCTTCTTGGGGCCACTTACGGTGTGCTGGTCGGACCCGTGCTGGTGATGTGCCGGAAATCCAGTTGAGCGCACTTAGTTCCTGGAGGCGGTCCAGACTAGAATGTCAGTCTGGACCGCCTCTATAAACTCTGTAACCAAGTTGATTATTTAATGGGGAATCCTTTCTAATTAACGGCGCGCACGACAGCACATAATTGGACAGAATTAGCTGGGGGTCGTAGCTACGGAAGCACGGCGTTCCGAGCGGGAGGCTTGGGAATTAGGTAAGCATTTGTTTCCCAATGCCGTACAGCGAGCGCATCCTCCCATTAGCGCCACCAAACTCACCAGCGAGCCGTAAGGGGAACCACGTGTCACCGCGAGCAGATGCTTGGTGACCAAATAAACGGGGGTCGCTAGCTAGGCGTTGGCGTTACTCCTGGGGATCAAAAGCAAATAATCGTTCGATTATTGCTGCAGTTCTGATGTTACTTAGTCTTGCTGCCGCATAACCATTTCCAATCGTTCTGTCGATGAGACGCCGCGGAGACCGGCTAACAATCCCTAGGCGCAAGTACGCTGGCCGCCATGACACGATTGATAGCTGCATCAAATTCCAAGATTACTCTCCAAGTTCTAACAGTTTTAGATATACTATTTCCATTCACTCACAAATCGATCCATCCGTTTGATTAGGCAAAGGAGAAATGGAATTGGAAGATCCTCCAAATCAATCCCTAAATGGTTCGAAACCGTGGCTACTCGCAACGGACGAGTCTAATTCACAGTCAGACACCGAGGATGCCTTAGGACACCTTAGATATGTTGACGCTTTAGAGGAATTGATAACCACTTCTCCCTCTGGACAATCAATCGCATTATTCGGGGGTTACGGGACGGGGAAAACTTGGATTACCAATAAGCTTTCGGGTAGGTTGAATGCAAATCATAAATCCGAAATTGGATATGTTGAATACGATGCGTGGCGATTCGCGGATGACGAGATTCGAAGAGATTTCTTAGTTCATCTTAAAAGCGAAATGGGGAAAAATGACCGCGCGTACATAGAGAAATTACCCAAAATAGACGAGAGCACTTTCAAAGTCGAGTTCGCGAAAGCTGAAGAAGAAAATCAGCGGATTACCCTCAAGGCGATTTGGTCTGCGGCAATAGATTCAGCAAAACTGGGATTACCACTAATTCTCCTAGCGGTCGTCGCCAGTGGAATTGTTGGCTTAATTTTATCGGAATTCTCTGTACGTTCCTTCGCCATTATTGGCCTCGCAACTGGGGTGGCTTGGGCAACTCAAAACTCCCGAAAAGGATTTGATATTGGGCGTTTAACGTTGCGGACAGTAAGAGAAACTCACCGCCCCCCCGTGTCGTACCCAGAAGAATTCTTGAAAATATTCAAGAAAATTGTCTGCGCCAGGAAAGCGAAAAAATTGTTGATATTAGTAGACAACATCGACCGATGTAACCCTGACGTCGCTCTGAGAGTTTTGTCGACGATCAAGAATTTTCTGGAGCCCGGAGATCCCGGCGTATTTTTCTTAATAAGTTGTAACGTTGATTCATTGAAGCGACATATCGCAGCTGAATTTCGAAACCACGGGCTAGAGCCAAGACAATCTGAGGAAGATGCCTCCGAGTACATTGGGAAGTTTTTTAACAGTGCTATAACCATCAACGAATTTGACCAAAGGGAACTCACAGATCTTGTGAAAAAAGACCTGAGTCGAATTAGATTGGGAGATGCATGCAAGGAACCAGGTGAGTTGGAAGGGGTGGCCAGAATTGTTGTCTCAGCGAAACGAAATAGCCCGAGAGAACTCAAGGTACTCCTCAACGAAATCTCGTCAGCTTTCTTGGTATTGGGACATTCCGAAGTTGAAGAGGGTTCAACTCTAACGCCGCTGGATTTGGCAAAATTATGCTCTCTCAGAGATAAAGCACCGAGCCTGTGGAAGGCCATCCTAGCGGACCCAATGGCGTTGATACGAATTGAATCTCGTAAAGACCAAATAGACCCGACCGCAAAGGATCTGATATCGGAAGCATTAGCTGATGACGAACAGAGAAGGGTAATTAGGGCGATTCGATGGCACAAAGTGACAACAGCCAAAGTGCGAATGTTTTTGGGGCTTCGCCTACCCCCTCAAGCCAACGGAATTGTTGGATACGACGAATTCCAATCCGCAATCGAAGACGGAGATGCCACGACGGCGATATCTATAGCGAGGGAATCTGATCAAAAAGGCCAGAATAATTTGCTCGAGTTAACCACGCTTCGTGCGTCCGTGGGTAATGCGGTTCAAACGGGCTGGGCCGAAAATCCGACACTTGTCGGACTTGCACTATTGGCAAACTTTGACTTTGCGCTTTCGGATCAAGATGCATTTTTAGGCGTTGTTAAAGACGAACACATTCAATCATCTATTCCAAGACTCGAAATCCCAGATATCGCCAATCTTTGTTTGAATACCGAAGAGAGTGGCCAATCTGACGTCATCCGCATGGCTCTGTTCGAGTGGTTTCTAAAAGACGATCAGACCCCTCCAGATGAGTTGGTTAGCGCGGTAAATCAGGTTATCCCGATAAGTTCCGCTGGAGAAGTCAACCTCCTTCAAACAATTATTGATAATTCGCTAAGAGCAAATATCGACTTCGAGAGACGGCTCAGAGGTGTTTCCACTGAAAACATTGGCCGATTGATGTCAGGTATTTCTATGTCCCGAATAGTGGATGAGGTCACCTTCCCTGGTGATGCTGATGCGCCTCCAAAATACGAATCGGATTTAGAACGGCTCGAAGCATATTCGCAACTCCTGGACGAAGGTGATATTTCAACAGTGGTTGAAAGAGCTGAAGTATACGTTTCCATGCGGGAACACCCAGAAGACCCCATCCAGACCCGTGATGTACAGACAATAATAGATGTGGTTTCCTTCGCTAATCGAGCACTAGGTCAACGTATCGATGCGTTTGGCTCGAGTTTAAATTATTGGTTGGACCAGCAAAACCGGGAGTCTTACGAGCTATTGGCAGAAAATTCCCCTGAACTAGAACCTCTTTTGGCCGGCAACTCGCGGAGTAAATTAGTACAGCTTGCACGGACTTTACTGGATCCAGGTGACGTAATGCCCGAAGGCGACGGCCGGAACCTAGCCGTCAGGGCCTGTAGAAATTTCACCTCTGAATCCGCTCTCGAGTTGCTTCCTGAGGTGTTGAGCAAAATGAGATCCGATCAACATATTCGATTGACTGAACTCGCGTTAACCCTTAGCAGAAATTCTAAAGACTGGAAAGGGTTGAATAGTATTTCCTTAGAGCGATCAACTTCTGACCTCTCAGCATTTGCGCGGTTGACTGACCAACTGGGACTTCCCAACGATGGTGAGGAACTTTCAAATGTCTTTAATGGATGCGTTGCCGGCCTCACTGGATTTCTTGATGACGTCGGTACCTTCGTAATTGCGGCTCAGCAACTAATACAGTTATCTACCTTGTGGTCAGAAGACGAAAGCGAACTTATCCTGCAGAAGACCCTTCCACAAATAGCAAACAATGATAATTCGATCGCTGAACAAAGCGCCCTGCTAATATCTAAGGCGGGACAACGATTCAAAACTCCAAGTCTGGTTATAGCCCGCGAGCAGGTTGTACGTTTGTTGCTCGATGGCCGAACTCCATCTGAATTTCCGCAGACAATGTTTGATCTGCAAATTGATTCGCTTGATTCCGTTGAACCAGGGTTGTTGCAAGAAGTACGGATAATGATTAGAGCCAAGTTGCCACATCTGGTCGATAATCCGGAAAGGTTCTTCACTCTTGCAACCAAGTTAGTCCAGACGAATCCTCGTCGCCACTCGAGCGATCTTTTGGAACCGTCAGTTAACTATGCGTTTGGAATCGAGAACGATGCTTGGCGTGAAAGAGCGGTCCAATTCATTGATATTTTGAAACCGGTATATTCAGACATGGAAAACATTCGGGATCTTCTTGAAAACCTTGACGCCCAAAAAAACCTGTCAGGTAGTGTCCGGATATTCTTAGATGAGCCTCCGCGCAAAGACGAACCAACCACGTAAGTTTGGTTAATGGTTTTCAGACCAAGGGATTGTATGTGCACGGAAATGTGCACGTACGTTGCATGCTGAGCGATGTTGTCATGTGTTTTTAGCTTCAACTTGTGAATGGAACAATAACGGACACGCCTAAACAGGATTTTCAAGCAACTCATAATCAGTTGATAGCAGGCCTCGGTGGAACTACCTGCGAATTTGCGGTCAGTAAAAAAATTGGGGGCCATTTGGGGGCCATTATTCACAATAAGAAAGCCCGGATTCGAGTAATCCGGGCTTTTTCGTGTCTAAATTATGGTGACCCGCCTCGGGGTCGAACCGAGAACCTACTGATTAAGAGTCAGTTGGAGATTGGCGGTAGTTCCTTGAATCTCGTCTGTTCCCAGCTGTCTCAGGTCTTATTTGACTGGATATCATTGCAATCCCGAATCGATAGCCTTCCCCGGTCGTCCTGATAGTCGGTGACTTAGTGCCTGAGCATCCTACTGTCCAAATGGGTCGAACGTCTCAAACGCCTGTATAGCCCCTTCCTCCGCCTGCATAGCGGCCGTGTACCGGTCCATCATCGTTGGGGTAGACCATCCGGCTATAGCCTGGGTGTACGGCCTTGGAATCCCCTGACGGACAGAGTTTGCGGCCCAGGTCCGTCTGAAAATATGGAACACGTCCACTACCTCGACTTTGGCCCGTTTAAACATCCGCGAGATATCCTCACCTAGGCCGTGATTTGTGATCGGACGTCCCTCCTCGGTGACCCAAAGATGCGGGTAGGTGTCATGGCGTCTTTGAATATACCTGAGCACGACCCGTTGGGCGCGTTTGGCGAAAGGGACTCGACGTTCTTTTTGGCCCTTCCCCATGACCCGTATCCAGCCATCCTTCCAGTTCAGGTCTTCGAGCATAAGCCCGGCCAGCTCCTGCCGACGCATTCCGGTCGTAGCCAATATCCACAACACCGATTGCCGGCGAGAACCCAACAGATCGCCAAGAGGGCAGAGATTCAGGACGGCTTCGAAGTCCTCTTTCTTCAAGAAAGGTTTGGATATCTTGGGGGCCCGGGGCATCTTGAGGAGGGCAGTGGGGTTCTTCTTAACGAACTCCCAGTCAGTGGCCCATTTGAAGAAAGCCCGCATCGACCGGCAACGTGTCTGGACGCTCGCCGGCGCCAAATCACGCTCTCGCATATTCTCCAGGTGGGCGAGGCAATCGGAGATCGTGACCTTGGCGGTCTCCATGCTGTGTCCTCGGTCCTGGAGGAACCGGAAGAACAGGCCGAGCTCCTTGCGCTTGTGCACGATGGTCGAGGGAGTGGACCCTTCGACACCGTGGTATTGGATGTAAATTTCGAGCGTTTCAGATAGGCGCTGGTTCACATCCATGCCTGGGTCATTCGTGGACCCAAAAGTAGGCGCTAGTTCTTTCAAGCCTTTTTTGCCAGGGCAGGCAAAGATTTTGAGTGTGTGGTGGCACCGACTGGGTTCGAACCAGTGACCTAGCGCTTATGAAGCGCCCGCTCTAACCACTGAGCTACGGTGCCACCTGGAGACCACCCGACCAGCCGCCGGGGTGTGCCTCTGAGGGGATGAGTCCAGTTATGATTGGGGCTGCCCTTTTCTAAATGGAAGAAAACGAGCGAGCCTCGATAAATTTTGGCCTCGACTAACTATGTTAATGGCCTCTGTTTAGCAGTGTCAATTAGCGTATATGGCATTAGCGGTTTAGAATTGTGTAGTAATGACCCAATCTGAAGGCACAACCCCCGATTCCCCAGGCCCGGAGAGTACTCCGGAAGCCCGATTACGTGGGATGGCCGACCGATTGCGGGCGACGGTGGTCTCTCTGGCCGCCAAACTACAACCTTTCCCTTCTTTTTATGGGATGACCACCCTTCAAGCTATCGAACTGGAGATGCCGCCCGGTCCTGAATTCCAGTTACCGAACGACATTGGCTGCGTGGTGATCCTACCCAATGGCGAGATTTCTGAGCTAGACCTAAAGATGATTCCTGGGGCGGTTGGGCCTGCGGAGGTTGATCACGTGGAGCAGCTCACGGAGTTGAACCTTACTCCAGACCAGTACATTGCCTACGCCACTGCGGCGATTCAACTTCTGCAGATAGAAATCGCACGCCAAAGCTGAACCGACTATTCACGTCTCTTGATTGAGATGACCCAGATTTTGCTGCTAGATTCTGCCGTTTGGATCTAGGCCCAGGGCGACTCGGGCGTATTGCAGCCCGCCAAATTCCATCATGAACCCGTCCCTGCGAACCGCAGCCTGGATATCACGATGAAAGCGCTGCAGGATTCCAGATTCGAATATGCCGTGGCCGCCGCTGAACTCAAACAGCCGGTTCACCGAGCTTAAACAGAGTTGGGCTATGTAAGCCTTGTCCCGCCTGATTCTCGCTCTCTCCATTGAGCTGAACGCATCACCTGTTTGGGCTTTCTTAAACATCCCTGCGATGTCTTCATTCATCAGAGCACGCGCAGAATCCAACTCCGCGGAGGACTGGGACAGACGTAGCTGCACACCCTCAGAATCTGCGGTCCTGCCTGGTCCCGATGTGCCGGCAAGCCTGGTTGTGAATTCTTCTATCGCTCCCTGGGTGATGCCAAGCATCGGAGTGACCAGGTCCCAACCCAGCAATACCGGAGCTGGCAGGCGATAGCGGTTCTGTTGGTGCATCTCCCATCCGGTCCAGTCTCCGTTCCCAGCTAGCTGGGAATCCAATATTCGGTGAACAGGGACAACGGCATCCTTGATGATGATGTCCTTGCTTCCAGTGCCCTTGAGACCGGAAACGAACCAGGTATCTGCAATCTCATAATCCGAGCGAGGCACCAATACCCAGACCAATCCATCTGAGCCCATGGCGCCGACCATCACCCACCCAGCGGCGTCGGACCCGCTGGAGAATTCCCAACGCCCAGAAAGCTTGAACCCGCCGGAGGTCTTCTCCAGCGTCGACTTTCCTGGATTCAAAGAGCTGGATATTAGAACATCTGGGCCGTTGGCGAAGACCTCTTGTTGAGTTTCAGCAGGCCAATGGCCGACCAACCAGGAGTGGGCAGTCCAGATACAAAAACACCAGGATGTGGCGGCGCAAGCGCTGCCCAACAGAGCGCCAACCTCGAACATCGAACTGTAACCTACGTCTAGACCGCCAAACAGTCGAGGAGCACCGATACGGAGTAATTCCGAAGAACGTAGTTCACTGATCGTTTCATCGGGGATTCGACGAAGATTCTCTGTTTCAACCGCCCTTTCTCTGAGAACTGGAAGCATGTCTGAGGCTCGCCTGAGTAACTCATACGAGGATAATGCCTCACTGGTCATGAAACCTCCGCGTCGTGGGTATTAACTTGGATAGAGGGCGATTCTTGCCGCTAGTCGCTAGGGTGGACAGGTATATGCGGGGACATGCATTGTAAAAGCGAAAATATGGCAGGGCAAGGCTGGAAATTTCCTGGAAATTCCGAAGGCGTGATTGACAAGGCGAGAGGATAGTCTTAAATTTGCGGCGGTCTCCCTCGCCCATAAGGCTGCACAGGATGGCCAAGCCTAAGGCTCCGGCCAACGGGCTATCAGAGCCAGGTATGTTTTAGAGAAGGCCTCGGCCAGTACTGACGAAATCGTCTGCCGAGAGCCCCGATTATTCAAGGTGAGTATAAAATGGCGTTCCCCCAACATGACTTGAATTACTACTTCGACACGGCCCACGAACTGGCCGAACGTGTGGCAGCCAATGCTGACCAGATCGACGCAGACCGACAATTTCCCACTGAATTGACCGATGAGATTGCCGATAAGGGGTTCTTCCGGCTGTTGCTGCCCAAATCCCTGGGTGGCGCCCAGTTGGACCACCCTGATTTTGTCAAGATCCTGGAGATTTTCGCCGCCGTGGACGGCAGCACCGGATGGTGCATGAACCAGAACAATGTGTTCTCCACAAACTCGCTCCGGATGCCCAAGGGGATTGCTGACGAGATCTATGCCGATGGCCGGGCAGTGGTGACCAACGGGCCGCCTGCTTCTTCGGCAAAGGCGATCCCATGTGAAGGCGGTTACAAGCTCAGCGGACGCTGGAATTTCAGCAGCGGGATCACCCATGCGACCTGGATCGCAGCCCTGGCTCCGGTCTTGCCAGAGGGGCAAGCACCTGATGCCGTGTTCAACCGGGAAAGCGGCCGCGTGATGTTAATCCCCAAGAACGACGTTAAATTCGTGGACTTCTGGCCGGTTCAGGGACTCCGGGGAACTGCCAGTTTCAGCTTTGAAGTGGATGACATGTTTATCCCTGAGGAGAGGACCTACAGTCCAACCAACACGCCCAGAGAAGATGGTCCTGCCTACGGAATCCCGATCACTTTGCTGTTCGCAACTGGCTTTTCAACCGTGGCCCTGGGCATCGCCAAGAAGAGCTTGGAAACGGCGATGGAGCTGGCGGAAGTCAAGATTCCGGGCCGTGCCTTCAGGTTATTGCAGGATGAGCCCACCACCCAGAGGATAATCGGGGAATCCGAGGCGGTCTGGCATTCTGCCAAGGCGTTTTTGCGGGAGGCCCATGCCTCGGTGTGGGAAAGTGCGAAGTCGAATACGCCACTGACCACAGAACAGCGGGTCAAGTTAAGGCTGGCTGCCACCTTTGGCATCAGGAAGTCCAAGGAAATCGTCGACACGGCCTATGAGCTATGTGGCTCCAACGCCATCCTGGACACCAACCCGATACAGCGTCAGTTCCAGGACATCCACGTGGTCTCCCAGCATATCCAGGGCCGGGCCACCCACTTTGAGACCGCAGGCCAGTTCTTCATGGGCATGGACCCGCAAGGCAATTTCTGATCGGAGATAATCCCAGTTAGGAAGACATGCCTGGGGAACGAATGCAGCCCATGAAAATGCGGCTGGCCGCCGCTATTCTAGGTTGATGTCTCCGCTGCGGCCGCCGCTTTTCTGGACCAGTCGAACGGCTTCGATGCGCATGCCCCTGTCGACCGCTTTACACATGTCATAGAGGGTCAGCGCCGCCACTGTGACAGCGGTCAAGGCTTCCATCTCCACTCCGGTGCGGGAGGTGGTCTTGGCAGTGGCCGATATATTTATGCGGCATTCGGCATCGTCCAACTCCAGATCCACATCCACTTTATCCAATGGCAACGGATGGCATAGCGGTATCAATTCTGAAGTTTTCTTGGCGCCCATGATGCCGGCAATTTGGGCGATGGTCAGGACGTCGCCCTTTTTCATCAGCCCCTCTTTGATCAGGCGCAGTGTCTCCGGCTGGATAGACACATGGCCGCGAGCCACAGCCACACGGCTGGTGATGTCTTTGTCGCCCACATCAACCATCTTGGCGTTGCCCTGGTCGTCCAGATGGGTCAGATGAATGTCTGGGTTGTTTTCGGTGGTGGACATAATGTGGCGCTGCTCCCTTGGCGGATGAGTGTCCTTTGACATCCTTCCGCGGAAGGACAGGATGAGCGGTAGGGGCGGGTTGTTACTTGGCGGTGCCTGCCTCTTTGGTGGCTGCCGAGTCGGCCAGTTCGTTGCCCCGGTCCCCATTGTGGCCGCGGACCCAGCGCCAGGAGATGTCCCGGTTCTTGACCAGCCGGTCCAGCTGCTCCCAGAGGTCATGGTTGGCCTTGCGTTTCCAGCCCTTGGTCATGGTGTTGATCACGTAGGTGCTGTCTGAGCTGATCAACACAGGAGCCGATGGGTCAACTGCCTCCAGGCCCTTGATGACCGCCGTCATTTCCATGCGGTTATTGGTGGTCTGGGGCTCACCGCCGGAGATGATCGTCTGGTTACCGCTTTGTTCGATGACGGCACCCCAGCCACCCCGACCGGGGTTGCCCTTGCACGCGCCGTCAGTGTGAATCACGTATCCGTTAATCTGCATAAAAACTCATAGCAGTCAGCCGCCAGCTTTCCTGAACGCTGCACGCTGATCGCTCCCTATCCCCCTATTTGGTACATCTCAATCTTTCTTGGCGCGCCCGGTTCGTTGGGCGAGGCGGCACGTTCCTCCGAGTACCGGTCGGAGCGGACGGTCCAGATGCCAGTGATCAGCTCCCGCAGATCGTCGTCGGTGGCGCCCTCCCTGATCGGGTCCATCAGACTGACGCCCTCACTGGCGAATAGACAGGTGAAAATCTTGCCGTCGGTGGACAGCCTGACCCTGGTACAGTCGCCGCAGAAAGGCTTGGTCACCGAGGCAATCAGGCCGATCTCCCCGCTGCCGTCCTTATAACGGTACCTTGTGGCAACCTCACCTTGATAGTTGCTTTCGGTGGGTTCCAGGGGCATTTCGGCGTCGATGCGGGAGATTATTTCCTCTGCAGACACCACATGTTCAGACTGCCACCCGTTCCTGTTTCCCACATCCATGTATTCGATGTAGCGGACGATGTGCCCGGTGCCCTTGAAGTGTCGGGCCAGGTCAACGATGGTGTGATCATTGACGCCCTTCTGCACCACGCAGTTGATCTTGATGGGAGAAAGGCCCACTTCTGACGCTTTTTGAATCGATGCCAGGACACGCTCCGTGGTGAATCCGCGGCCGTTCATGGCCTTGAATACCTCGTCATCCAGGCTGTCCAGGCTGACGGTGATGCGGTCCAGTCCGGCGTCCTTCAGTTGTTGGGCAAACTGGCTCAACAGGTAGCCGTTAGTGGTCAGAGTCAGGTCTTCGATGCCCTTGATGTCGGTCAACATCCCCAGCAGTTGGGGTAGGTCGTTACGCAACAGGGGCTCGCCGCCGGTGATCCGGAGTTTGCCGATGCCCAACTCGGCGAAGATGCCCACCAGCCGGGTCAATTCCTCAAAGGTGAGGATGTCGGCCCGGGGCAGGAACTCGTAGGCCTCACCGTAGATCTCCGCGGGCATGCAGTAAGGACACCGGAAATTACACCGGTCGGTCACGGAGATGCGCAGGTCACGCATGGGCCTGCCGAATTTGTCAGTTAGCATATGCAGCTATCAGTTATCAGCGGTCAGTTTCTTCAGGGATTCCACCGCGATTTTGGCGGCGTTTCCCCGGTGGCTGAGCTTGTTTTTTTCGTCCAGGGAGATTTGGGCCATGGTCTTGTCATGGGAGGGGATATAGAACACCGGGTCGTAGCCAAATCCGTCATCCCCTTGAGGGTTGTATTGTATCATTCCGTCGACTGAGCCCTCGGCTTGGGTGACTAGGGTGGGTTGGTCTCCCCCTGAAGATCTAAATCCCCCCTGGCCCCCCTTTATAAAAGGGGGGGAAGAGCTTCCCCCTTTCGTAAAGGGGGACGGGAGGGGGATTTCGGCGGCAGCAACCACTGCAATAGCAATCACACACCGGAACCGTGCCGTCCGTTCTTCCCAGGGAACATCCTTGAGGTTCTCCAATAGAAGATTGACCCGGTCGTTATCACTGACACAGGCGTCACCGCCGTAGCGGGCAGAGCGCACTCCAGGCTCCCCATCCAGAGCGTCCACCTCCAGGCCCGAATCATCAGCCAGGGTCAGCAGACCGGAGAGGGCGGCGTACTCGGATGCCTTCAACCAGGCGTTCTCCTCAAAGGTCTCTCCCGTCTCATCAACTTCATGGGTGATACCCAGATCCTTTAGGGAGACCAACTCAAAGGGAAGGTCGGCCAAAAGTTCGGAGTATTCCCGCATCTTGCCGGTATTTCCGGTGGCGATGAGGAGGCGGATAGGTTGAGGGCTGGCCATCTCAAATCGTCCCCTGTTCGGACATTTCGGCCAGTTGGCCCTCTCCCAGGTTCAGCCACGAGCCATAGATATGTTGGTTGTGCTCTCCGATGGTCGGGCCGGCGTGCTCCACCGAACCTGGGGTTTCGCTGAACTTGGGCACCACTCCCAGCATCTTGGTCTTGCCCAGTTGTGGGTCGTCGATGTCGATGATGTCTTCCCGTGCTTGGTAGTGGGGGTCGGCGATTATCTCAGGCGCGTCGTAGACGGGCCCAACCACACCGCCAGCGGGAATCAATTGGTCCATTGTCTCCTTCAGATCACGTTGGCCCAACCAGCCTTGCAGTTCGTCATTCAGGGGCTCCCTGTTATCCAGTCGGGCGGCGTTGTCCTTGTACTCGGGTTTGTCGATGAGGTCGGGCATACCCATGGCCTTGGCCAAACTCTCAAAGGTGCTTTGGGAGGTGGCGGAGAGGCCGAGCCAGCGGTCATCGGCGGTCTTATAGAGATTCCTCGGCGCGGCGTCGGGGAAATCGTTGCCAACCCGCTCCCTGTTGATGCCCAGCATGTCGAACATGGTGATGTGGGGGATGCAGAGTCGGAATAATGGCTCAAAGAGGCTCACATCCACCACCTGGCCTTTGGCGTCAGGGTTGCCAGAGGCGTCGCGGTGGTAGAGGGCCATCATCCCAGCCATGGCTCCGAACACTCCGGCAATCTCATCGGCCAGGGGGATTGGAGGCAGGTTGGGTGGAGTATCCGGGAATCCGGTCATGCCGATATAACCGCTCATGCATTCGGCGATGGTGCCGAAACCGGGACGGTCCTTGTACGGGCCGGTTTGCCCAAACCCGGAATATCTCAGCATCACCAGCTTGGGGTTTACCTTCAGCAGGTCGTCGGGCCCAAGCCCCCATTTCTCCATTGCGCCGGGCCTAAATCCCTCAATGAGAACATCGGCCTCTACTGCCAACTTCTTCAGCAGATCCTGACCCTCTGAAGTTCCCAGGTTCAGGGTGATGGATTTCTTGTTTCGAGAGTGGACCTTCCACCACAGGGATACCCCATTGGCAAACGGCCCCCAATTGCGGAGCGGATCTCCCGTGCCTGGTCGTTCAACCTTGACCACCTCCGCTCCAAAGTCGGCCATTAA
>JACKQG010005263.1_pt1 | contig 14384 bp, 12 predicted proteins | sample 8237621 | NCBI WGS metagenome assembly JACKQG01 (sample SAMN15677084, study PRJNA649215) | marine metagenome | biome: marine; feature: Black Sea; material: saline water; isolation source: suspended particulate matter (SPM) from the Black Sea western gyre | collected 2013-06-09/2013-06-10 | depth...
GAATCAAAATTCCGTCTCAATTTGAAATTTTATCTGTTCGGTTCTTTCTAATTTTACTTCTTTACAAATTTTTTCAGCAAGTTTCATTTGTAAAGAAAAGTTCTTCCCAAAATCATATTTCATCAAGAAATAAACAAAAATTCCATCGCCGTTAAATTGTGAATTCAGCATAATTCCATTGAGGTCATTCTCAAACATATAAAGAATAATATCATCCGTATGATATTGGCAAATGCGGATATAATTTGTCAATTTGGGCGAAAACATAAATTTGAAATCTTGATAAAACAAAATTCCCGAATCGTATTTATCTACATTTTTATATTGATGAAAAGTGAATTCGCCACGAAGTTTTATCTCAAAAGATGAGCTAATTTTCTGCCGCCAATCAAGCCGAAAAATATTTCGTTCTCTTTGATAAATTTTGCTTTCATCAGAAAAAGTCCGCCAGTTTTCATACTGTTTTTGCTGAAAAGTAAAACGCATTTTGGACAATTTCCACTTTTTCTCAAATTGTAAAAATTTGTCAAACCCATAAGTAGGCATATCTACAAGCGATTTTTGTTCTGGGAATTTATAAATATCGAAGTACATATCGAGTTTTGTCCTTTTCAGCGGACGAAAGGAAATTCCATAATAAATTCCACATTCATTATCAAAATCTCCACTTGTATGAAATGGATTTCCGTGAAAAGTCGGAAAATATTTTTCATAATTTCTGAAAATAATTAAATTTTCAAATTCACCTTGTTCCCAAAAAAGTGTCAGCAAAATCGCTTTTCTCTTCTCCGAAATTGCGCCTTCGCCGATAAAATTAAAATTTTGCAGATTATATTGAAAATCCACTCCGAAAATTTCTTGCTTTTGTCTGATATTTTCATCGGCAAATGGGAGATTAAATTCGAGATTTAGAGCAGTAAATCCAATTTGATTTTTATCTCCGTAAGAGATGTGAGAGCCGTATATTTTTTCCCGGACATTATCTTTTTTTGCTATTTCTGCCTCAGTTCGATGAAATCCAATTATGTCTAAACTTGTGATTTTCCCATCGTCAAGATTCGCATCGAGTTTGTAATCTGAAATAAATGGTAAAATTTGAAAATTTCCAAACTTGATTTTTCCAGCGACGCCAAACAGCGAATATGTCTCCATTGTGCTTGTGTATGGTTTGATTGTTGAGAAATATTTCATTGGCTGACGAGTCGCATTTCCGCCTTTCGAGATACCGAGTTTGGGAGCAAAAATTATCCCTTGCCCTAAAGCCAATCTGTAATTTCCAAGAATAATTTTCTTCACAATATTTTGCTGAAAAATTGTTAAACTTCCCGAGTAATAATCCCAAAAATCCTTTTCCCCTTCATCTTTTTGTGAAAGAAAAGTTAAATGATAATTTTTCCAATCTAATTGATATTTTTGGAGAAATTTCAAGCAACTTTCATAATCCATATCTGGCTTATATTGTCCTCTAATTCTTGATTGAAAATAGATGGGTTCAGAAGTATGAAACGAGATATAAGGAAGAATTTCTTCAATTGTATCTTCTGAAATACCAGTAAGTTGCAAGTTTTTTATGTTTGTAATTTCTCTCTTTTTTCTAAACTTAATAATTTCATCAACCTGTTTTGGGGAAAGCCAAGGAAGGCGAATCAAATCGCTATATTTTGCTTCATTGATGTTAATTTTATTCTTTTTAAGATTTTGCAAATAATTGTGTAATTCCGTAACTTTATATGTCTCATCTTCGGACGAAAAAAGCTTTTCCATCTGGTCTTCATCATTCGAATAAATTTGGCAGAAACACAAAATCAACAGTAGAAAAAAAAGAATCTTCTTCATTTGTTTTATTGGTAAGATACTGTGATATAGTGAGTTATGTCTAAATATTGATGGGTTTTGATTCCGTAAATAATTTGAATTTTCTGAATATTGAACTCCAAACCAGCAGAAAATCTCTCAGGTTCTGTCTCAAATCCACTCAAAATTCCAAACTTTTTTATCGGATAATAAACCGTTCCAAAATGAAACGAAAACGGATAATCCAATTCCTTCACAAATGAAATTCCTGTTTTTAGGTTTTCATAAATCTGATATGAGATTTCCGTTCTACTCTCTTGTGGAAGGTTATCATTGCCAATTTTGTCAAATCCGCAATTCAGAAACGAAGATGAAAATTGAAATTTATCGAAAGTCGCCATCATTCCAATATCGAACTGAGAATCAATTTCATCATTCATTTCACTAACATTTTTTTGAAGAAAACGGTAACTCATTCCGAGCGAGAGATTTTTCGAGATATTAACATTTGTTACGAAAATTCCAGTTTGCTCTTTATATATTTCGTTTCCAAATTGTTGCAACCCAACAGCAAAGTGAAATTTTTCAAATTTATATCCAATTGCGCCGGTTAAGTATTTCAAATCTGGCAAAGAAAATGGGACGAAATATGAAGAAGAGATTGAAAAAATTTTGTCGAATGTCGCCGGATTGTAGAAGATAGATGATACACTTTCATCAAGAAGCGAAATGTCTGAAATTGCTGCCAACTTTGCAGATGGTGAAAGTTGAAGAAATGCTGAAAAGAGAAAAATCGGAAGAAATAGTAAATTAAAAATCAATAATATTTTTTTCATTTTGAACTTTTTACTCCTCAAAATAAATCTGAAAATTTTACTGTTTTTGTCAATTATTTCCAAATGAATGTCCAAAATAAAAAAATAAATTGACAGAATTATTTCAAGGAGTTAAAAATACATTTAATGAAAAAAGTTATGAAAAATAATGTAAAGCAACTTTATTCAATCAGACTAATAATCGTTCTGATTTTAATTTTTCTGGGTTATTTTCTATATGATAATTATTTTTCACTCAAAGCAAAGGCAAACCAAATAGTCGAAAATATTTATATAGGTGAATTTTATATTCTGTTAGAAGATATTACGTCAGATGTAATGGTTACAGAATTTGTATTAACTATGGACAAGAAAGTCACTGCATTATCTTTAATGGAAATGCGACCTTTTGTTTTCGATATTCCACAAAGTATTATCGAATATGATCTAACAAAAACTTTGTCAAATACATCAAAAATTACTATGGTAATAGATGTAAGCTGGGAAGTATGGGAAGAATGGTATGAACTCTGTGGCATTCAATTATATTCTTCATATGGTGATTTTTTGTATAAAGAAAAAATGAAGTATAAAGAAAAAATGAATTATAAATTTGATGGTTCATTAAAACGAATTACTTATGTAATTGATAACATTCCTGAGAAAAGATTTTTTTATCGTGTTGAAACTACAAGTGGCGTAAAGCGAATGCAATTAATTTTTTATAAAATTCCAGACGAAGGGTGGAAGTTAGTATCGATAACACAAAAAAATATTTGAGATTCTTTAAAGAAAAATTTCACTCAATAAAAAACATGAATAAAAAAAATAGAACAATAAAAAAGTTATGAAAAATGATGTAAAGCAATATTATTCAAATACATAAAACAAAATTATTTTATGTATGTTTGTATTTTTAAATAATAGTGAAATTTTAAAACTATCATAATGTCTGAATACGATATAATAAAAACAAAAAGTTGGCAAATTAGTTAAATCATAAATTTTTGAGGTAAATTTTTATGTATGATGTTAGAAAATTAGATGTTTATATGATGGCTTTCGATTTTTCAAATGACAAATTCACTAATTATTTATAGGAAGTTAAAATGTTTAAATTATTCATAAAATGCCCAAATTGTAAAACTACACATTTCATTAATTTTTATTCAAAGAAACAATATGTCTGTCCCGAATGCAATTATCATTTCAAATTGGGTCCGAAAGAAAGACGAAAATATCTGATTGACCATAAAAGTTTTCGGGAATATTTTGAAGACATCGATTCTGTTGATCCTTTGAATTTTCCTCAATATCAGAAAAAATTGAATGTCGCACATAAAAAGACAAAAACGAAATCCAGTGTGGAAGTTGGAACTGCAAAAATTGGAAAATATCCAGTTGTTTTGGCAACTTTGGACCCCAATTTTATGATGGGAAGTATGGGTGCAGTTTTGGGTGAGAAGATTGCACGCGCGATAGAACTGGCAATGGAGAAGAAAATTCCGCTAATAATTATCTCTGCATCTGGTGGCGCAAGAATGCAAGAAGGAGTTATCTCACTTTTCCAACTTGCCAAGACAAGCGCTGCATTAAAGCGTCTTGAAAAATCTCAACTTCCATTTATTTCCATATTAACTCATCCGACAACTGGCGGAACAAGCGCCTCATTTGCATTTCTCGGTGATATTATTGTTGCAGAACCGAACGCTCTTATCGGATTTGCCGGTCCGCGAGTTATCGAACAAACAATTGGACAAAAATTACCGCCGGGTTTCCAACGCTCTGAATTTTTGTTGAATCACGGAATGATTGACCTAATTTCTGAGCGAAAAAATTTGAAAAATGTAATCGAAAAGATTCTAAAAATTCATCAAATTTCTGAATATAAACTTACAACAATTTCAAAAAAATCAAAAAAAGTTTCCAAACCAAAACATCAAATTATGGAAACTCTTACAATTGCAAGACATATGCAACGCCCGACGACGCTTGAACTTATCGATATTATTTTTGATGATTTTATTGAACTTCACGGCGATAGATTTTTTGCAGATGATAATGCAATGGTCGGCGGAATTGCGCTTTTCAAAGGAATTCCAGTCACGGTTATCGGACATCAAAAAGGGAAAAATACTAAGGAAAATATCCATCGAAATTTCGGAATGGCTCATCCAGAAGGATATAGAAAGGCACTTCGTCTGATGAAACAGGCGGAAAAATTCAATCGCCCAATAATCACGCTGATTGATACGCCGGGTGCATATCCTGGAATTGGTGCAGAAGAGCGAGGACAAGCGGAAGCAATCGCTGTGAATCTGCGAGAAATGTCCAGTTTGAAAGTTCCTTTCATTGCCGTTATTACAGGCGAAGGTGGTTCTGGCGGCGCTTTGGGAATTGCAGTTGCTGACAAAGTTCTTATGTTTGAAAATTCTGTCTATTCCGTTATTTCGCCAGAAGGTTGCGCGTCAATTTTATGGAAAGATGCAAAACGAGCAAAAGAAGCCGCTGAATCTCTGAAAATCTCTGCTTTTGATTTGCGAAAACTTGGCTTGATTGATGACATAATTCCAGAACCAGAAAATGGTGCTCACTCTGATATTAGCAAAACTGCAAATGCTTTAAAAACCGCTCTACATCAACATCTATTAGAACTTTTTAAACTCAGTTCTGAAGAACTTCTCGAAAATCGTTACAAAAAATATCGAGACATAAAATTTTATGAAGAACAAGATTAAGTCCTAAATTCTAATTTCAAATGACAAATAAATGTCAAATTCTGAATGGCAAAAATCAATTTTTTTTGATTATTATGGTAGAGAAAATAAAGGTTTTTGCATTTAATATCTGTTCGCCAAATAGCGGATTATTAGAAATTTGGAATTAGGACTTTAGAAAAATATGTATAAAATCATCTTAAATCCATTTGCAGGAAAAGGAAAAGCATTTCGCTCGATTCGCACAATCGAAAAATATTTTCAGAAATTCCAGATTGAATACGATATGCAAATAACCGACTCACCAAAACAGGCAACAGAAATTGCTTTGCAGGGCGCCAATCAAGGAATTGAAAATATCATCGCGGCTGGCGGAGATGGCACAATCAACGAAGTTCTAAATGGCATAATGAAATCTGAAAATCCTGAAAAAATCAATCTTGGAATTATTGCGATTGGCGGTGGAAATGATTTTGTAAAAAATTTAGATTATCCACAAAAAATTGAGAAACAAATAAAAATTCTCAAAAATTGCGATACAAAAAAGGTCGATATTGGAAAAATTGAAAACCATTATTTTATCAATACACTTGGACTCGGATTTGATGCGCAAGTTGCAACAACTTATTCCAAAAGCAATCTATTAAATGGTTTTATCGGCTACTTGATTGCTGTTCTGCTAACTTTGATTAGGTGCAGAAGTTATCTTGTGAAAATTTTTGCAAATGATAAAACAATTACGAAAAATGCTTTGTTTATTACAGTTGGAAATGGGAAATGCTGTGGTGGAAAATTTCATCTTACACCAAATGCAAAAATTGATGATGGATTATTTGATTTCTGTATTATTGATAAAATATCGCGAAGAAAAATTGTAAAGTTACTTCCAAAAACAATAAAAGGTGAACACACAAATTTTTCAGTTGTGACAATGTTGAAGGGAAAAGAAATTAACATAAAATCAAATGAAGATTTGCCAGTTTATATGGATGGTGAAATTCCTGAATTGAAAAATAGGAAGAATATTGACATAAAAATACTTTCAAAAAAAATTAGTTTAATCTCAAAAAAAATAGTGACAATATAGACAAAAATTTATGGTATAAAAACTCGCCTACTCCATATATTCCGCTTTCAAAATAAACCTTGACATAAAATATTCTATAAAAATTGCAGATTATAAAAAATAAATAAATTTATCAATATGTCTTCAAAAGAGAAAAATAAAAATCAGAAAGGGCGGCATATTTTTGTCGTTTCTGACGCGACAGGTTCAACTTGCGAAATTGTTGTGAAAGCCGCTTTAAGTCAATTTTCGATGATTGATACCACACTTCACACAATACGATATGCCCGAAGCAAAGAGGAAATTAAAAATGTCATTTCAGAAGCGATGGCAGTTGACGGAATTGTTGCCTTCACACTTGTTTCCAGCGAATTGAGTCATATTATAAATCGCGAAGGAAAAAAATCTGGCGTTCCAACAATCGATGTTTTGGGTCCTTTGCTGAGTCGATTTACAGATTATCTTGAAATTTCACCAATGGCAATTCCAGGTATATTTCGCCAATTAGACAAGGATTACTACCATCGAATCGAATGTATTGATTTTGCCGTCAAACATGATGATGGTAGGAAAATTGAGGAGATTTCAAATGCCGAAGTTATCCTCGTTGGACCGAGCCGCACCTCGAAAACTCCCATCAGCATTTATCTTGCGTATCGAGATTATTCTGTAGCAAATATTCCTCTGATTTACAATTATTCCGTTCCAAACGAACTTTTTTCTGTAGACAAATCAAAAGTGATTGGTCTTTTTGTCACTCCAAATCGATTAAAAACAATTCGCGAAGTCCGTGCAAGTCGTTATCCACACATCGGACTTGATAATTATACTAATATCAAAATAATAAGGCAAGAGATTGATTATTGCAAAAAAATCTATCGCGAAAATAAATGGGATATTATCGATGTGACTGCAAAATCTATCGAAGAAGCAGCGACAGAAATTATGCGAAGTATTGGAAAAAAAGGTTGACAAAAATTAATTTCGAAAAGATAATTTATTCAATGAAAATAAATTTCAGAAGATTATTTTTTCTGTTACTAATTTCAATCCTCATTGCTGGATGTAGTTCGAAATTCGAAAAAGAACAGCGAAAAACTCAGCAAAAAATTACGCAAGAGACAGCAGTTGCTGTCCAAGCGCAGATTGATTCCATTTTAAAAATTATAGTTGAAAATTTGAAAAATTCAGAAGATATAAATTCTACAAATCTTTTAAAACTTCAATTGAAATTTGCTGCTGTCTCGGCAATTATTTTGTATAATTTGGATAGCAAAATTGAAAAAATCGTTCCACAAAATTTTGATGCTCCAAAAAATAAAATCATATTTGATAAAAAAAATCCCAGAAATATTTCTCTACAAATTTCTGAATTTCAAAATGGAAAATATTTTACACTTCAAATTCCGATTTTTGATGAAAATAAAAATCTCTCCTCGATAATTTCTGTTTTTATTTTGAGTGAAAATTTTTTCAAGGTAATCGAGCAAGAATATTGCTTTCCTCTTCCATATTCTCTTTTAATTACGAATCAAAAAGGGAAAATAATTTACGATAAAAACATTGAAAAGATTGGGAAAAATTTCATTGAATCAGAGAATCCTAAGCAACATTCTACTCTAAAAAATCTCTATATAAAAATGCTTGAGAATAATGCTTCTTACGAAATTTTTAGTTTTCCCATTCGTGGTAAAAAGTTGATAACGAAGCAGTTTACTTGGAATACTATTAATATTTTGAAAACAAAACTGTGGATTTGCTTGATAAGAAATCTCAATAACAAACCTTCGAAAGATAACAATGTAACATATCTGTTGTCCTCGTTGCGTGGCTATTCGATTCGGGACACTTTAATCGACACGATTATTGAGAAAGATTGGGAAAAAACTGAAGATATTTTGAAAGAAATTTATCAGTTAAATTCGGAGATTTATTCAGTTCAACTTGCTGATAAATCGGGAAAAATTGTCAGCGGATTGCCTTCTGGAAATAGCATTATTGGATATTCTTTTAAAATGCAAAAGAATCCAGAATTTGATTCGGCAATGAAAAAAGTATTATCAAATGGAACTGAAAAATTTTTGGTAACTTCATTGCTTGAAGGTAGTTACGGAAAGTTTTCGATTGTTCCGATTAAATTTCAGGAAGAAATTATTGGCGCTTTATTTTCGATTGAAGAAGCAAAAAAAGAGTAAAATTTAAATTTTTTATCTGCAATTATTTATCAGTTTTCTTATTATTAAAAAGTGGATTTTGCATTAAATTTTTTCTATTTTTCGATTCCAAACCAAAATGTTTGTAGGCAAAATCTGTCACTTCTCTTCCGCGCAAAGTTCGTTTCAGAAAACCTTGCTGAACGAGATACGGCTCGTAAATTTCTTCGATAGTTCCTGATTCTTCGCCAACTGCCATAGATAGAGTTTTTAGTCCGACTGGACCGCCACGATAATTTTCTATAATCGTCGTAATGAGTTTCTTGTCCATCTCATCCAAACCAAGTTCGTCAACTTCGAGCATCTTCAGAGCTTTTTGCGAAATCTCCTTTGTGATTTTTCCATCTGCTTTGATTTGTGCATAATCACGAACTCTTCGCAGAAGGCGATTTGCAACTCTTGGAGTTCCTCGCGAGCGTCTGGAAATTTCCATTGCACCCTCATTTTCAATGTCAACTTTGAGAATTTTTGCCGAACGAAGTACGATTTTAAAAATATCATCAGCATTGTAATAATCCAATCTGAGGGCGAGCCCAAATCTGCTCCGCATTGGTGCGGTAATCAAGCCAGCACGCGTCGTTGCGCCGATTAGAGTAAACGGGTCAAGATTCAATTTTAAGGAACGAGCGCTCGGTCCTTGGTCGATAATAATTTCAAGATGAAAATCCTCCATCGCTGGATAAAGATATTCTTCAACAATATGATTTAGTCGATGAATTTCATCAATAAAAAGGACATCTTGATGGCTCAAATTTGTAAGAATTCCTGCTAAATCCGACGGCCTATCTATCGCCGGTCCAGAACTTGTTTTGATTTCAGTTTTGAGTTCATTTGCAACGATATACGCCAAGGTTGTTTTGCCAAGTCCAGGAGGTCCATAAAATAAAATATGGTCAATTGCTTCGTTGCGAAGTTTTCCTGCTTCAATTGTAATTGAGAGTATTTCTTTGATTTTTTTCTGTCCAACAAAATCACCTAACTTCTTCGGACGAAGTGAGTTATCAAACCGAACATCCTCTTTTGTCAATTCAGGATTTGTGATTCTTTCTGTCATAAAAACTCCAATAAATTAAATTTACATCTCTTTCAATTCCAAAATTCTGTCACGAATTTCTGCTGCTTCTTCGAATTTTAATTCCTTTGCAAATATTCTCATTTCTTTTGTCAATAATTCTATGACATCTTCTTTATTTTTTAAATTTATGTATTGTTTGAAGTCAACTTTTTCGATTTTTTCTTTCCCTTTTTGGTCAGCAACTATTGTGGAAAGCATTATGCTGTCGATAGTTTTCTGAATTGATTTTGGTGTGATATTATGTTTGATATTATATTTTTTCTGAATTTTTCTTCTGCGATTTGTTTCTGAAATTGTTTTTTTCATTGCTTTTGAAATTTTATCCGCATAAAAAATTACTTTTCCATCGATATGTCTTGCAGCTCTTCCGGCAGTTTGGATAAGTGACCTTTCAGAGCGCAAAAATCCTGCTTTATCCGCATCCAAAATTACGACCAATGCAACTTCTGGCAAATCCAATCCCTCTCGCAAAAGATTTACGCCAATCAGCACATCAATTTCTCCAAGCCGCAAATCTCGAATCAATTTTGTTCTGTCCAAAGTATGAATGTCACTGTGAAGATACTTTACCTTTTGCCCAGTTTGCGAAACATATTCAGCAAGGTCTTCGGCCATCTTTTTCGTCAAAGTTGTAACTAAAATTCGCTGTTTTTTTTCAACAAGTTTTCGAATCTGTTCGAGCAAATCATCGACCTGATATTTTGCTGGTTTGAGAATAATTTCCGGGTCAATCAGACCAGTTGGGCGGACAATCTGCTCAACCAAAACACCTTTGCACTTCTCAAATTCATATTCCGCAGGAGTTGCAGACATAAAGATAACCTGATTTGTCAATTTTTCAAATTCATTGAATTTTAGTGGTCGATTATCATAAGAAGATGGAAGCCGAAATCCATTATCGACTAAATTTTTTTTTCTCGAATAATCGCCGCCATACATCGCGTGAAGTTGCGGAATTGTTGCGTGAGATTCATCGAGAATCATTAAATAATTTTCAGGAAAATAATCCAAAAGGCAATATGGTCTTTGCCCCGATTTTCTTCCCGAAAGATGTCTCGAATAATTTTCAATTCCGGAAACATATCCGACCTCTTTCAGCATTTCCAAATCAAATTTTGTGCGCTGCTCGATTCTTTGCGCTTCCAAAAGTAGATTTTTGGACTTGAACCATTTTACTTGCTTTTCGAGTTCTTTTTCTATCTTTATCAAAGACATTTTCAATCGATTTGGAGAAGTCACAAAATGCCTTGCGGGATAAACAGAATAGTTTTTTATCTCCTCAAGAATCTCGCCAGTTAGCGGATTAATGCGCGAGATTGCACTAATTCCTTGAAATGAGAATTCCACTCTGATAGAATTTTCAAGGTATGCTGGATAAATTTCCACAACATCACCTCGCACTCGAAATGTTCCTCTTTGAAATTCAAAATCATTGCGCGAGTAGAAGATATCAACCAATTTTCTGAGAAGTTCGTCTCGCTCAATGCTCTGCCCAACTTGCAAATCTATCAATGCTTCGCGATAATCTTCCGGCACGCCCAATCCATAAATGCAAGAGACGCTTGCCACAATAATAACATCTCGCCGCTCCATTAATGACATTGTCGTTCGCAGACGCAATCGGTCAATCTGCTCGTTTATATCTGCGTCTTTCTCAATGTATGTGTCCGTTGCAGGCAAATATGCTTCGGGTTGATAATAATCATAATAACTGACAAAATATTCAACTGCATTTTCAGGAAAGAGCTGTTTCATCTCGCCATAAAGTTGCGCTGCAAGTGTTTTATTATGCGAGATAATTATCGTTGGACGATTTGTATTTTTGATGACATTTGCAATTGTGAAAGTTTTGCCGGAGCCGGTTACTCCCAAAAGTGTCTGATATTTTTGGTTTTTTAGAATACCATTTGTCAACTCAGAAATGGCTTGAGGTTGGTCGCCTTTTGGTTTATAATTAGAAACTAATTTAAATTTATCCATTTTATTTTCTGATATCAAAATACTGAAACACAAAGATTATTTTAATTATTTTTATGAAATTTGAATTTGAAATACGCAATTTATGATAAAAAAATTTATCTATCATTCCACAAATACTTGACAAGATAAACAGCAAAAAATTTAGGGGGTTGTGAAATTAATTTAAGGGCCCATAGCTCATCTGGTAGAGCTCCCGGCTCATAACCGGGCGGTAAGAGGTTCAAGTCCTCTTGGGCCCACCATCTTTACAATTGAAGTAACATCCGATTTTGCAACACCGGTCGCAATTTGTCTATACCAAAAATTTTCACTTACAAATCTTTCTATTTACCTTTTAATGTTAACAATTTCAGAATTTCCTTTTTGTTTTTTGCACTTAAAATTTTATCTTTTAATTTCCCATCGCGAAATAATTGGCTGAGATAAGAAAGAGTAAAAAGGTGCTGTTGCTCAGATTCCATAAGAATTAGGAAGAATAAATTTACAGGAAAATTATCCAACGCTCTGAAATTAATTCCGTCTCTTGAGATGCCGAGCAAAATGCCAGAAAAGCCGATTTTTTCTGGAAAAACCATTCTCGGATGAAGAAATGCAATTCCATTGCCAATTCCTGTTGAAATCAACTCTTCTCTTTTATTTAGCATTTCATAAAGCCAACTTGTCTTTGTGCAAATTCTATTTTCCTTGGCAAATTTTGCCATATTCGCAAGTATTTCAAACCGATTTTTTCCTTGCAAATCAAGGTCAATAAAATCACTGCTTATAAATGCGAAAAACCGACTAACTACATTTTCATATGCTATTTTTTCGACATTTGGTTTTTCGTTTTTGTTCTGCCAAGATTCAATATTGTTCTTCTCCAAACGCCATTGATTCCCAACTTTTTTCCCTTTTAGTTCCTTTTGGGAAATCAAATTTAATACGGTTTCCTGCGAAATTTTTAGCATCTTCGCAACTTCTTCCAAGGTTAATATTTGATCTTTTTTCATTCAGCCTCCGCACAAAAAATGAATCTGAATAATTTTTCGTCAATATTTTTATTTTATTCTTGACAAATTATTCTAAAACTTCGTTTCAAATTTTATGATAATTAATATTAAAAATTTATTTAAATTGCTGTTATTTTCGATTGTGTTAATCATTTTCGGATGTTCCTATTCGTTTTACAGTCGCTCAAATCCGCATTTGAAAACTGTAATGATTTCAGAATTTGAAAATGAATCTGAGCAATATGAACTTCCGCAAAAAGTGGAAACTTATCTAATAGAAAAAATCGAATCTGATAATCAGTTGAAAATGATGGCAGGCGAAGCTGATATGAAAATTTCCGGAATTATTTTATCTTATGACAAACAAGTTTTGGCATACGATAAAAGCGAAAATCCGTTGGAGTGGCAAACAACAATTCGATTTTCTGTTGAGGTGAAAGATTTGGTGAAAAGTAAAACAATTTGGACGAACAAAAATCTCTCGTTAAGCGCTGTTTATCGAGAAGATGAAACTGATGAAGAAAGCGATCTTGAAAATTCTTCTGAAGAAGATGCCTGGAAATCAATAATATTCGATTTGGGCGAAATTATTTTAGCGAATTCTGTCGAACAATGGTAGCGATTTTGCTCATAAATGCGAATAAATAAATTTCTTGCTCAAACTGGTTTGGGCTCGAGACGCTCTTGTGAAAAACTTATCATCGATGGAAAAATAAAAATCAATGGAAGGGTTGTAACAGATTTAGCAATCGACATAAATCCTAAAAAAGATAAAGTTTTTTTTAACAATAAATTATTGAAATTCCCCAGCAGAAAAATTTATCTGATACTAAATAAACCTGAAGGATATTTGGTCACATCATCCGACCCATTTGAACGAAAAACAGTTTTTGATTTATTGCCAAATTTTCCCGAAAGAATCTTTCCTGTTGGCAGATTGGACAAAAATTCTTGCGGATTGTTGATTCTTACGAATGATGGAGATTTTGCAAATAATATCACTCATCCAAAAAGAAAAATCCCAAAAGTTTACATCGTAAAAGTGAAAGGAAAAATTACTAAAAATCAAATAAATCATTTAAGAAATGGCCTTTTATTAGAAGATGGAAAAACTATGCCGGCAAAAATTTTTTTGAAAAGTTACAATAAATCGATGAATATTTCAAAACTGAGAATCACAATTTCGGAAGGTAAAAAAAGGCAAATAAAAAGGATGATAAAAGCTGTTGGAAGTGAAGTTGTTTTTCTAAAAAGATTGCAAATCGGTTCGATAAAATTAGGAAAATTACCAAAAGCCGAATGGCGTTTTTTGAAAGATAACGAGATTAAGATGTTCAAAAGTGAAAAATCAAAATAAGTCCTATTTTTTCGCAATTCTTGCAGTTCTAATCTGGTCAACAGTTGCGTCGGCTTTCAAAATCTCTTTGGAATATCTCACCTATTTTCAGTTATTATTTTTCTCATCATTCGTCTCACTGATCGCACTGTTTATCATTTTATTTTTTCAGGGAAAAGTAAAATTACTCGCCAGATATCGCCCAAAAGATTATTTTCGTTCGGCATTGCTCGGATTTCTAAATCCGTTTCTTTATTATATTCTCCTCTTCAAAGCATACTCAATTCTGCCAGCACAAAAAGCGATAACATTAAATTACACTTGGCCGATTATGTTAGTTCTTTTGTCCATCCCAATCCTCAAGCAAAAGATAAAATTAACAAGCATTTTTGCGATTGT
>JACKQG010005264.1_pt1 | contig 14383 bp, 11 predicted proteins | sample 8237621 | NCBI WGS metagenome assembly JACKQG01 (sample SAMN15677084, study PRJNA649215) | marine metagenome | biome: marine; feature: Black Sea; material: saline water; isolation source: suspended particulate matter (SPM) from the Black Sea western gyre | collected 2013-06-09/2013-06-10 | depth...
CACATGGGGTTTATTACGCTCAAATTTTTCTTTTGCCATTTCTTAAATCCTATAACTTACTTAACAATAAATTTATGTTATTTTTTTCCTAAATATTTTTCAATAATCTGTTCTTGAATATGATTTGGTGCTTCTGCATAATTTGAAAATTGCATTGTAAAAACAGCCCTACCTTGTGTCATAGAACGAAGCTCCGTCGCATAACCAAACATACTTGAAAGAGGTACTTTCGCATTTAAGACCTGTGCATCATTTCGCTGCTCCATACTTTCTATCTGCCCTCTCCTAGATGTCATATCCCCCATTACTGCACCTAAATAATCATCAGGCATTACAACCTCAATAGCCATCACAGGCTCCATTATTGTTGCACCAGCTTTTTTCGCCGCATCTCTAAATGCCATAGATCCAGCTATTTTAAACGCCATTTCATTCGAATCAACATCATGATAAGAACCGAATGTTAATGTAACCTTCACATCCTCCACTGGATAACCTGCAATAACACCTGTTTTCATCGCCTGCTGTATTCCCGCACTTACTGGAGTAATATACTCTTTTGGAATTGCACCACCAACAATTTTATTTACAAACTCGTATCCCTTACCCGATTCATTAGGCTCTACGGTTATAACGACATGCCCATATTGACCTCTACCACCAGACTGTCTAACAAATTTCGTATTCTGCTCAACTGTTTTAGTAATACATTCCTTATATGCCACCTGTGGTGCACCAACATGCACTTCAACATTAAATTCTCTTTTAAGACGATCAACAATCACTTCTAAATGTAGTTCACCCATACCCGAAATAATAGTTTGCCCAGTTTCTTCGTCTGTCTTGATTTTAAAAGTTGGGTCTTCCTCAGACAATTTACCTAAACCAATCGATAAATTCTCTTGATCTGACTTCGTATTAGGTTCAACAGCAATTGAAATAACAGGATCAGGAAACTCCATTGACTCTAAAAGTATAGGCTTTTTAATATCACAAAGTGTATGCCCCGTATGGGTTGTTTTCAACCCAACAACGGCTGCAATTTCACCCGTAGTAACTTTGCTTCGCTCTTCTCTCTTAGCAGCATGCATTAACATTAAACGACCAACACGCTCCTTTTTTCCAGAGTTTGGATTATAAATTGTATCACCAGTAGACACTTCCCCTGAATAAACTCTGAAAAAAGTAAGTCTTCCTACAAATGGATCAGTCATAATTTTAAAAGCTAGTGCAGAAAAAGGCTCATCATCTGACGGCTTTCTTGACATAGGAACACTAGTATCATCTACATTAAATCCATCAATTTCTTCCTTGTCCAACGGAGAAGGCAAAAAATCAATAACGGCATCAAGTAATCGTTGCACACCTTTATTTTTAAAAGCAGACCCGCACATCGCAGGAATCATTGAGCCATCAAGAGTCGCTTTTCTTATTGCAGACTTTATCTCGTCACCTAAAATTTCTTCATCTGATAAATATTTCTCCATCAAATGATCATCATAACTCGCTACTTCTTCTAATAAATTTAGTCGCCACTTCTCAGCTTCATCCTTCAACCCTTCAGGAATTTCACCATATTCAAAACTAGACCCATCTTCAGCAGTGTAGATTATAGCTTCCATTTTTACAAGATCAATTAGACCTGTAAATAAATCACCAGCCCCAATTGGCAAAACAATAGGAACAGGATTTGCCCCAAGACGATCTTTCACCATCTCAATCACCTTGTAAAAATCCGCACCCATTCTATCCATTTTATTCACAAAAGCAATGCGAGGAACACTATATTTATCTGCTTGACGCCATACAGTCTCCGATTGTGGTTCTACACCACCAACAGCACAAAACAAAGCTATACAACCATCCAGCACTCGTAAAGAACGCTCAACCTCAACCGTAAAATCAACGTGACCAGGAGTATCAATAATATTTATTCTATTGCCTGCCCAAAAAGCAGTAGTAGCAGCAGAAGTAATCGTTATACCTCGCTCCTTCTCTTGAACCATCCAATCCATAGTCGCGGCACCATCATGCACCTCGCCTAAACGATGAGTTCGCCCAGTGTAATATAAAATTCGCTCAGTAACAGTTGTCTTACCAGCATCAATATGAGCCATAATGCCGATATTTCTTACATGTTTTAATGGAATATTTTGCATTAAATCCTAATCTTATCTAAAGTGTGCAAATGCTTTATTCGCTTCAGCCATTCTATGAGTATCTTCTTTCTTCTTAAAAGAACCACCCTCACCTTTGGATGCTGAAATAAATTCTGCAGCAAGCCTATCAGCCATAGTCTGACCTTTCCTTGCCCGGGCATACTGAATCAACCACCGCATAGCTAAAGCAGACTTTCGCCCATCCCTAACCTCTGTCGGAACCTGATATGTAGCACCCCCAATTCTTTTAGATTTTACTTCAACCAAAGGAGAAACATTTTCAAGGGCTTTTTTAAATATATCCACCCCTTCCTTTTTTTCTCTCTGCTTTATAATATCTAAAGAACTATAAAAAAGCTTTTCAGCAGTACTCTTTTTACCGTCAAGCATTAAATTGTTTACAAATTTCGCCACAATCAAATCTTTATATACTGGGTCTGGCAAAATTTCTCTTCGTTCTGGTCTTCTTCTACGCATATTCTATTTTGGTTTCTTAGCACCGTATCTTGAACGGCTAGTTTTTCTTCCTTCAACACCAGAAGGATCAAGAACACCACGAACTACATGATATCTCACCCCTGGTAAATCTTTCACCCGACCACCTTCAAGCAACACAATTGAGTGCTCTTGAAGATTATGCCCTTCACCTGGTATATAAGCTGTTACTTCATACCCATTTGATAACCTTACCCTAGCAACTTTTCTTAATGCAGAGTTTGGCTTCTTAGGTGTGGTTGTATAAACTCTCACGCAAACACCTCGTCTTTGTGGACATTGCTCCAAAGCAGGTACTTTATTTTTTACCAATTGGCGCTTTCGCCCTTTTCTTACAAGTTGGTTTATTGTTGGCATTTCATCTCCGTCATAGCTTGATATTTTACAGCGTTTTTACAAATCAAACCAAAGAATAAATAATTAAACTTCAACTTTTTTTTCCTCACCCTCTTCCTTCATAACATCATCAGCATTATCAAGCTCAGAGATGCTTTTACCAGAAACAAGCAATCCCTTATTTTCGCCTATACCTGTACCCGCAGGAATCAATCTACCAATAATTACATTCTCCTTTAAACCAAGCAGGTGATCCGTCTTAGCCTCAACAGCTGCATCCGTCAATACTCTTGTTGTCTCCTGGAATGAAGCGGCAGAAATAAAACTATCTGTGTTTAATGATGCTCTAGTAATCCCCAAAAGTAATGGCTTAAATGTTGCAGGATCAGCCCTTCTAGTCACAACAACCTCTTTCGCATCCTTTTTAAGTTGTTTATTTATATCTTTTATATTTGAGTTATAAACAACATCACCAACTTCATAATCTGAATCTCCTGATTTTTCAACAACACATTTTTCCAACATATCTAAATTGGTATTTTTTACTAAAAATCTTCCAATTCTATCACCAGGTAAAAATATAGTATCACCAGAATCTAATATCTCAACTCTTTGCATCATCTGCCTTACAATCACTTCAATATGCTTGTCATTAATTTCTACACCTTGAAGTCTATATACTTCTTGAATTTGCTCTACAAGATACTCTTGTACCCTGTTTGCACCTCTAATTGCCAAAATATCTTGTGGGGCAACAGAACCTTCGCATAGTCGATCTCCTGCGTATGCATAGTCTCCCTCATGTACAATTATATGTTTACCATAAGGAATTTTATAAACTCTTTTTTCACCCTCATTCGTTATGATATGAATTTCTCTTACACCACGCTTTATTGGACCAAATAGCACCTTGCCATCAACTTCAGTCACCTCAGCAGGGCTAGAAGGTTTACGAGCTTCAAATAATTCTGCAATTCGAGGCAAACCACCAGTAATATCTTTAGTTTTACCAATATCACCACGATTTATTTTTACTAATATATGACCTTCTTTAACTTTTTGCCCTTCACGAACTACAATATTAGCTTTTACAGGTAGTATGCTTGCCCCTCCCATGATTGACTCACCTGAATCATCTTCAATTTCAATATGAGGACTTAAATTTCTATTTTTAGATTCAGTAATTACAATTGTTTTCTTACCACCTTCAATAGTTTCTTCAATAAAGGTGTCACCATCAATCATATCTTTAAACTTAATCACACCACTTTTTCTAGCCAAAATAACATCAGTATATGGATCCCAAGAAGCAAGCTTAGTTGATGCTTTTACCTTTTGACCATCTTTTACAAATACATTTGAACCATAAGGAATATTATATGTAGTTATAATACGCCCGTGACCATCATCAAGGTCTATTTTACCGTTTCTCACAGTACAAACTTCTACTTTATCACCTTCTTCATTTGTAACATTAATTGTCTTTAAATTTTCAGAAAACTTTAAAACACCTGGTTTTTTTGTTTTCATCTCTGATTGCTCAATTAATCGAGAAGCTGTACCACCAATATGGAACGTTCTAAGTGTTAACTGCGTTCCTGGTTCACCAATAGATTGAGCTGCAATAATCCCAACTGCATCTCCAATTAATGATAATCTATTAGAGGCAAGATTCAATCCATAACATCTCGAGCAAACACCTTTTTCAGATTCACATGTTAAAATAGATCTAACCAATACTTGATAAACATTACTATTTTCAACTTTACTAATCAGATTATGATCAACTAAATCTCCAGCATCTAATATTTTTTTACCATTTATTGGATCAATAACATCCTCAAGCACTGTTCGGCCATAAATTCTATCAAGCAATGGTTCTATTATTTCTTCACCATCTTTTAAATCTTCTAATAATAATCCATGAATCGTTAAACAGTCGTCCATACTCACAGTCATATCTTGAGCTACATCAACCAATCTTCGAGTCAAATATCCAGCATCAGCAGTTTTTAAAGCTGTATCTGCCAAACCTTTACGAGCACCATGCGTAGAAATAAAATATTCAAACGCAGATAAACCTTCTTTAAAATTTGATTTAATTGGATTTTCAATAATCTCACCAGATGATCCAACTAAACTTTTCTTTGGTTTAGCCATTAATCCACGCATACCAGCCAATTGCTTAATCTGATCAGCACTACCTCTCGCACCAGAATCGGACATCATAAATAATGGATTAAATCCATCTCTATCAGATTCCATTTCATTAAACATCTCTTTGGCAATATCGTTAGTTGCATGCGTCCAAATATCAATTACCTTATTGTACCGCTCACCTTCAGTTAAAATTTGACGATCAAATTTACTCTGAATATCTTCCACTTTTTTATCTGCCACATCAAGTAATTCATGTTTACTATCAGGAATTATAACATCACCAAGTGAAATAGAAGCACCTGCTCTAAACGCACAATTAAAGGTTAAATCTTTTAACAAATCTAAAGTTTGTACCGTAGCATAGTTGCCTGCTTTTTTATAGCAATCACTAACAATTTTTTGAATTACCTTTTTTGACACTAACTTGTTAATATATCCAATTTCATCAGGCAGTACTTCATTTAAGAAAATTCGACCTATTGTCGTTTCCTTAACCCATTCACCTTTGTATCTAAAATCAACAATTGCATGCAATTCAACTTCATCATTTTCATAAGCCATGCGAACTTCCATATATGAACCAAAACGCATACCTTCACCTTTTGCTCTTTTTCTTGGACGTGTCAGATAATAACATCCTAATACCATTTCTTGAGAAGGAATCGCAATTGGGTTTCCAGTAGCAGGATGCAAAATATTATGACTTGCTAGCATTAACAACCAAGCTTCAGCCTTTGCTTCAGCAGATAAAGGAACATGAACCGCCATTTGGTCACCATCAAAATCTGCATTAAATGCAGCACAGCAAAGTGGATGTAATCGAATCGCTCTACCATCAACAAGTACTGGTTGAAATGCTTGTATACCTAATCGGTGTAAAGTAGGTGCACGATTAAGCATGACGGGGTGTGATCTAACCGTATATTCTAATACTTTATATACTGCAGGATCACCTTTTTCAATTAATATTTTTGCACTTCTCGGTGTTCGAATATACCCCTGTTCAATTAAATGACGAATAACCATTGGTTTAAATAATTCAATCGCCATATCCTTCGGAATTCCACATTCGTGTAATTTTAACTCAGGACCGACAACAATCACAGAACGACCAGAATAATCTACTCGTTTACCTAATAAATTCTGTCTAAATCGACCAGTTTTACCCTTTAAATTATCACTTAATGATTTTAAAGGACGACGAGTACCACTTCTTACAGCAGCTCTTAATCTACTATTATCAAACAATGCATCCACAGCTTCCTGGAGCATTCTTTTTTCATTTCTTAAAATAACATCAGGAGCCTTAATCTCCATCAATTGTTTTAATCGATTATTTCTTATTATTACTCGTCTATATAAATCATTTAAATCTGATGCAGCAAATCGTCCCCCATCTAAAGGAACTAATGGTCTTAACTCTGGTGGAATTACTGGAAGTACACTAACAATCATCCACTCAGGCTTATTAATAATCTTCTTTTCAATTCGAGGATCAAATTTTCGTAGAATTCGTAAGCGTTTTAATGCATTTTCTCTTTTTTGCATCGAAACTTTATCCGCCTTTGCAACCTTTAAAAGTTCAGTAATTGTCTTAACAACATCCAATCCTCTTAAAAGTCTTTGAATGGCAGCACCGCCCATTAAGGCTTCAAAATAGAAATCTTCATCTAAATCATCTTCTGTTGCAGTTTCTATTCCAAATTCTTCATCTAAATCCAAAAATTCTGCTTCAGTTAGTAATTCGCCATATTTTCGCCCAGATTTTCCAGGGTTTACAATTGCATATCTTTCAAAATATACAATTGATTCTAGTTCTTTCGTTGTATAACCAAGCATATAACTAATTTTACTTGGAATAGATCGCAAGTACCAAATATGTACAACAGGAACAGCCAACGTAATATGACCAAACCGCTCTCTTCTTACGGTTTTTCGAGTAACTTCAACACCGCATCTATCGCAAATTATACCACGATATCTAATTCGTTTATATTTACCGCAGTGACATTCCCAATCCTTAACAGGACCAAAAATTTTCTCACAAAATAAACCATTTTTTTCAGGTTTATATGATCGATAATTAATAGTTTCTGGCTTTAAAATTTCACCTCTCGAATTATCTAAAATCTGCTCGGGTGAAGTTAAACCAATTGTAATACTTGTAAATTTATTTGCTTTTTTATGCTGAATGGGTTCAGTGAATGCCATTATAATCCCCTTATAATATGAGGTTAATCTAAAACTACATTTAAGCCTAATCCTTGAAGCTCTCTAACAAGAACATTAAAGGATTCTGGAATATTGGACTCAGGTGAATTTGTTCCACGCACGAGAGCATTATACAATTTCGTACGACCTTCAACGTCATCCGATTTTGTAGTTAATATCTCTTGAAGAACATGAGATGCGCCATAAGCTTCTAACGCCCATACCTCCATCTCACCCAATCTTTGTCCACCAGATTGTGCTTTACCACCTAACGGTTGCTGTGTAATCAATGAATAAGGTCCAGTAGATCTTGCATGCATTTTATCGTCAACTTGGTGAGATAATTTCAACATATAGATATTACCAACAACAACCTTAGAATCAAACTTATCACCCGTTCGGCCATCCCATAAATCAACAGTACCTGACTCAGGAAGTCCAGCCTCTTTTAACTGCCCCTCTACATCACTTAAAGAAGCACCATTAAATACTGGCGTAGTATATTTCTTACCTAATTTAGTACCAGCCCAACCGAGCATTGTTTCATATAATTGCCCCAAATTCATACGAGAAGGTACACCTAATGGGTTTAAAATAATATCTACTGTTGAACCATCAGCAAGATATGGCATATCTTCTTCAGGCACAATAATAGAAACAATACCTTTATTTCCATGCCGTCCAGCCATTTTATCACCAACAGAAATTCTACGTTTTTGAGCAATATAAATCTTAGCCAGCTTCATCACACCTTGTTGCAGATCATCACCTACTCTTAACTTGAATATATCTTTTTCAAGTGATTCTTCTAGCTGACGTAGATTTCTTCTGAAATTCTCCCAAACCTTAAGAATATTATTCCAAACAAATGGATCCTCAACCCAAGGTGACTTTAATGACAATCTTTCAAAATCTAAATCTAAAACACGCTGACCTGTTAATAAAGTTTTAGCTTTAATTAATGTTTTATTAGTTGCAGTATCTCTAATACCACCAGAATTTTGATCTTCTAATAGGGAAACTAATATTTCATTCCGTTTCTCCATTAAATTCATACGATCTTGCCTTGCTTTTCGCTGAAGACCTCTAATTTCTTGTTTTTCTTCCTTACGAATTGATAAACTTTTTCGCTCAAATAATTGAGTGTCAATAATTGTACCATGTACACCAGAAGAACAGCGTTTAGATGCATCTTTAACATCTCCTGCCTTTTCACCAAATATAGCACTCAATAGTTTTTCTTCAGGAGTAGGGTCAGTTTCACCTTTAGGTGTCACTTTACCTACTAGAATATCACCAGGAATTACTTGAGCTCCAATCCTAACAATACCACGAGGATCTAAATTTCGCGTAGCTTCTTCGCTTACATTCGGAATTTCATTTGTCAACTCTTCTTCACCACGACGAGTATTTCTAATTTCAACTTCAACTTCTTTCATATGCATAGAAGTTAAATAATCGTCTTTTACTAATCTTTCATTAATAACAATCGCATCCTCAAAGTTATAGCCTCTCCAAGGCATAAATGCTACATTAAGGTTTCTACCTAAAGCAAGAACACCATCTTTAGTTGAGGTACCATCAGCAATTACATCACCAATTTTAACTTTATCGCCCGCTTTAACTAATGGTTTTTGATTTATACATGTATTCTGATTAGTTCGTAAAAATTTGCTAACATTGTATTTTTTAATATTTTCATTTTTAACTAATGTTAATTCATCCGCCTGAGATTCAGTTCTAATAATAATTTCATTTGGGATCACTTCTTCAACAACACCATTTACTTCAGAAATAATGACTGAACGAGAATAACGAGCAACACTTGTTTCCATTCCAGTCCCAACAATCGGTGATTCTGGACGAAGTAATGGCACAGCTTGTCGCATCATATTCGAACCCATCAATGCACGGTTAGCATCATCATGATCCAAAAATGGAATTAATGCCGCAGAAACACTCACAATTTGACTTGGAGAAACATCCGTGAAATTAACTTCATCTCTCATTACAAGTGGGAAATCTTCGCCATTTCTTGAGCGAACATAATCATCCGCATCACCACCACCTTCAACTAATCCTTCAGATGCAGGAGTAATGTAAGAACGCTCTTCATCATCAGCACTTAAATAAGATACTTTTCGTTCAGGAACAATTTTTCCCTCTGAATTTTTCTTCATTTTATAATACGGAGATTCAATAAACCCCAGATGGTTTACTTTCGCATGCGTCGCCAGAGAGTTAATTAAACCAATATTGGGTCCCTCAGGAGTCTCAATTGGGCATAATCGTGCATAGTGTGTAAAATGAACATCACGAACTTCAAAACCAGCTCGTTCTCTCGTTAATCCACCAGGTCCAAGCGACGATATTCTTCGCTTGTGTGTAATTTCAGATAAAGGATTTGTTTGATCCATAAATTGAGATAATTGACTTGTACCAAAGAATGTATTGATTACAGAAGTCACAACTCTTGAATTAACTAAATCTTGAGGAGTCAAACTTTCCGCCTCTCTCTGATTCATTCGCTCTTTAATTGTTCTTTGCATACGAGATAATGCGACACTAAATTGATTAGCAAGTTGCTCGCCAACAGTTCGGACTCGACGATTACCTAAATGATCAATATCATCTGGCCCTTTTAAACCTTTACGCATTATTATTAAGTATTTAAATACCTCAATAAAATCTTCACGCGTTAAAATGGGTTCATCTACAGGTATTTTTAAATCAAATTTCTTATTAATTCGATAACGGCCTACCTGACCTAAATCATATTTCTTTGAAGAGAAAAACATCTTTTCAATGAATTTTTTTGCGACAGGTACATTCGGCGCTTTACCAGACCGCAAGTGCTCATATAACAACATCAATGCTTCACCACTATTATGAGTCGGATCTTTTTCCATTGTATTTCTCAACATAATGAAATCTAAATCTTCAAGATCTTTAACAGCAGGAAGCTCTTTAATTCCAGCCTCTTTTAATCGTTCAAGATCTTCTTTAGAAATGGTTTGACCTTGTTCTGCTAATACTTCACCTGTTTTCTTAACAACAATATCTTCTAAAAATTCTCTACCAACAAGAGCCTTACTAATACTAATCTTGTAATTCTTGACTAAATTAAAGATATTAAAAATATCTTTATTTGAAGAAAAACCAATAGCACGCAATAATAGAGTTGCAGGGAATTTTCTACGCCGATCAATAATTGCATAAATACAATCATAAATATCAGTAGTGAAATCCACCCAAGACCCTCTAAAAGGTATAATTCTCGCTGTAAATATTTTAGTACCATTAGGGTGAAAGGCTTGATCAAAAAACACACCTGGAGATCTTTGTAATTGACTTACAATCACACGCTCAGCACCATTAATTATAAAGGTGCCTCTATCCGTCATATATGGTACATTACCAAAGAATACATCCTGCTCAATATTTTGTACATACTGAGTACGATCATTTTCATTTGTAATATGTAATATAAATTTAACTTTTAAAGGTACGGAGTATGAAATCCTTCTTTCAAGACATTCCTTCATTGTATACTTGGGAAGTCCTAAATAATAATTTTTATACTCTAAAACATAGTTCTTATGATTATCCTCTACAGGAAACATAGAACGAAAAACAGCCTCAAGGCCTTTTTTCTTTCTTTTTTCCGAGAGGACATGTTCTTGCAGAAATTCCTCATAAGATGCCAATTGAATTTCAAGAAGATCTGGTACATCCTCTCTAACCTTGACAGTTGCGAAATCATGTCTATATAGAACATGCGTGGACTTTTCACTCAAAGTGAAGCCCTCCTATTAATGGATTGTTGAAGACTAAAGTCGATAATATAATAATTGGTAAAAGCACGACTACACTTACTTAAGTGTAACAGTCGCTCCAGCTTCTTCCAATTTAGACTTCATACCTTCAGCTTCTTCCTTAGGTAAAGCCTCCTTTATTACATTCGGTGCACCATCAACTAATGCTTTAGCCTCTTTAAGACCTAAACTTGTTAGCTCTCTAACTGCTTTAATAACATTAATTTTCTTTTCACCTATAGAAGTCAATTCAACATCGAATTCTGTTTTTTCCTCAGCACCACCTGCATCTCCAGCAGGCGCAGCAGCAACAGCTACTGGTGCAGCAGCGGTAACACCAAATTTTTCTTCGATATCACCAATAAGTTCAGAAATTTCAAGCATATTTGAATTTTCTAGATAGCTAAGCACATCAGCGCGACTCACATCAGCCATTTTTTCTCCTGTTTTTCTTAATTATAGAATTATTAAATATATTAATTTTTTTGATCTTTTAAACTACTAAGTGTTCTAACAAATTTAGACATAGAACCACTAAGTGTTCCAACAAGCTTCGTCATTGGCGAGCTTAAACCTCCAACCAACATCGATAGTAGCTCTTCTTTAGATGGTAAATCTGCCAATTCTTCATATTTATCAGCATCAAAAATTTTACCTTCAAATATAACCCCAACAACTTCAAAAGGATTTTCACCTTTTATAAATTTCTTTATCACTCTAGCAGGTGCCGTCGGGTCAGACTCAGAAAAAGCGACACCTATCTGCCCAACTAATACATCATCTAAACCTTCATACCCTGCATTTTTTGCAGCTATTTTTGTAAGATTATTTTTATAAACTTTATACTGAACTCCTTCAGCTCGAAAATTTCGCCTTAACTCTGTTACCATTGCAACATTTAAGCCTGTATAATTTCCAAAATAAATACCCGTTGAATTTTCAAATTTAGCTTGAAGCTCACTAACTGTATCAATTTTTGTTTGTGTTGGCATTTTTAATCCCTATGCAGTAAATTCATTTTTGTCTATTTTAAGCCCAACACCCATCGTTGAGGCAATTGTAACTTTCTTTAAATATGTACCTTTTGAAGCAGATGGCCTTGCTCTTAATAATGCCCCCATAAATGTATTTACATTATCAATTAATTTTTCATTATCAAAAGACAATTTACCAACACCCACATGAATTAAACCAAATTTATCAACTCTAAACTCAATCCGACCCGCTTTAACTTCAGATACTGCTTTTGCAACATCCTTTGTTACGGTTCCGGATTTTGGATTAGGCATTAGACCTCTCGGTCCTAAAACTCTACCAATCTTTCCTACAGAGGCCATCATATCAGGCGTAGCAATAATCACATCTATATCTAACCAGCCACCTTTTATTTTTTCAATCATATCATCGGCGCCAACAAAATCCGCACCAGCCTCTTCCGCCGCAACTACATTATCACCTTTGCATAAAACTAAAACAGTAACTTTTTTTCCTGTTCCATGGGGCAGTGAAATAGTCCCTCTTACAATTTGGTCAGCATGCTTCGGATCAACACCAAGGTTTACAGCCAAATCGATTGTTTCATCAAACTTAACAGATTTCAAATCCTTGATCATCCCAACAGCATCACTCAATAAATATTCTTTATCTCTATCTATTGTATTTAAATTTTCTATATATCTATTACTTCTTTTCATGCTTAATCCTCTACCGTAACACCCATACTTCGAGCAGTCCCCTCAACCATCCGCATTGCAGCCTCAATATCATTTGCATTTAAATCAGGCATTTTAATCTCTGCAATCTCTTTTACTTTATCACGCTTAATTGTACCTACTTTTTCTTTATTAGGTTCACCTGATCCCTTCTTAATTCCTGCGAACTCAATAATCAAAGTTGGTACCGGCGGTGTCTTTGTTATAAAAGTAAAAGATCGATCACCATACACTGTAATTTCCACAGGGATAATCTTACCCATACTTTCTTGCGTTTTTGCATTAAATGATTTACAAAATTCCATAATATTAACACCATGCTGTCCTAACGCAGGACCCACAGGTGGTGCAGGATTTGCCTTACCCGCAGGTATTTGCAATTTAATAAATCCGACTACTTTTTTTGCCATTATAAACCTATTTTTCTAATTTAACTTGAAAGAAATCTAATTCAACTGGCGTTGGCCGACCAAAAATCGAAACCATCACCTTTACTTTTTGCTTATCACTATTAATATCATCTACATGTCCCGTAAAATCATCAAAAGGCCCATCAACAACCTTTACAGAATCACCAATACTAAATGGACATTCAACTACTTCTTTACCTTCAATTTTTTCTACTTCACCAACAATGCGAGCAACTTCTTTCGCTCTCAATGGCACAGGAACATTATTTGATCCTATAAAATTCAATACGCCATTGGTATTCTCAACAACATATCTTGACTCCGCATTCAAGTCCATTTTAATTAATATATAACCTGGAAAAAAAACTTTCTCCTTTACTCGCTTTTTCCCTTGGCGAACTTCAACAACTTTTTGCGTTGGAACAAATATCTCTTCAATATCCGTAACAATTTTAGCTTCTTCAGCCTCAAACAAGATATCTTCCCGAGCTTTTACTTCCTTCCCAGAAATAACTCTAATTGAATACCATTCCAAAATCTATCTAATTCCCTAAAAACCATGACATTAGATTACTGACACCATAATCGGCAACAAATAAAAAACATGACATTACGATTGAAAAAACAGCAACAACACCTGTCGAGCCAATCAATTCATCATTAGATAACCAAGTTACTTTTTTTATTTCAACACGAACACTATCAATATAGCTATTAATTTTACCAGCCATTTAAATACCCAACTATTATGTTTATTAAATTATTTCTTTTAATTTGCGCAGGTGAGGAAGGACTCGAACCCTCAACTCCCGGCTTTGGAGGCCGATGCTCTACCAATTGAACTACTCACCTATACTAAAAAAATCTATTTAGCTTCTTTATGATCCGTATGCTTACGACACCAACGACAAAACTTCGTGTGCTCAATACGCTCAGGATGAAGCCTTTTATTTTTAGTCACTGAATAATTCCTACGCTTGCACTCTGGACATGCCAGAGAAATTATATCACGCTTACTATTACCAGCCAATTTCCTACTCTATAATTTCTGTTACGACACCAGCACCAACAGTATGGCCACCTTC
>JACKQG010005265.1_pt1 | contig 14383 bp, 12 predicted proteins | sample 8237621 | NCBI WGS metagenome assembly JACKQG01 (sample SAMN15677084, study PRJNA649215) | marine metagenome | biome: marine; feature: Black Sea; material: saline water; isolation source: suspended particulate matter (SPM) from the Black Sea western gyre | collected 2013-06-09/2013-06-10 | depth...
GGTGACCTCGAAACTTTATGTACAGGGTACAGAATCAGGATGACAGTGATATACTTACCACCACCCCTTCAATTGTTAATAATAATTTCAATGAACTTTAATTCCCCTCCTCAGCCCCGGGGTCTCGCCTGCCAGCCGGAGGCGAAGCGTAGGCTGGTGGGGAGGCAGGGACCGACTACGCTACAAGCTTCGTCGCGTTAAAATGCTTGACCTACATTTAATCAAAAAGGCGGAAGCGGAGACAGGCGAGGGATGAAACAAAGCCGTCTTTTAGACGAAGTTTTTTCCCTTGAGAACTTGTTCTTCGATTATAATTGATGGGGATTTCTTTTACCTTAAATCCTTTCCTAAATACTTTAGCTGTGATTTCAGCCTCCAGTCCAAACCCATTTGATTTCAGTTCGAGATTGCGAAAAATATCCGCAGGGATTGCCTTATAACAAGAAGCCATGTCATTGATACAGCGCTGGTTAATAATATTTGAAAAAAGCGTAATGAGCTTATTGCCGATATAATGGAATGACCATGGATTTTTCTTACTCAGCCAACGACTGCCAAAAACTACATGGATTTCATCATTTTTAATCGGCTCCACAAGTGCATGATAATCTTCAGGATTGTATTCTAAATCACCGTCTTGGAGTATCACAATATCTCCATTGATATGTTCCGTTGCGGTTTGCACTGCGGCGCCTTTGCCCTGATTGATTGTATGAGATAATAGTGTAATTCCTTCAACTTGAGAAAGTAATTCAGCTGTACCATCTGTTGAACCATCATCTACCACAATGATCTCCTTTTCTAAAGATATTGCCTGCACCCTATTGATTAATTCAATGCACGTAGCCGCTTCGTTATAAATTGGAATGATAACAGAAATAATCATTTATTTAGCCACAGAGATTTTTTTATTGAATGACTGATTATAAACCACTCTAGACATACATCGGGTCTGTAAACTTCCCTATGAAGGGATAGTCTTTATAGGTTGAGGGGAATGCTTCAAAGATTAGTGGGGAAAAATAGGATTGAAAAATGTTAGCTCATCCAGTTGACTTTGGATTCCGGGTTCCACTTGGTGGTGATCTTTTTCAGCTTTGTCCAGAAATCGATTGAACTTTTACCTGTAATGTCCCCTGTTCCAAATTTTGATTCGTTCCAACCGCCGAAGGAAAAGGGTTCTCTGGGAACAGGTACACCAATATTAACGCCAATCATTCCGGCGCTGGCATTTTCGGCAACATAGTCCGCCATTTTTCCCGATTGGGTAAATACGGCTGCTGCATTTCCATAGGCTGAACTATTTTCTATTTTCAATGCTTCATCAATTGTATCTGTGCGCATGATTGCCAAGACGGGCCCGAAAACCTCTTCATTTGCAATTTTCATATCCGGTGTCACATGATCGATTACCGTTGGCCCAACATAATATCCATTACCGTTTACATCTGCGCCACGGCCGTCTTCCAAAATTTCTGCACCCTGCTCTTCTGCTTCTGTTATATAGCCTTCAATCCGATCTTTGGCTGCTTGGGATATCACACTTCCAAGGTTTTCTCCCGGAATAATGTTTTGAGCTTCAACGCATAATTTTTCAATAATATGGTCAGAGTTGCCGACAGCCACCATGGCGGACGCTGCCATGCAGCGTTGTCCGGCGCAGCCGGACATGGAAGCAGCAATATTTGACGCGGCCATTTCCGGATGAGCATCCGGGAGTACAATAAGATGATTCTTTGCACCGCCAAGTGCTAACATGCGTTTAAGGTTGGCCGCTCCACGACGGTATACAATTTTCGCTACTTTAGTAGATCCGACAAATGTTATGGCTTCAATCCCGGGATGATCACAAATTGCTTCCACTGCTTCCTGTCCGCCATGAACAATATTAAATACACCATCGGGCAACCCGGCATCATGCAATAATTCTGCAATACGATTGGCGCTCAAAGGGACTTGTTCTGATGGTTTGAGAATCATGGTATTGCCTACTGCAATGGCATTGGGAATCGTCCAATTGGGAACCATGGATGGAAAATTGAACGGCGTGATGGATGCTACCACGCCCAAGGGTACGCGATCAATTCGGCATTCCACTCCACTGCTAACTTCCTGGATTTCTCCAGAAGCAATTTGGGGTAAAGAACAGGCAAATTCCGTCACTTCAATAGATTTTTCAATTTCTGCTTTCGCTTCACCGAACGTTTTGCCGTTTTCTTCTTGAATGAGTTCAGATAATTCATTCATGTTTTCTTCCAACAATTGCTTATATTTGAAAAAGACCTGAACACGCTCTTTCAGCGTCTTTCCTGACCAATCAGGAAATGCATTTTGAGCTGCTTTTACCGCTTCGTCAATAGCGTCTTTTCCTGACATGGAAACTTGGGAAATAATTTCACCGTTTAGGGGGCTGAACACATCAAGCAATTTTTCTTTAGATGTTGTGGGCTTTCCGTTAATAATATTTTTTACGATTGAATATTTCATGATTTTCTTTTCTAAATTTTGGGTGAATTTAACCTGAATCTTTCATGGGGAAATAATTGTTAATGATTTAAAAATGTTGAAAGTAATTCACCGGGTTGTTTTAGAAATAATTCGTTGTAAACAATATACCACTCATTAAGTTTTTCTACCTTCATCCAGATCATAGGGGAACCAATAGTCTTTTTCACGGATCTGATAATCAATAAGGATATGTTTAGGCTCACGGAACTCGTCCAACCCCTCTATGCCTAATTCACGCCCACCGCCAGACATCTTCATACCCCCAAAAGGTGCAGCTTCATTATCGGTTAATGGATCGTTGATCCAGAATGATCCTGCTTTTATATCATCAGCGGCGGTAAGAGCTTTTTCCATATCATTGGTATAAATATTACACCCCAAACCATACTGGGAATTATTTGCCAATTCGATGGCTTCTTCCAGATCTTTTACTCTCTGAATAGGTATGATGGGTCCAAATGTTTCCACATTCATCATTTCCATGTTGGAGGTTACATTATCAAAGACTGTTGGATTATAAAAATATCCTTTTTCAAATTGGTTCGGGCGGTCTCCACCGCATAGTAATCGAGCCCCTTCTACCAAAGCTCGCTCCACTTTTCCTTCTGCTTTTTCCAATTGCATTTTAGATGACATAGGGCCCATATCCGTCTTCCCATTCATGGGGTCACCTAAACGCACTTTTTTTGCTTCTTCAACAACTGCTTCTGTAAAAGAGTCTGCAACGGTTTCCATAACAAATACGCGTTCTAATGATGTACATACTTGTCCGCCGTTTAATAGTCCGCCCCAGGCAGTCCCTTTAGCAGCGATTTCTATATCTACATCATCACATATGATAATCGGATCATTTCCACCCAATTCTAGGCTGGTCTTTTTTAATTGTGTCGCAGCCATGGAAGCGATCTTCTTTCCTGTATCCACACTTCCCGTAAAGGCAATAACTCGAGTATCGGGATGTTCAACCAATGCGGCACCTGTTTCCCCGTAACCAGTGACCATATTCAAAATTCCTTTTGGCAAATGATTACAGCACATTTCCAGCCAAAGCATTATAGAGAGGGGAGTAACCTCGGATGGCTTTACCACCACCGTATTCCCGGCAGCCATAGCCGGAGCTACTTTCCAGGCCATAAGAAGAAGGGGATAGTTCCAAGGAACAATACACCCGACGACACCATAGGCCTCTTTCACTACCATACTCATGGATCGCGGTGTTACAGGAGCAACGACCCGTCCTCGCTGGTCCCGTCCGATCTCGGAATAATATTCGAAAATAGAGGCGATCCATTCGATCTCATCTAAACATTCGATGAGAGGTTTTCCACTTTCATGGGTAATAACTTCTGCCAGTTGTCTTTCATTTGCTCTACTTTTAACGGCCACTTCTCGTAGCAGGTCTCGCATGTCAAGGGATCCAAGCATTTTCCATTCTTTCCAGGCAGACTTTGCTGCTTGTACGGCAGTATCTACATCGACAGCTCCGCTCAAAGGTACTTGAGCAATAATCTCTTCTGTGAAGGGATTTTCCACATCAAATGTGGAACCACTTTTGGCATCGAGCCATTCATTATTTATATAGTTTTTGTGTTTCATACGTTTACTCTTTTCTTTTAATTATTAATGCTTTGGTATGATCCGTGTTAATGATTCCACCAATTGATCAATATGTTTCTTCTCGAGGATAAGAGGGGGTGATAATGCCACAGTATCGCCAGTGATCCGTATTAACATATTTTCTGAATGAAACGCATCCGTAAATACATCATATCCCCGGGCACCTATTTTCCCATCTCGCGGCTCCATTTCTATTCCGGCCATAAGGCCGATGGTACGAATGTCTATAATGGAACCAACCCCTTGCAATGAATGCAATGCTTCTTCCCAGTAAGATGCCATACCTGCAGCACGATCGATCAAGCCCTCTTCGCCATATACATCCATTGAGGCGATGGCTGCAGCAGCTGCCAATGGATGAGCCGTATATGTATACCCATGGAACAAGTCGATTGATTTCGGATCTCCCTGCTGAAATGCATCATACATCTTCTTTTTTACCATAACGGCTCCCATGGGTACCGTTCCGCTGGTGAGTCCTTTAGCACACGTAATCATATCCGGTTCCACATCAAAATACTGGGCGGCAAAGGGAGTCCCCAAGCGACCAAATCCCGTAATCACTTCATCAAAAATGAGCAAAATATCATGTGCATCACATATGTCCCGAATGCGTTTTAAATATCCTTTCGGCGGAACCAACACGCCGGTGGATCCGGCTACAGGTTCAATAATCACAGCTGCTATTTTATCTCCGCCGTGTTTTTCAGTGATACGCTCCAAATCATCTGCCAGGTGTTTTCCCCACTCAGGCTGCCCATTGCTGAATGCATTATGTTCCAAATTATGGGTATGACATATATGATCAAATCCCGGGAGTAGAGTGTAATATTTTTTATTTAGAGGCAATCCACCTGCTGTTATACCGCCAAATCCAACGCCATGATATGCACGCTCTCGGCCAATAATCATGGTTTTTTCTGTATGACCAATATGCTGTTGATAGGCCATGGATATTTTCAAAGCGGTATCCACTGCTTCCGAACCGGAATTGGTAAAAAACGCATATTGAAACTCATCACCGGGAGCAAACTCCAATAATGTTTGGGCTGCTTCAAATCCCAAGGGATGCCCCATCTGAAATGAGGGCGCAAAATCCATTTTTTCTGCTTGCTCTTGGATAGCGGTTACAATTTTTTCATGACCGTGTCCCGCATTGCAGCACCATAAACCTGCTGTTCCATCCAACACAGGAGATCCATCCGGTTTTTGGTAATACATCCCCTTGGCTGCATTCATCAGCCGCGGCGAAGATTTAAAATCTCTGTTGGCTGAAAAAGGCATCCAAAGATGTTCTAGATTCATTTGATTATTCTTCATTGGGATACCACCAATCCTTTTGTGTATGATTGTAATCGATAAAAATATGTTTTGCTTCCCGGAATTCTTCCAGCGCTTCAATGCCGTGTTCCCGGCCGATGCCCGATTGCTTCGTTCCCCCAAAGGGAGCTGCGATATTTTCCATGAGCGGATTATTTATACAGAATGTACCCGATTTTATATCATCCGCTGCCGTGAGCGCTTTTTCTATATCCCGGGTAAATATGGAACACCCCAGTCCATAGCGTGTGGAATTGGATAATTTAATGGCCTCTTCTGTGGATCCCACTTGTTGAATGGGAATCACAGGACTGAATGCTTCTTCTGTTACAATATCCATTTCAGAAGTTACATTATCAAAAACGGTTGGCTCATAAAAATATCCTGTGTCAAATTTATCTGATCGCCGGCCGCCGGTCAAAACCCGTGCACCTTCTTTTAGTGCCAGGTCAACCTTTTCATGTGTTTTTGCAAACTGCATTTCAGATGACATGGGTCCTACATCTGTTGCCTCATCCATTGGATTTCCCAATCGTACTTTTTTTGCTTCAGCCACCAACGCATCTGTAAACGCATCTGCAACTTTATCAAATACATATACTCGTTCGATGGATGTACACACTTGCCCGGCATTTAAGAAGCCGCCCCAGGATGTTCCCTTGGCCGCTACTTCAATATCTGCATCATCGCAAATAATGACCGGATCTTTTCCTCCCAGTTCCAGGGACACTTTTTTCAAATTATCTGCGGCAAGTCGGGCGATTCTTTTCCCCGTCACCACAGAGCCCGTAAATGTAATAACAGGAATATCCGGGTGTTTCACCAATGCTTCACCGGCTTCTTTTCCATACCCGGTGACAACATTCATGACGCCAGCGGGCATGTCTCCGCCTGCTATGTCAATCCAATGTAGAATGGAAAGGGATGAAATTTCAGATGGTTTCATAACAATCGTATTTCCCGCTGCCAAAACAGGTGCAAGTTTCCAGCCCATGAGCGAGAGTGGATAATTCCAGGGTATGATGCATCCCACCACTCCAAAGGGTTCGTAGCGTACCAGCGACATGGATTTCGAATCCACCGGAGCTACAATGCGACCCACATGATCCCTGGCCAGTTGGCTGTAATATTCTAAATAATCCGCTACAACCTCGACTTCTTCCAACGCTTCGCCGAATGGTTTTCCCATTTCAGCTGTAATTGTTTTTGCCAGTTCTTCGGCGTTATCCCGGGACTTTTTGGCCATATCTCTCATTAATTCACACCGTTCAGCAGCTGCCATTTTCCGCCAACTTTCAAACGCGTTTTTTGCTGCTTCAACGGCACGATTTACATCGGTTTCATCACTGGCCGGAACATGTGTAATAATATCTTCCGTATAGGGGTTTTCCACACCGAGAGTTTTTCCGCTGTTTGCATCATCCCATTTGCCGTTTATGTAATTTTGGTTTTTCACGATGATTCTTTTTCTGATTTTTTTAACAATTCAGGTAAATCTTTTAAAAAAAGTATAAAGACGATTATAGAACCAAATCCCAGAATAATAACACTAAACCATGTGAATATTTCCCAGCCGCTCATGATTGTTTCTCTTTGCCAAATATAATGCCTATAATGAATCCGAATAAAGAAATAGGTACAGTTATATACATTAAATATTCCTGGAATATTTCCCACGTCCCGGTCTGGAGGACATAGGTTTCTTCCGCTGTTACATACGTGCCCTGTGTCATAATATACATATTCAGAATAACAGTGGATGACAGTCCAAGTCCCGTACTCAATAATCCCGCCAATGGTTTATGGAATTTTGGGAAAAAGAGTCCGCCTAAAATAGGGATAAGTACACTAGAAATCAAAATGGATGCCGTAAACACCCAGAGCCCCAACATTTGATCAAATGCAGTTGCAATCATAAACCCTAATATCCATGATAGTCCTACACCCCAACGGGTTTTTTGAATCAATTCATCATCGCCTGCATCCGGTTTCAGCGCCGGTTTATAAAAGTCATAGGCTACATTTCCGCCTGCCACCAAGCAGTAAGAATCCAGCGTGGACATTTCTGTGGACAGGACACCTGCCATAAAAAGCCCCAAAACACCTGCCGGCAGGGCAACAACCATAATGGTCAGCAGTGAAGCATCAGGAGCAATATCCGCCGGTATAATGCCCTGTACAGCCCCTGCCTTTGCCGCCATGGCCAATATAGTAACCACCCAATCGTATGATCCCCAAATGAAGATTCCGATGATAAGAGCATTGCGAACATTTTTATAAGATTTGGCTGCAAAGATGCGCTGATAAAATGTTGGTTCCACCAGAATGGTGAGTCCAGTAGATGCATAAATAATAATCAGCCAAATGGACAAATCACCCATAGATTCGAAATAAGCGGTTGGCAGAACCTCAATCATCGTATCAAAACCGCCAATAACATTAAACGCAAAGGGGACCGCGATGGCCAGTACAACACACATCATAACAAACTGAATGGAATCAGTCAATGCCACTGCCCAAAAACCGCCGGTGAGTGTATAGACCAACGCAATTCCGCCAAGAATAAGCATACCTATAAAAGGCGGCCAGCCCATAATAACGTCTCCCAGCATACCAAAGCCGTATAATGATAATGCCGGAAGTGAATAAATAAAGGATGCCAATGCGCCAATATACCGAGTTTCTTTTCCATAATATTTATCCAGAATATCAGGAAGGCTGCGAAAATTTTCTTTTTTCAAACGATTGGCTAGTAGAAATGCAGCAATAAGAAAAAATGCATAGGTAGGTCGCGCATAGCCAAACCAAGCCACAACACCATCGGTAAATGCAAGCTGAGAATCACCAAACAAAACATCAATTCCGTAATAAGTGGAAATCAATGTTGTAATCAAAATGGGTGTTGTCAGAGATCGTCCTGCCAGGAAATAGTCTTCAAAACTTGAATGACGTTTTGAAAACCATATACCAACACCCACCATCATCAAAAGGTAAATGGCAATTATGATATAATCTATAGTAGAAATGGGATACATGTTATTGTTTTGCCATTTCAGTTTTTTCCCCTATAACAAGGGAGATTTTTTTTGTTTTTTTAAAACTCTTATAATACAAAGGAGATTTACCGAGTCTGCCTCTGAAAGCATTGGAGAGTTGGCGGAAGGGATATATAATTCTAATTAGATTTTTGACCAATTACGACATCCAATCTAAAAACCGGTGATATTTTTCAGCAAGGGGTAAAAACCAAGTTTTATTTCGATATAACGGCATCATTCTAGTGTTGATTTCCTCAAAGGGACTTCTGTCTTTTTGACCTGTAAGCATTAAACCCAATTCTGTTCCCAAATAAGTGGCTATGGACAGTCCATGCCCGGAATAACCATTTGCGTAATGAATACCATTTATACATCCAATATGCGGCATTAAATCAAACGTGACACCCAATTTCCCTGTCCAAGAATGTGTGATGGATACATCTTTCAATTCCGGGAATACAGACACCATTTGTTTCTGAAGCTGTTCAGCGCTATCTATTAAATCCAAGTCCGTACTCAAATTATTCCGGCCGCCCCAGAGAAAACGACCATCTGACGTTAAGCGAAAATAATTAATAAAAATTTTAGAATCATAAAACATACGATTTTTTGGACTCAATATTTTTTTCAGATCTCCTGTTAGTGGTTCGGTAACAATAATGTAACTCCCAACAGGAAAGACTCGAGGCCTTAACCCAGGGACCAGCAGATCCGTATAACCATTTGTCGCTACAATAACTTCATTTGCATGTACTGTCCCATTGGAGGTTGAAACTTGGAATCCTTTAGACGTTTTTTTAATAGGTTTGACTTGGGAATTTTCATAGAGAAGAACTCCCTGTTTGCCGACTGCAGTGGCCAAACCAAACACGTACTTAGCCGGTTGGAGTCCGCCACTTGTTTCATCCGACAATCCGCCGTAAAAAGCGTCTGTACCAATTTCATTCCTTATTTCAGATTTTGCAACCAGCGTTTTTTTATGTCCAAATTCTTTGTCTAACCATTCAGCATATTCTTCCATTTCATCAAAATGAGATTGTTTATACGCCAGTGAACAATGTCCATTTCGATGCCAGTCGCAATCTATTTTTTCTTCATTAATAATGGTGTCCAAAAGATCAATAGCATCCACAGAAGCCTGCCAAAATTCCCTGCCTAATTCTGCTCCGTAGTTTTTGATAATTTTACTGATATCCAATTTCAATCCCGGGGTAGCCATTCCGCCATTTCGGGAACTGGCTCCCCAGCCAATAGTATTCCGTTCAAACACAGCAACGGAAGCTCCGGATTTCGCCAGAACTCGAGCAGCATTGAGTCCCGTATATCCACTGCCCACAATGACAACATCTACGCTTGATGGCAATTCATTGGTTACCGACATATCATCCGGCCGGGGAAATTCATCCGTCCAAAAGGGTTCAGTCTTCATAACATCAATGTACAGCTACGAGGAAAACAGTCTCATTTATAAATAGTATCATTTATCCTTTCACCGAATTCACTGCATCTTCAAATACATTCAGCGTTTCATCAATAATCTCATCTGTGTGTGCTTCACACAAAAACCACGGTTCTCGGGCATCATCTTCTGCCCAAATACCATTATCATACATGTGTTCCATAATGTTACCATACATTTCATCATCATGATGAACAAGGCCTCGCACATCCGTAATAAGTGTTTCTGTCAGCAGAAATCCCTGCATATTAGGGTGCCCGGACATTTGATGTGGAATGTCTGCTTCTGTAAGCACTTTATCTAATCCTGATTTTAATCGCATGCCACGCTCCGTCAGATTTTCCAATACGGGTGTTTTATCTAATATATCTAATACTGCTTTTGTAGCCGCCATGCTGCAGCCATTGGCGCCAAACGTTCCAGCGTGGGTTACATTTCCAGATCCGATAATACTCATAACATCTTTCTTTCCTCCAAAGGCAGCCACAGGATATCCATTTCCCAGACTTTTGGCGTAAGTGGAAATATCCGGAATCACATTATATGTTTCCCTGGCGCCACCGTTTGAAAGACGAAAACCTGTTTTAACTTCATCAAAAATCATGACAATTCCGTATTCGTCACATAGTTTTCGTAAATGCTCCAGATAGCCATCCATCGGTTCTAATCCGGCAATATTGCCTAAACAGGGTTCTATCATCATTGCGGCAATTTCGCCATGTTGATTTTTTACCGCTTTTTCTACTGCATCAAAATCATTGAAAGGCAGCATAATCACATATTCACGAATTTTTTCAGGAATACCAATGCCGCTCTGAACAGGAATTGGTGATTCCCGTGGGCCCATTTTAGAAATTGGAGAACTGGCTGTGCTGAAAAGGACATAATCGTGAGCACCGTGATATTGCCCTTCAAATTTGATGAATTTTTCTTTTCCAGTAAAACCTCGCGCTACTCGAAGAGCATGCATGGTTGCTTCCGTTCCTGTATTGGTAAAACGAAGTAATTCCATTTCAGGAATCATGCTGACGATTTTTTCTGCCACCTCCACTTCAAGTTCGGTAGTTGCAGCAAATGTTGTCCCATTTTGGATTGCTTCAGTCACAGCGTTATTTACTCTGTCATCGCCATGGCCGATATTAATGGGGCCCCAGCCAAGGCGGTAATCCACAAATTTGTTTCCGTCTGCATCCCAGACATGACTGCCTTTTCCCTTGGCAATGATAGGCGTTTCATTGGGTCCCCAATAACGAAAATTGGAGCTAACTCCTTGAGTTAGTACTTTTAAAGCTCGGTCAAAAATGGGTTGTGATATGTCTCGATTGTTCATATAAATCCTTTGAGTTTCATTGAATTAAACTCTTTTTAGTAATGGTTGTTGAAATGCCAATTACGGTTTGTAATAGGTCTAAAAGCGCAGAAGCGCAAAAAGTGGATTTAAATGTATCGGGGCGGAGCTTCTCTGGATTGACAGCCGCAGGTCAGCATGCCGTAATCCATGATCCGGAAGTGAGTCGTGTAAATATTATTTAGCAAATTTGTTTTATGGTAAATCATAATTTCAAATTAATCGAATGTGAATTTACATTGGCAGGTTGAAATTCCTAAATTATTTTCAACCATGAATTCTCCACGAAATTCGTCCCGTCTCCGCTTTTGGCCCATGGTGGCTATCATGTATGTTTTACTCTGCGGCGGCCCCTATGGCATTGAGGAAATTGTTCCTCAATCCGGTCCAACATTAGCCGTATTTGGTATGATCTTCATGGCCATTTTCTGGGGCCTGCCGAATATCCTTCAAACAGCAGAACTGACTAGTGCGCTACCATTGCAAGGGGGCGCTTATAGCTGGTATCGTGAAAGCTGGGGTGGATTCTGGGGATTTCAATTCGGCTGGCTGGAGTGGTTGAGTTGGATATTTGAAACAGCCTTATACCCCACACTAGTGGCCATATATTTTACCCATTTCCTCTGGCCAGAAGCTGGACATTTAGCAGTGTGGTTAATGTCATTATCTGTTATTTGGTTTTCAATTTGGCTAAATATTCGCGGTATTGAAACTGTAGGGAAGTGGTCCACCTATATGACATGGTTTCAAGTGTTACCGGTGATTTGTTTTATTATTTTGGGCATTCGCCATATTGATATATCCATTTTTAGCCAATGGCATATTCCGGAAAATTCCTCATCAAAAGAAGCGTTGGTCATGGCCTTAATTTTCGGATTATGGAATTATTCCGGTTATGCCGGACTAGCCGCCGCTGCCGAAGAAATTGATGATACACCAAAGACATATCCTAAAGCACTTTTAATTACTCTGGTTATTGCAATGTGTGCTTATATATTGCCCTTGATGATTGGTGTTTCTATGGATCAAAACTGGGCAAACTGGGATGAAGCACAATTCAATTCTGTGGCTCTTGTACTTGGGGGAGGTGCCTTTGCCTGGTGGTTCATGATCGCCGCACAATCTTCCAATTTCGGACTCATTAATTCAGAGCTGATTGTTCTTTCGAGACTCATGGGTACAATGGCAGATGATGGGCACTTGCCAAAATTTCTTTCCAAGATACATCCTAAATATAAAACACCTATTAATGCACTTTTGGTTCAGGGCGTCATTTTAAGTATCATGACCCTGGGAATGGGCTTTGTGGATTTATTGGTTGTGGGTACGTGGTTAAGTATTCCAACTTACCTTATTGGTTTTGCCGTATTTGTTAGTTTACGTTTGAAAAAACCCAACTTGGATAGACCATTTAAAATTAAAGGGGGTTGGCCGGTGATCATTCCCATTGTTGCCATTCCTTTCGGAATCGCCATATTTATTTTCATTAATACTCCAAAAGAGTATTTCTTGGAAAGTATTCCCTTGTTGTTTTCAGGTTTGCTGATTTACGCTCTACAGAAAGTCTTTTCAAAAAAATTAAGTATACACTAATTATTTTAATGCGAATAGATCACTCATAATTGTATATGGCCGATCTCCTTGGGTGTGTTCAAATTGATGTAATGATTGGTAATTAAAATATTGAAAAAGAAACTTTGCTTTCGCAAAGTATTATACGACCAATCGGCAGACGGGCGCTCCGTTTTTGTTATTCTAATCGATAAATAATCTAAACCCCGCCCAAATTAATGGCGGGCAGGCAAAGACAATAATGATGGTCGGAGGTGGGGTTGGCGAAATGAGGCTTTTTAAATTGAATGGCGTTGGGTTTAGTCAAGCCCTACTACCATGCCTGCCACTCCTACGCTAAGGAAACTGGCTGAACTTTAAGTAAGCTAGACCTTTGCCAAGCGATAACTTGTACTGCGACCGCCACCAGGATTCTGTATTAAAATACCTCGCTCCTTCAACGTTTGGATATCCCGCAGAGCTGTATCTGCAGAACATTTAGCTAACTTAGCATATTTTGAGGTATTCATATATCCCTCAAGGTCATCATCAAGCATACGATTAACAATCAGGTGCTGTCGCTTGTTAACAGGCGGTTGTCGATTGATTTCTTCCCATAATCGTGACTTAAACAAAACATTGCTCAAACTCTTTTCTGCACCAGTAATAGATCTACCAAGACACTCTAAAAACCACTTTAGCCAGCCAGTAATCTCCGGGGTACCGTGTTGTTGTGTTTCCAGAATCTGGTAATACCCCTTGCGTTCAGACTCAATTTGTGTTGAAAGGCTATAAAACCGTTCAGATATTCCATCGGCACGCGCTAAAGACATATCAGCGATTGCCCTGGCAATACGTCCATTCCCATCTTCGAAAGGATGAATTGTTATAAACCATAAATGAGCAAGCCCCGCTCTCAAAACAGGATCAACATTTTCTTGTGTACTATTAAACCATTTAATAAACCGTTTCATCTCATTTTCTAGATGATCTGAATGGGGTGCTTCAAAATGCACATTTTCACGACCAATAGGACCTGAAACCACTTGCATAGGTCCGGATTCGGCTGTGCGCCACCCGCCAACTGTAATACGACGTATACCACTGTAACCCGTTGGAAATAATGCGGATTGCCAACCGAATAAACGCTCTTTTGATAACGGGGCGGCATAATTCTGTGTTGCATCCAGCATCAATTCAACCACCCCATCCACATTACGGTTGGAAGGTACTAGACCGGCAACATCCAACCCTAATCGTCTAGCAATAGATGAACGCACCTCTTCCGGGTTTAGATTTTCTCCTTCAATGGCGGATGATTTAATAACATCATTGGTTAGCGTGTTCAGATTCGCTTCGGATTTGAGAGTAAATCCCAATCCTTTCATTTTTCCCAAAAGAAGACCCTGCTGATAACGAATATCAGCAAGCTTTGAGGCGAGTTTTCCAGTGTCCCAATTAAAATTTGGCCAGTTTTTATGTTCATGTATCCACATATTATTCACAGCATTATTTGCGGTGATTATAGACTTTATTCACCGC
>JACKQG010005266.1_pt1 | contig 14378 bp, 11 predicted proteins | sample 8237621 | NCBI WGS metagenome assembly JACKQG01 (sample SAMN15677084, study PRJNA649215) | marine metagenome | biome: marine; feature: Black Sea; material: saline water; isolation source: suspended particulate matter (SPM) from the Black Sea western gyre | collected 2013-06-09/2013-06-10 | depth...
CCCCAGTGTGTCAAGTTGGTCTCGTGCTGGAGCAGGCGATCGTCTCCGATGTTGCCCTTCTCGCGGGTCTTTTCCCCACCTTGCGCCGGCCGATCATTTCCGTCGCATCGGTCTTTCACCAGTTTTGCCGGGTCGGTCAGCTTGCCATGGTGGGCGGCCAAGCGCACATCAGTCAGGATGTACTGCCGTTCGTGATGATCGACGGACTCAGCAGCGAAGTGGTCGGGCTAAACCGCATCGGGCTTCGGCGAAGTGGGTATGCGAGGGAAGACATCCTGCAATTGAAGAAGGCCTACCGCGTCATCTATCGCAGCGAGTTGACTTTTGGCGAAATACTACAGACCTTGCAGCAGCAGTTCCCCACCGGCCCGGCTGCGGCCTTCTTCGAGTTCATGCTAGCGGGAAAACGGGGGTTCGTGCGGGAACGACGGGCACCGCCGAAGTCTACAATCAAGCTGTTCCCCAGCGACGACCGCGAAGGCTCTGACGATGAGGCAGAGGCCGTCCGAAATGCTGGTTGACTGCAGCCCTAGATGATGGGATTCTCTCGCCCGATTGCGCGTGCCGGGATTCCCATGTGCGCAGAATGAGTACAATAGCATCCCGGAATTGGAATTCCTTTTGCGGGAGCGCTCTCTGTGGCACGGGTGTTCAGATTGTGGGAAAAGAAACGCGGCACCCGTCGCACCGGTTCGAAGCTGGTGGGCACGGTGGGGGAGGTCGTGTTTTCGGGAACGCTCTTCGTGCTGGGCGCAGTGTCGCTGGCTGCGCTGATCGCCTCTCAGTCCATGGCGGCATCGCCACGTTTCCAGCCGGGTTTTGGCTTCTGGGTCATGGTGTTGGTGTTGGGGTCGTTCATCTTGCTCGGCGGTGGCGGGCTTATCTGGACGGTGCTCAACGTGCGCGCGTCTGCCGAGCGGCGGTCGGCACTGGCCAAGAAAGCCGCCAAGATCGACTTGACCGGCCGAACCGGCGGGTCCCGTCGGCCACCGCCTTGTGTCCCCAGCGAAGCCAATCTGACGAATAGTCCTGGGGTCAAACTGCGTTACCGCTTGCCCGTGGTCCAATCGCCTGCATGGCGTCTGGTCTTCGCCACGCTGTTCTGTCTGGTTTGGAATGTCAGTGCGGTTGTGTTGGTCGTCTACGCGACGAATAGCTTTCTGGCCCGCGATCCTGAGTGGTTCTTGACGTTTTTCACCGTTCCCTTCCTGGTGATCGGCGGCTGTTCGGTGTACGACCTGGTGCGTCAGATCGTGATTCATACGGGGATCGGCCCAACGAACCTGGAGATCTCGTTTCATCCCTTACGCCGCGGCGGCAAGTACGATGTGTATGTGTCCCAGGCAGGTCGCCTGTCGATGCGGACACTGGCCTTGAATCTCGTGTGTGAGGAGGCGGCCACCTATCGGCAAGGGACGGATGTCCGCACCGAGCAGAAGAGAGTGTTCGACCGGCAGGTCTTCCGCAAGACCGAATTCTCGATCGATCCGGGAATCCCTTTCGAGCACGAATGTTCGTTTGATATTCCCCATGACGCCATGCACTCATTTCAATCTGAACACAACGCGATAAACTGGAAGCTGGTCATTTCCGGCCAGGCTGACGCATGGCCCCCTTACGAGCGAAGTTTTCCCATCATCGTCCACCCCGATCATGACGGCGATAAAGACGGCGATCGATCCGCTAATCGCGATACGAATTCGTAGCCCGAACTGTGTCTTCCATCCGGGCGAGCAGTTGGAGTGCGAATACCAGATCGACGCGATTCAGCCGTCGGATATCCAAGCGGTCGAGATCTCCGTTATGTGGTACACCGAAGGCAAGGGGGACGAGGATCTTGGCGTCCACTACTTCGAGCGGTACACTCCGAGCGACGTAGTCGATGGGGACATCAGGCAATTACACTGCCTCGACACACGGCTCCCGCAAACTCCGATGAGCTACAACGGCTTGATTGTCAAAATCCGCTGGTGCGTGCGTGTACGGCTGTTTTGGGGACGCGGCAAAGAGACTTTCGTCGATCGCGCCTTTCAGTTGCTGCCGCGCCCCTCAGTCGGACGAACGGCCACCCCGGAATAGACCGGGCCGACGTCCCCGCTCGACGAATCCCAATCCCACTTTGGCATGAACGACAATGACCTTGATCCTGCGGCTTTGGTGAGCAACCCGTTCTCGACGCGTTTCATAAGCCCGACTACCGTCGATTACCTTTTCCCGAAAGGAACCGACGCGGCGCGTCTGGTGACCAAACTGCGCGAGGCCGACTGGTGGGGACAGATCATTGGACCACACGGTAGCGGAAAGACTGCGTTGTTGCATTCGCTGGCGCCATTGTTGGAGGAAGCCGGGCGTCGCGTCGAGTTGTGCGTGCTGCACGATTCGGAGCGGCGGTTGAGAATTGCACAACGCACCAAGAGCGGCTGGAATCGTCATACTCAGGTGGTCGTCGATGGATACGAACAGCTTGGCTGGTTCAGCCGCGTGATGCTGAAGCGGAATTGCCGATCGCGCGGCGCGGGATTGCTGGTCAGTGCTCACGCTTCCGTGGGGCTGCCGGCGGTGTGGGAGACCGAGACATCGCTGGAACTTGCGCGGACACTGGTCGCGCGCCTGTTGCCCCAACAACGCGTTTCGCGGATTACCGCGGAGGACGTGTCTTGCGCCTTTTCCGCCCATCAAGGAAACCTGCGCGAGATGCTTATGTCGCTGTACGACGTTTATGAGGAAAGATCAGGCGGAGCGGATGATCAGGGTTAGACGGGGCTTTGATTGCTACCTCGCACACCGGCAACTTCGCACGGCCACACGCTCGTCGCGGCCGCGCCCGTTTGCCCAACCGGCTCGCCTTTCGAGGCTTGTCAGGTTCTCCTTTGCCGTGCATCTGAAGGAAATCTGAGCCGAGATCTGGAAATCTCTTTCCTTTCCGCTCCACAATCGTTGCTTGTGGCCTAAATTACATCATCTGGCTGCGCGCCTTCGTGCGCCTACACGCAACGGGCAGCGTACCGGCATGACCGCCATAACCTGAACCGAACGCGGAGAAGCAACATGTCACGACCAGCGGTGAAAGCGATAATCGTCGCGTGCGTCGTCCTACTGCATGCAAACGTGGGCCTCGAAGATGCCGACGCCTATACGCTGATGGACTGGATGCGATCCTGGCCGAACTACTACGGGGCCAGCCCGCCAGCGGCGCCGGTCGCCCTTCCGGCAACTCCGCCCGTATCCCCAACGCCAGTACCTGTCATTACCACGCCGCCCAACGTCACGTTGCCGCCCGGTGCTGCAACGCCGCCACCAACTACCGCCGTGCCACCGACAACTTGGGCAGGCCCGGCTACGACCTCCAACGCGTCGCCGGTGTACGCCCCCGCCGCGCCGACGACGACGTTTGGCTCCTGGTGTGAACGACTATTCTGCCGCCGCGCAGTCGGCTATCGGCCCGAGGTCCGCTATCGAACTCGACTGATGCGAGTGCCTACGACGAACTACCGGCCGGTGATTACCTACCATCCCGTGACGGGCGCCCCCACGACGAGCATGCAGCCCTGCACGACGTACTCGTGGCAATTTCGTCGACTCCCGTACACAACGTATCGACCTGTCTATTCGCCGGTGACGGTGCCTTGGCCCCCTCCCGCTAGTCCCGCAGTTACGGGCTACTATCCAGGGACCATTGTGCCCGGCGCGAGCACGACGAGTGCCCCACCGGCCACAACGCCCTACTACACACCCCCTACCGCGCCAGCGACGCCGGCGTTGCCACCGACGCCGCAGCCGTCCCTGCCTGCCGATCAACCGACCAACCTGTCGCCGTCCGGCCTTCCACCTTCGGGAAATGGCCAACCGGGGACAACGACCACGAATTTCCCGCCGTTGGAATCGAGTGGCGAGTCAAGTGGCCGATCAAGCGACGGGGCGTCTCACGAAGTGAAGAAAGAGCCAACGCCGCCCGCGGGCGGTATCCTGGATCTCACACCCGTTCCGGACCCCGACGCCGGTACAGATCGCAAACAAGTTCCCGCAGCCCCCAGTCTCTTCGATCCTAACGACAGAACAGCCAACCGATCCGCTCGCCCCGCATGGGCCTACTCGACAATCGCCTGGCCTGAAAAACAGAAAAGAGTCATCCAGCGACGGACAAAAACCGGGGTGACCAAACCGGTTGCTGTCGAAGAGAAAGAAAAGTTGGACAGCGGCGGCTGGCGTGCCGTACGACCGTAGTTCGCTGCCAGATGCCGACGACGCCATGTCATGCCGTGAAAAACACCCCGGCGCTGGCCATAAGCCGGAGTGTTTTCGTATCACCATTGGCGGACTTCTAGTTTCACCCCCTTCTTTTCCGTTTTGGTCTCGTGCGCGACAATCTGGGGCAGTAACAAGCTTATGGCCTCCTGTCGATGAACCGCGACCTCCGCCAATTCGTACGAGACACCGTCCAGTGGACGAACAACCAACGCAGCGAGGTTGCGCGCCGACTGCAGTCCAATACCGAGGGACCATCGCTGCGAGCGATCCGTGATTGGGTCCAGTCGGCCACTGCTACGACCCTTTCAGACGACGATTTCGCGGATCTTTACGCGCAGACGGTCGCTTGCAGTACCGCGGTCCTGCGGCTGGCCCACGACACTTTTCGGGACGGTGGAGCCTTCGATTGGTTGCTCGCAAATTCGAATCCGCTATGGCAGACAATCTGGAGCGACTGTCTCTCACTGACGGCTGAACGGGAAATGGGCGCGGCTGCCGCCCGCGCGGAGCATCCTCCGGACCAGACCGCCAGGTTAGCCTCGCAAGTTGATTACGCGTCGCATCGACATGACCCAATAATCCACTTCTACGAACGTTTTCTCGCGCAATACGATTCCGGCCGACGGACGACTCACGGTGTCTTCTACACACCCGCCCCAATCGCGAAGTACATCGTCCAACAAGTCGACCGGTCTCTGCGTGACGAGTTCGATTTGGTCGACGGTCTTGCCGACCTCGTCACGTGGAGCGAGTACGCGCAGCGTCACGATGAACTGGCGATTCCCCGCGGTGCCGATCCGCAGAGCCCGTTCGTTACGGTTCTGGATCCTGCCATGGGAACCGGTATCTTCCTGGTCGAAGTCGTCAGCCTGATTCATCGCAAGCTAACGGAGCGTTGGATCGCGAGCGGATGTAACGCAAATGAGGTGAACCGACGCTGGAACGAGTACGTGCCCAGCCAACTCCTGCCGCGGATCGTCGGCCTGGAACTGATGTTACCTGCATGTGCCGTTGCGCAATTGAAACTGGTTGACAAGTTGGCCGAGACCGGATTCACCTTCGACGCACCCGCGAAGCTTCAGGTGCACTTGGCCAATACGTTGGTCGGGCCCGCGCAACAGTTGCGTTCGTTTGGTGGCCATTCGGCCGCAATCAAGCGTGCCGTCAGCGCCGCACGCGACGCCAGCTACGCGATGCCATTCACGGTTGTGGTCGGCAATCCGCCATTCTCTGGCATTTCCGAACAGCAAGGTCGGTGGATTACCGAATTGCTGAAAGGCAGGTCGCCCGAGGCCGGCGATTGGGCCAACTACTACGAGGTTGACGGGCGGCCGCTTGGCGAACGAAAGCATTGGCTGCAGGACGACTACGTCAAGTTCATGCGCTACGCCCACTGGAACATCGAATCCGCAGGTTGCGGCATCATCGGTCTGGTATCGAATCACGGGTACTTGGACAATCCAACGTTCCGCGGCATGCGTCAGCAACTCATGCGCACTTTTTCTCGGATCACGGTCGTCGATTTGCACGGCAACCGAAAAAAGAAGGAGCGAGCGCCACAAGGAGGCCTGGACCAAAACGTATTCGCCATCGAGCAGGGAACAGCGATAGGGCTTTTCTCGCGCCGGCCCGGGAAAGGCGAACGATGTAAGGTCGAGCACGCGGAATTATGGGGAGAAGCAGACAAGAAGCTTGCGACGTTGTCATCCACTGCGGCGAGCGCGGATTCATCCCGAGAGAGAAACGCGACAACCGCAACACCGCTGACGCCACGCGGTCCCGACTACGTGTTCGTTCCACGGGATGACGCGCTTCGGCAAGAGTACGAACGCGGGTTTCGTCTGTCCGATACCATGGCGGTAAACGTGACGGCTCCCGTGACCGCTCGTGACAGCTTCGTCATTGCCTTCGATGAGGAGGAGCTTCTCGACCGAATGGAGCAGTTTCGTGATCTGTCGATCCCTGACGAAGAAATCCGCCGGCGTTATTTCACGAACAGCCGTTCGGCGAAATACCCGCCCGGCGACACGCGCGGATGGAAGTTGCCCGTTTCCCGTCGTCGCATGGCCGAGGACAAGAACTGGCGCGACTACATCCGACCATGCTGGTACCGACCGTTCGACCGGCGCGTCATCTATTGGGCGGATTGGATGGTCGATTGGCCACGTAGCGAGGTTACTCAGCATATCCTTGCGGGCGACAACATGGCCATCGTCGCCCGACGGCAGATGCTACCCACACAGCCGTGCAACTACTTCTGGATTACCGATGGCCTCACGCTCGACGGAGTCATCCGTTCGGACAATCGAGGCAGCGAATCGGTGTTTCCGGTCCATCTGTACAAGGAGAAGAAAGACGGCGTGACACATCGCCGTGCCAATTTCAGCGAACCGTTCGTCGCCGAAACAAGTCGGGCTTTGGGATTAACTTGGACCGACGACGGCACAGGCAATCTACGCGAGTCTTTCGGTCCTGACGATCTGGCGTACTACTGCTACGCCCTGTTCTTCTCGCCGACTTATCGCGAACGGTACGCGGAGGTGCTGCGCACTGATTTTCCTCGCGTTTTCTTGCCACATGATCTGCAACTGTTCTGCACGCTCCGCGAGTTTGGGGCAAGACTGGCCGATTGCCATTTGCTGCGCACATCGGACGTTTCACGCCCGGACGGGTACGGTTTTACGGGGGCGGACTCGGCTGGCCGTTGGTCGCTGAATCGCGGCTTCCCCAAGTATCGAGAAGGCCGCGTGTTTGTCAGCGACCGTTGTTGGTTCGACGGTGTGCCAGAGGAGGTCTGGGATTTCCACGCAGGAGGTCATCAAGTCTGCAGAAAATGGCTGAAAGACCGGCGTGGCCGGATGCTAACGAGTGCGGATGCGGCAGTTTATCGCCAGATTGTCGCTTCGTTGGCCGAGACGTTACGCTGCATGCGCGAAATCGACGAGGCCATCACACACCACGGCGGTTGGCCCCGTGCCTTCAAGTGAAGGAGAAAATGGCGAACGGCACCGTTGTTTCGGTGTTCCTCTCATCCGGCTTCTCGCATAGACTATCACGGTCTGGAATGGGGCCGTCGCAGCTTCGGAGAACCAGAGGGATAATTGGGCAGCGATTCAAGGAGGAGCGAGATGACAAGAGTCTCGAACAGCTATTTCAGGAGACACATCGAAGACCATTTCGATGATCTCGATTTGGATGTCGTTTGCCGAAAAAGAGGACGGGCCTATGCCATCTATTGGGCCGACGACGAGGAACCGCTGGCAAGACTGCGTCCGACTGGACAGGACGACGAGGTCGAGGTGCATTGGTGGGACGGCGAACGCTGGAACCAAGTTGGTGAGTTCGGACGGGTCCTGCCGCTGGACGAGGCCCTGGAATACATCACGGACGACCCGGACGACCTGTTTTTCGAATTGGACTCGTCCGACGACGGCGCTTCGGCGATCAAGACACGCTCGCGCACCGACCCAAGATCAGATCCGGCGACCGGTTTGGTCGGGCGGCAAATACTCACCTGTTCGCTGCTGGCCGGTGCGGCGGGCGGAGCGGTGGTGGGACCGATTGCCGGATTGGCCTGGGACTTGGCGGCCGGCCTAACTCTCTTCATTGCGCTGAGCGTGATGGGCGGCGGCGTACGGTTTATTCTGGTACCCGGCGGTCGATGGGTAGGCCGCGTCGGGCTTGTCCTGGGCTGTGGGTTGATTCTGGGAACCATCGCGGCGTTCTACGCCGCCCCCGGCGCCGTCGTGGGCAGCGCCGTGACTGAAGCGATGGCAGGCGGCTTCTGGGCGCACGCAGCGGGGCTGCTCGTCGGGGCGTTTGGCGCCTTGCTTGCGTTGTCGGCAAGGCTGCCGGCCTGGCTGGTCGGCTTCTCGGCCGGGCTCCTTCTGGCGGCCCCGTTAATGGACGTCTTCGACTCGGATTACCGTCTCGTTGGACTCGCCCTGGTCAGCCTGACGGCAGCGATCACTGGCAGATTGTATTCGGCCATGGCAGGGCATTACCGGAGCTTTTTTCTGCCCGCGGTATTCAAAACCAGCGGCGCACCCGAAAAGCCGACGCCCGGCGAATCGTCCAATCAGGCAAAACAGCCGGTCGAATAGGACCCAGCCGATCAATCTTTCAAGACGACGAAAACAGCGAATTCATCGTTCATCGGAACATCGAAACCGTCGCCATCGCATTGGGCCTCGAATACCGGCTTGCCGTAGAAATCGAGCGGGTCCATGATGCGAAAGCGGTCACCGTCTTTCAGGAAATCTCCGGCCGGCACACGAACTTGCGGCTCCTTCTTCCAGTTGAGAATGGCCAGGTTCGCGCGCTTCTCATCATACTTGTTAGCAAGCAGGATCGAACGAACCGCCTCGGGTGTCTGGTCGCTCATGGCGACGTTGTCCCGCGCGTCGACCGAGCCCTCGCCATTGATGCTCAGCTGTCCGTCGACGATGAGATTGTCGCTTACTACGCCCCTCTTGTAACGATTCACCGACATTCCGGATCGGAAGATCACGTTTTCAACAATCTCGCAATCTTCGTTGTGCGGAGCGTTGTAGCCATTCTGCAGGGGCACTTTGTACAAGCAATTGCGGCGGACGATGATGTTCTTGCTGGGTCGGCCGCCGCCGACCAGGAAAGGGCCGTGACGCCAAGCGATATTGTCTTCGATCACAAAGTTGTCGACGTAGGCCCGCGACGAGCCGTAGGCGTGCATGGTGTAATGTCCGCCGGGCCAACGCGTGGTCATGATGCAGTTGGAAATCGTCTTCGTGCCTTCCTGATTCTGCGTGTAGATGCAATGGCCATGGTTGCGATCCGGCCCCTTCCAGCCGTTCCGCACGATGATCGAGCCGTAGATTTCGCCACCCTTTGCGCTCGACCACCAACCGACGCCATTGCCTAGATTGTCTCGAATCACCAAGTTGATCAGGCGGCACTCGTCGCCGTGGACTGCGATCCCGCCGTAGGGATTCCCCAAGTCCGGATGCGAGCCCCCTTGCTGAGTCACTCGCTCCAGGTTATCCGGCTGGGCGATCTCCAGATCCCACAGCCAAAGATGATCGCCCTGTACCACCATCCCACCGTCGATGGTGACCCGCTCGCCGACCGCGGCGCGTATCGTGATTGGCTTCTCGGCCGAGCCACTTACAGTAACTCTGTAGCCTTGGCCTTTCGTCTCGTAAGCGTGTTCACAGCGATACGTTCCGCCACGCAACCACACCGTATCGCTTGGCTTCACTGGCCTTTGGCCGGCGAGCGTGGAGGCGACATCCCATGCATCGTCCCTCGTCCCAGCCGCATCTGGGTGACCATCGACTGCGACGTAATACTCCTCGCCGCGGGACGAGCCGAACAGGCCAACGACGAACAATGTCAGGCCGAGCATGCTACGTGCCATCATTTTCATTTCTCCCCTGTTGGTGTCTTGCCAGAATAATGTCGACGGTTCGCGCATCTCCCCGTCACGTTCGAGTAGTCACGTTCGACGGTTACTGGTAGACTGCCGTTTGCGACGCAGCAGTCCAGGGCATCCCGCGACGCGAACATCAGCATACCAGGAGGGCCTCGATGGCAAAAGCAAAAGTCACTCATATGAAGCTGCAGCACAGCGAAAGCGTTGTGGTCCAGGCCGCCGCACAAATCTACGCCGCGTACATTTCCGCCGGACGCGTGCCCGAGGGAGAAGAGGCACAGTGGATGAAACGTTCTATCCGCGAGGCCATCCAGATTGCACACGCGACCGACGCAGCGGTGATTAGTGACGAAGAGATCGATACGCTCGAAGGCCAACAGGCTCTGGACAGTCAAGGCGGCCAACTTTTCGGAGAGTGAGTCGCAGGTCTATTGCTCCCCTTTCGATCTCTCCCCCGTCACTCGCTGGATCGCTTCGTCGAGTTGGCCAAGCAGGCGTTCCAGCTCCAATCGTGTCTCTTCGTCCATTTCCCACGCGTGCGGTTTGCGGCGCACGTCGGTGGCAAACAGGCCTCGCTTTGCGAGAACGTACTTTTCAATGGCAAGGAACCCATCCAGTCCGGCCTGAAGCTGCAGACTGACCAGGGCGCAGATTGGCAAATACAAGTCGTAGGTGGCTTGTTCGTCATCACGCTCCAACGCCTTCCATAGTGCGACGATCCCCGACAAGAACTCCATCCCAGGCATCGTACCCACGATTCCGCGCCGGTAGCAGTCTACCAGGGAAACCCCGCCGGAACCGTCGAAGATTTGGGCTTGTCCACCGGTCGAATCGCGCAGTGCGGAGAGGTTCGGCCCAACGGGAGCGGCTTCGGGTTTGAACAAGACCCTGTCTGGCCCGAAGTCGTCCAGCAGTCTGACACACACGTCCTGCGGGATCGGTTGGCCGACGTAAGATGAGGCATCCTGGACTACGAGCGGCAGGTCGACATGTTCGGCCAGCGTGCTGAAGTAACCCAGCAACTCGCGGGGCGGTAACGCCGTGGAAATGGGCGGGATGGCCATGATCGCGTCGCACCCGGAGTCTTCCGCTGCTTGGGCGTACTCGATAGCTTGCCGAGTGCTTTCGGCGCCCACTCCAGCGATGAAGACCCCGCGGCCGGCATTCGCCTCTGCCAACGTCTCATTCAACAGGACGCGTTCCTTGGTCGATAGTCGCAGCAGCTCGGACACCATGCCTGTGCAGTATCCGTGTGCACCTTGCGCGAAAGCCCACTCGATCTGCCGCGCGAGGCTCTCGTAGTCGATCGACTCATCTTCCAGAAACGGAGTGTGGACCACCGGCAGAACGCCGGAAATCGTCTCGGGCATCCTACCAGTCTCCGACACTGCCATCGCGATAAAAAACTCGCTGGGGCAGTTCTTGCTCGAATGGGTGTTTTCGGACCTCGTCTTCGTTGATCGAGATGCCCAAGCCAGGGCGAGTGTTCGGGCGCACGATGCGGCCTTCCGGCTGGACAACAAAACCTTCGTCGACCACGTCGGCTCGCCAGGGGACATCTCCGTGGACAGTTTCGCAGATGATATAGCCGGGTTGCGAGAAACCGAATTCCAGCGACGCTGCTGTGCTGACGGGCCCTTGGGGATTGTGCGGCGCGAGCGAAATGCGATGAGCGTCGGCCAGTGCTGCGATCCGACGCGACGCGGTCAGACCGCCGCAGTGCGTGATATCGAACTGGCAGACCTCGCACCCGCGTTCGGCAAACAGCCTCTGGAAGTAAGTCAAATCGGTGATGCGTTCGCCCGTTGCCACCGGCGTAGCGATGGCCTGGTTGATCATCGCCAGGCCCTCGATGCTCTCGGGCCAGCACGGTTCCTCGAAGAAATACAGGCCATACGGGTCGAGGGCCTTGCCAAACTTCAAGCCCATGGCGGGCGAAGGGCGAGCGTGGCAGTCGACCATCAAGTCGATGTCGTCTCCCACGGCATCGCGCATGGCTACCACGGCCGCCTCGGCCAGGCGGATCGGGCGAAGTCCTTCGATCGGCATGGTCGGCGGGACGGCCATGCTTTTCATGGCAGTATAGCCTTCTTCGACCGCTTCCCGCGCCAATTCCCCGAACTGCTTAGCGTCGTCAACGCTGGTCTCGTACATGTCCTCCATGCGGCCGCCACCCAAGTGGCAATAGGTGCGTATCCAGTCTCTAACCGGACCGCCCCAGAGTTGCGAACATGGCATGTCCGCGATCTTGCCGGCAATGTCCCACAGGGCGATGTCGATGCCCGAGATTGCAGTCGAACGAACAATGCCATGGCCGTGCCAGAAGTGCTGGCGATACATCATCTGCCACAAGTGCTCGATCCGCCGCGGATCCTCGCCGACGATCAACTCAGCCAGATCCTCGACCGCGCCCACCACCGCGCGCGTGTGCCATTCCAGCGTTGCTTCGCCCCATCCGAAAAGCCCCGGTTCGTCGGTCAGGACTTTCACAAACACCCAATTCCTCATGCGGGCATGGCAAACCAGCGTTTCGATCTTGGTGATTTTCATAGTCTTGCTCTCGATGCCTCCTCCCGCGAGGACAGCCGCGTTGCTTCGTTTAACCCGAAGCCGGAGGCGATGGCGGGCGATGCATGTGGACCGTCCATTGTGCTTCCCGCCATCGCCTCCGGCTTCGGGTTAAACGCAATACCGTTCAATGAAGCACAGCTAGCGGTAGAGATGAGCCCACATATAGTGGCTGCATCCCTCCGCTTGCACAACATGTTGACCGCTTCGCAGTGCTATCACGGCTTCGTTGAACGGTATTGGGGTTAAACGGGTCAACTTCCGCCACAAGACATAGAGCCTCGTATGGCGATGCCCATTCTTTGGATTTCATCCGCAATGGCTTCAACCAGTCTGTCGAGGCTACCTTTCGCGAGCACGGAGACCTTTTCCTGATACAGTCCTTTCCCGTAGGAACCCGAATCGAGCAAGTAGGATACACCGGATCCGTTGGCCAACGTGCCGACGAAGATCGGTGTTTGTGCAAATCGCCTGCGGATCTCGCGCTGCAGTCGATTGTAGTGCTCGCCGTTCAAGCCCAGCCACACTGCGTCGCCGATTCTTATGATGTCGAAGGCATACGGACACTCGTCGCCGGGCGGCAAATGCCGAATTCGGCTCAAACTCCGCGCCATGCGTTCCACCATGGCCCGAGCGTCGCGGACGCGGACATCGTCACCGGCGGCTCTCGCCTCCGCCTCTCGCGTCGACCATTGTTTGCGCTCGCGCTCCAGGTCATCTCGCTTTGGCAGGTCGTCTCGGTATTTCAACGGAATGACTACGCGGCGGGACTCCCAGATGTCAATGTCCTTGCGACGGTCTGCTGAAACGGGAATGTACTTCCATATTCCCAGTGTCGCTCCGGAGATTACCGGGCCGGTGTATTCGTAGCTCGTCCCTGGTGTGGGCATCGACTCGACTGCCGACATCACGGCGTAGCCAAGTTGGCGGCCGTTACGATCGGCGACGGCAACATCGCCCACGAATCCGTCTCTAGGGCCGACGTCTCCAGATGCACCCTGAACGAAAAGGCAGGGCGCGCCCGTCGCTTGCTCCACAACCTCTCGCGTCGCCCCGATATAGTCCGGGCTGATCAACGTGTTTTCCCACGCCAGCGTTGTGGGATGACAGGCGTAGTTGACGATCGTCGCCAGAGGCTTCCCGCCGTCGTCGGTGATGCGGCCGACTACGACCGCGTCGTCGGCCTCGCCCTCCGGGTTGTATCCGCAGACGTATTCGCCACGTTCGGCGTCGAAATAGTCGCGACTCCTCGCCAAGTCACATCGTCCGACTCCATAGACGATACTTGCAGGCTGCTGGCTATCGCGGGCTTCGCGGACTAGCGCTGCGAGTTTCGTTGCCAGCGAGTCCAGGTAAGGGCCGATCAAGTCACCGCCGGGGAGTTCTGAACGCCGGCGGTCCATCAAACCCGCGGCGTGCGTGTGCGAGAAGAAGACGATGATCGCGTCGCGCGGAATGCTTGCCGCGGAGCTGACACGATCGACCAATTCATTCATCTCCTCGGACCGAAAAAGGCAATGGTCCAATGCCACGATCACCTTGCCATCTTTCCCCAAGCGTTCGCCGTGCCGGCTGCTCAGATACAAGGCGGTCGCAGTCAAGGGCCGATGAACGCCGGTCGACCGGTCGTGCATTGCCGCGCCCCACATGCGGTGATAGATCCCGACCGGAGGCGTGATGTCGTCCCGTGTCACCCCGGCCAGGCAACGGCTTTGTGGTATATCGACGCGTTTCATAGTCACCTGCACTTTAGGGTGTGTCTGGGACGATCAGGTGAAATTGGTATTGTCTTAAGAGTAGGCTCTCCGGATGCCCTGGCTTTCTGGGAAGGAAAGGCCACATCAGGAGAGCCACGGATGGGCAAGCGTAAACGATCCAAGAAACGTCCACAACCCCGACACAAAGGCACGGAAACAACCGTCACAGCACGATAGACGAAAGCGTTTACAGGACCCAAACCCTAAACGAAAACGCACTACCGGTGCCAAGTTCCCCCTCACCCAGCGAGTCCTCAACTTCGTGACTCCCATGCTCAACACTCCCGATCGACGAATTGCCTGGCGGTTGCCGATCATTCTCGCGGGGATGTTGTTCGCCGAAGGGAGACGAACCGCCAGCCGCTGGTTCGTCGCGGCCGGAGTCAAAGACGATT
>JACKQG010005267.1_pt1 | contig 14376 bp, 13 predicted proteins | sample 8237621 | NCBI WGS metagenome assembly JACKQG01 (sample SAMN15677084, study PRJNA649215) | marine metagenome | biome: marine; feature: Black Sea; material: saline water; isolation source: suspended particulate matter (SPM) from the Black Sea western gyre | collected 2013-06-09/2013-06-10 | depth...
GGACGGCAGTAAAAAGAGGGGCATCAGTCAAGATTCCGAGGAGCTGTAACGAGAGTTAGCTGGCGCCAAGAAAAATAAATGGAGGTTTGCGGGAGATTGTCAGGCCGATTATCAGGCAAGGCGATCCAACTGCCTTGCTGTTAGGGGGAATATCTGAAAGTACCAGACTATTGGCTCCTATCACGCAGCCATCACCAATGGTTACCCCTTTGGAAATAATAACATTTGGACCGATGAAACAGTTATTGCCAATCCGTGTTGTAGCGTAATCATATGAGGCTGCTCCCCCTGAAGTTGCCCAGTTGACAGAGTCATGGCTATATATTTGTACGCCCGAAGAGATAGAGCAGTGCGCTCCAATTTCCAAGCCATCCGAACCGTCTAAAACGACAAAGGGGCCTATCCAGGTTTTGGTTCCTACTTTGACATCGCCAATTATCAGAGTACTGTCATATACGGAGGATCCTTCTCCAAACCCTAATGCTTTAGCCTTTTCCCAGCGATCAACAATATAATCAGCAAAAGGTAATGCCCGCTTGAATTCCCCCTCGACTTCTCTATGACGTTTCTGCCATAAATTTTTGAGCTGCGACAGCAAGTCTTTAATCATGACCTACTTCCTTGAGATATTGCTCCAAGTTCAGTAAAGACCAGATTAACAGCCTTCGATTTTCCGTGCCGTCCAAGTGTTCCTTAATTAGTTTCTCTACTATTGGCCGATTCATGAATTCATAGATATTGGCATGGCCGTTCATCAAAGTGCGTTTTACAAACTCTATACTGTCTCCTTTAAACCAGCTTGCATCAGGAGCGGAAAACCCTTGTTTTTTTGCCAGGGTAACTTTATCCGGGATGTGACGTTTCATTACATCGCGCAGGATCTGCTTGCCATCCCGAGTTTTCTGGAAGAACTTGCTTTGCTTATGTTCGGGATCATTCTCATTAATACGTATCACATCGGCCAGGTTATTCAGCTTGAGGCCTACCGGACAACTCATTGAAAAGTCCACCAGGTCATTATCCAGAAAAGGCACTCGGGTTTCCAATCCATGGGCCATACTGAGTTTATCTTCAACCACCAGGAGCCCATGCAGGAAGGTCTTGGATTCGAAATAAAGAGAGTGATTGATGTAATCTTCTGGCGTTTCCAGCTTTTCCTGATGATGCTGAAAGACATCCCGGAAAATATTTCGAGTTACGATATGATCTATGTTGCCCCAAATTGGTGAGAACATCTGTTTCAATTGGCAATTATCTGCCAAACGCTGCCAGTAATGGTAATATTTGTCGATGTATTGTTCAAAATCTTCATTCACTACCGCCCGGTAGTAGCGCCAGGGATAGCCCCCAAAAAGCTCGTCTCCTCCTGTACCGCTTAGAACAACCTTGACGAATTTGCTGGCGAGTTGTGCGGCATAATAGTTTGGATAACTTTGGCCAACTCTTGGCTCTTCCAGGTGTGAGGCGAGTTTAGGTAAAACCCGTTCCATGTCACCAGCTTTCAAGACCATTTCGTAATGTTCGGTTTTGAAGTGATAAGACATAGCTTCGGCTTTTTCCCTTTCATCGAAAGACAGTTCGATGCCCGAGGCAGAACTCAGATCGAATCCGCACGTGAAGGTTTTAAGATAGGGAAAAGATTTAGCAGCTATAGCAGTGATAGATCCCGAGTCCATGCCTCCACTCAGGTAGCTACCCAGTTCGACATCTGACACCAATTGACGGTTGACTGCTTGTTGAAAAAGACGATCCAATTCTTCTCGATACTCATCAATGCTGGCAGGTTTAGTGGGTTCCTGAAAATGATAGTCCCAATACTCCTTGCGCTGCAGGGTTGGTTTTTCTTTTTTGAGATCGAGCGTGGCATAGTGCCCTGCGGGAAGAAGTTTTATATCTTCCAATAATGTGCGATCGGTGAAGATGTTCTGAAAAGTGAAATATTCGAGTAGGGCAGATCTATCTATTTTGCGTTTAAAGCCTGGGATTTCCAAAATCGCCTTTTGTTCGGAACCAAATGCAAAGGTGTTGCCTTGGTGACTGACATAAAGAGGTTTTATGCCATAACGGTCTCGGGCAAGTAATAAAGTGCGTTCTTTTCGATCCCACAATGCGAAAGCGAACATTCCGTTGAAACGGGTGAGTGCTTTTGTTCCCCATTCTGCCAAGGCATTCAGGACAACTTCACTATCCGTTTGTGATCGAAACCAATACCCTTTTGCTTCTAACTCTTGGCGAAGTTCGCGAAAGTTATAAACCTCGCCATTGTAACTGAGCCAGTAACGATGGTCAGCACTGACCATGGGCTGGTAACCGGCAACTGACAAATCGATAACCGACAAACGGCGATGCCCAAGACCAACATTGCCTTCTATCCAATGCCCCTCACCATCTGGTCCGCGATGTGCGATGGCCCCGGTCATATCTTGCAATACAGGTAAGGAAATGGGTGAATTATTGAGATGTATTAGGCCGGTTATTCCACACATGGGAAACTTAAGTGTCTTTCTTGGCAATAATGGTGATTCCTGAATTTTCTACCACTTCGCGTTCAATCATCAGTCCACCCTCAGCGCACCATTCGCGAAGTTCCTCAGGTGTATGACGGGAGCAGTTGGATGGAGCATACCAGTCGTAATTGATATGGTTCATTTCTTCAAATGTTAGATTGGGATCGTAAAAGGCTTTTGCCACATGCCAGTAAAACAAACGTTGGATGCTTGTTCGACCAGCAGGAATACCGAGCATATCGATGGGTTGAGGGATATCTATTTCGCCTTCAATTTCTCCAAGGGTGATACCAAGTTGAGTTAGAGGTTCCATTGCCTCCCAAGCCTGCTGCGGCATCATAGTCTGAAGCTTATCTCGAATATAATCATCAGTGAATTCCCTAACCGGCCCTTTGCGATGATAGACGTTGAACATGAATCGACCGCCTTTTTTTAATAAGCGGGCAAGAGATAAGAGTGACTCTTTGGTAGAATCTGTATGATGCAGTACCCCTTCTGAGAAAATCAAGTCAACTGAATTCGGTGGAAATGGAGGTTTGCTAATATCAACTTGCATAAAGGTCCCTGGGAGTTTGCGCTCAGTAAATCGTGTTGCAGCAACGTCGACAGCAGATGAAACATCAATACCTAAATATCGTATGTGAGGTAGAAGAGATCCAAATAGCTCAAGAGTAGACATCCCTGCTCCACACCCGGCATCAATCAATATTGGGTTTTCGCCATGTTCAGTAAGCCAATCCGCCGATGCGATGTCCCCATATCTTTCTATCAGCCAAGATCGCATTCGAGAGAGAGAGGCTTCAGAATCAAAAGTATCCCTTTTTTTCCATTTAAAGCCGAAGGTTTCTTCAGTCTGGGCCTGAGTGTTCGAGAGAAGGCGCTGATTACGAAGAATGCCATTCCTAAGAATAAATTTTTGACCCGCAAGATCAATTTCATCGTTATCTTTAGGGGCAGATATCCCTAGATAATCGTGTAGCCATTTTGGGATGCCGTTTTTATAATTCATGTATTGTTTCAATAATGTACTCATAGTCGTCTTTTGTCATGCGATTGTGTAGAGGGATTGCCATCGAATTGTTATTGCAATCCCGAGAAACTGGGTAGCTATCGGGGTGAAGTCCAAATTGCTCTTTATATAAATTCAACATGTGGACAGCATGTGTGCCGGGTCGTGTTGCGATTCCTTTTTCCTGCAGTTGTTCCATTAGTTTATTACGAGGTGCAGGGGCTTTCTCTGGATCACAGTAAGTGACATAGGACTGCCAGCCATGGTTTCCACTTTCGGGTTCCGAAGGTAATCGAAGCCATTTAATATTGGCTAAATTTTCATTGTAGTATTGGGCCCATTCTGCTCGTTCTTGAATAAACTCGTCTAGTTTAGCCAACTGCTCGATCCCAATCGCTCCTTGCAAATCTGTCATGCGATAATTAAATCCCAAGAGATTAAAATCAGGCAAAATATAAGGCTTGGCTCCATGATGACGTTGCTCCTCGGAAATGGAGGCACCATGATTTCGCATTCGGTTCATGTGTTCGGCCAAATTCGCATCTGCTGTGGTTACCATCCCTCCTTCGCCTGTGGTAATCGATTTACGGGGATGAAATGAAAAGGTAGCTGCATCTCCTAAATTCCCAGCCCATTTTCCGAAATAACTTGCTCCAGCCGCGCATGCAGCATCTTCCACTACTTTTACATGATCTGGAATAACTGCTTTAATTGCATTCATATCGGCACAAAGTCCAAATAAGTGTACCGGTATAATAGCCTTGGTACGTTCCGAGATTTTTTCGGCGATTTTGGCAGGGTCGATGTTAAAAGTTTTGGGACAAACATCGACGAATACAGGCTTTGCACCACAATATAAAACTACATTGGCAGTCGCCACCCAGGTGAACGCAGGAACAATCACCTCATCTCCAGGGCCTACACCCATCGCGGCTAATATCAGATGCAATCCCGTGGTGCAGGAGGTGACCGCCAAAGCATGGTTTACCTGATGACGTTTTGCGAATTGATTTTCAAACTCAGCAACCTTAGGTCCTTGAGTGAGCCAACCGGATAGGATGGGTTCACGTACCGCCTGCCATTCTTTTTCGCCTGTGACTGGGAGAGCAATAGAGATTTGTCTTTTTTTCATTTGTTTTACTCGGTAATGCCAGCTTCCTGGCGTCTTTTTTTTACTTCTGCTATATGACTATTTCTCCATTCGATTAAATCTAAAAGTCCTTGGCGAAGTTCAATTTTTGCTTCAAACCCAATTTCTTTTTTTGCTTTGACGGGGCAGCCGATACGATTCTTGACAAAGGTCATTCCGGCAGGTTCGTATTGTATTTCAAGACCAGAACCGGTGATTTCAAGTAATAATTCTGCTAACTCTTTGATGGTTGTTCTAATTCCTCTGCCTACATTGTAAAACTCATCGGTGGTGGCTGCTTTCATAGCGCATACATTTGCGCGGCCACAATCTACGACATTAATAAAATCATAAGCTTGAGAACCATCACCGTAAACCACCGGGGGGAGCCCCTTATCCAGACGATCTAGGATTTTCATTATCACCGCAATGTATGCACCATGGTAATCCTGCCGCGCGCCATAAACATTCATATAGCGCAATCCCACATAGTCGAAATGCTGATCGGTGTCTCTATATCGATGGAATAAAGACCGGCACATATGTTCACCGGCGATTTTTGTTGCGCCATAAAAGTTGGTGTTGTTGTAGGGATGATCTTCTGTCATGGGCTCTTCAATGGCATCGCCATAGACGGAAGCTGAAGACGAGGAGACGAGTCTTTTTACATTATTATTTGTCATTGCTTCCAAAACATTAAACATGCCGCCAATATTTACTTCAAATGCAGATCGTGGATAGTCCCAGCAATGCAATAGCCATAATGCGGCAAAATGAAAAACGCCGTCCATATCTTTCATGGCAGCATTCAGAATGTCACGATGCATTAAATCGCCACCCAGAGGGAAAAGACTAACACGTGGGTCCTTGAGAGCATCTGCAATATTTTCTTCACTTCCTCTGGTTAGGTTGTCAAAGACACGTATTTCGGCAACATCTTCTTTAATTAACTCGTCAACGGTATGCGACCCAATCAATCCGGCCCCTCCGATGAGCAGTAAACGTTTATCTTTTAAATTCATGAATACCTCAGGAAACTCTTTATTGGTTTAATAAAGTGGCCAGGATTAAAAATTTCAATATATTTCTTCAACCTATTTTCAGGCTAATATTTATTCCAGTGTATATAATCGGTAGTTTTCAAAAGAAACCAAAGAGTTAATTTTCAATTCCTCAAGAAAGCTTTCGGGCAAATATCCCTTATAGGTAAGTAAATATCTTATTTGATGTTGTTTGACGATTTCAGAAATAGGTTTAAGGATTCGAGGCCAAATAGCTTCCACCAATTTGAAACCATACCCATGCGCTCCCCACAAAACAGACTTTTGAGCTTTATATGCCACGACATCGCTCCAGTGCAGAGGAAAGCACATGACAGCACCGTTGGGCAGACCTTTTAAATAGCTCAGAGCGTCATTCATGTTGGAATCCACTTTAAGCGTCTTACTGCCTTTCAACTTCCAAAAATAGAGCCCGATTCCCAGAATGCTAACCAGAACTGTTCCGTAAAGCAGGTATTCAACCACAATGTCATGTTTGAGACCTCCCCAAATCATGGCAACCAGTAATCCAGCGGGGAAAGCAGCATTATAGTTGTAAAGGTAGCCCTGACCCAGGCACCGCATAAAGGGAATGAAAGTAGTCAATATAGTAAAAAGCAAAATTAAGCCCAACCACTGCACCATCCAGCTATCTTCATTCGTTAAGTTGGTATGCATAGGATCGCCTCCGTACATCCATAGTGATGTTATGAAAACGACCCATCCCCATGGGTTCAGTCCGATCAGGTATTGCAGCCGGTGAACAAGTCCTCTCCATCCGGGTTTGAAATATTTTGTGGTAGTTTCATTTTCGGAAGTGGCATAAACAGGCGATTCGCGTACCGGGTGTACGGTCAGCCACGGCCAGTTTCTGTTCCAAAACGAGATAATATCCCAATGAGCTTTCAAAACATTAAGATAAAAACCTTTGCTTAAAATTAATGCGGAAACAATGGAAAGTGGAACCAGCGTCAGAAGCCGCCAATCCTGGAACCATAACCCCGATGCAATACTCAAAAACCAGAATAACTGCGTTGTCATTTTATGTGTCAAAAGAAGTAATCCTGAAACTAGTGCAACCAAAGCCCAGAACCAAGGCATCCCCTCATGCCAGATCAACCAGATCAACAACAGTATGATGATGTCTAGGAACAATGCCCCGAGACCGCGTGGATTGAGCTGAACGTTGTAACTGATAAGAATGGGTGTGAGAGCATAGACCACACCAGCACCTATCAGGGAGTTGACTTTGCCACCCAGCAAGTAAGCAGCCATCATGAGTAATGCCAATCGCATCAGATCTATGCTAATTGCTATTAGATGACTTTTATTATCAAATACTGACTTGGGGAGCCTCGCTATAAGTAAAGGGAATAGGGGGGGATACCACTGATGGCTATCCAACAAAAATTGTGGTAAGGATGGAGGAAATTGCCTCTTGTCGCGGTACTCTTCAATGTACGCTTTCCAAAACCAATGGTCTACACCCACACCATGCGGTGCAATGAAGTGGGGCAACCAGCGCAAAACGGCTGAAATTGTAATAATCGAAAAAAAATAAAACGAGATTTCCATTAACAACCTGGTCTGTTGAGGCTAGATTTAATTTTGCGAAACGAGCATGGAGGAAAGGAAAATATGTTTACATATTGAACAGGAAGAAAACCTGAGTCGAATACATTTTGCCATCGAAGTTATTGTAAAACAAGTGTAAAAAAGATTTGGATAAAGAGGATTATTCATATTGATTTTTGGGTTGCATATAAAACCATGCTTGTGAAAATGGCTTGAATAAATTTTTTTGTGTGATCTCCAATTGAATGATCCGAGAATGCCAGGCTAGGAAAAAATTCAACTGGAATTTCTGCTTTTGGAATGTTTTAATATTTTGGTATGGCAAAAGCATCGTTTACGAGAGTCCAGCATGCACAACTTTCCTTCAGGCAAACCTGCGTTTCATCTTACATTCCTTCGAGATAACCCAATTGGGAAATGAACTCCGAATAATTTACTTTATAACCGAAGATTGGTACTTCTGGTCACACCGCCTTTCATTGGCTCGGGCTGCTCAAAAAGCCGGGTTCAAGGTTACAATTATTACCCGGGTAGATAAATATAAAGACCTCATAGAAAATGAAGGTTTCAATCTCATTCCAATTGGACTCGTCCGAAGTAGCAAAAACCTGTTTTCAGAGTTATTGAGTTTTTTGGAAGTATTGAAAATATATCGCCGGGTAAAACCTGATATCGTCCATCATGTTGCTCTTAAGCCTATATTATATGGAACTTGGGCAGCAAGATTTTCTGGGGTTCCATGTGTCGTCAATCTCTTTGCGGGTGTCACGACTAAATTTCATGCGGATAAATGGAAATCCATTATTCTTCAAAGAGTCGTTGACCAGGTATTCCGATTTGGTTTTTTAGGAGGGAAAGCTTATGCCGTATTCCAGAATTCTTTCGACAAACAGTCGTTTCTGGATAAGGGTATATTGAAGGAGAAAAATACCGGACTCATAAGTGGATCGGGGGTAGATATTTCACGGTTTGTAAAAACCACAGAGCCCGACGGGATTCCCCTTATCATTCTGGCTTCAAGGATGCTTTGGGATAAGGGTATCGGTGAATTTGTTGAGGCAGCAAAAATACTAAAAAGGGAAAAGATAAAATGCCGCATGGTGCTAGTGGGTAATCCAGACCCGGAGAATCCAGACCCACTTCCATCAACCTTGATCCAGAAATGGCAATCTGAGGGACTGGTTGAATGGTGGGGAAACCGCGAAGATATACCCGAGGTTTTCTCAAATGCTAACATAATATGCCTTCCCTCCTATCATGAGGGTTGCCCCAAGGTATTAATAGAAGCCGCTGCTTGTGGAAGGGCCATTGTGGCAACTGATATTCCAGGTTGCAGGGAAATTGTTTGCCATAATGATAATGGGCTTTTGATTCCTGTAAGAAACTCTGCGGCATTGGCTGAAGCTATAAAGGTTCTGATACAATCCCCAGAAATCAGAACGAAAATGGGTGGGCGAGGGCGAGAGATCGCTGTTGAAAAATTTTCTGAAGAAAAAGTAATTAAGAAAACCCTGGATGTTTATAAGAGGCTTTTGAAAAGAACGCATACTTAAGGAAAAAACCTTTTTTGCCGATAAAGGCTTAGGTTGACTTTTCAATAATAATCAATGAACCTCGAGACTAGCTATGAATGAACAAGTAAAATCCAATTTTGAGTTGGGTGCTGAAAAATTCGATAGAATTTATGAGCCGTCAGAAGAAAAATCTTTTTTTTCTCGATGGTTTGATAAGCGATTCAGAAAAACTATGTACTTTAGATTCGATCAAACCTTGGAAAATATTAAGAATGAAAAAATTCAATCTGTTCTTGATGTAGGATGTGGTTCAGGAAGATATTGCGTTGAATATCTTAAAATGGGGAAAAAGGTTGTCGGGATCGATATGGCCTCGAACATGTTAAAAATTGCAAAAGAAACCTGTTTTAAGACGGTTCCCAAGGGAAATATTGAGTTCATTTATGGAAACTATATGGACCACCGTTTTGAAGAGCAATATGATGCAGCCGTGTTAACGGGTTTATTCGATTACATCGAGGATGCAGAAAGTATGGTGAAAAAACTTAAAACGGATGTGAAGCATATGGTGGTTGGTTCTTTTCCAAGATCCGACAATTTTCTAAATAAAATCAGGAAGGTTAGATATTTTTTTAAAAACTGTCCTCTTTACTTATATTCACGAGAAAAACTTGAAAAAATGTTTCGTTCAGTTGGAATTGAAAATTATACTATCACGGAAACGGACAGAGAGTTTTATGTCAGGTTGAATTTATAAATAAACGAGTGTTTAATTTCTGGTTCGATATATGAAATATGCGGTTCTTTCTTTGGATATTGAAGATTGGTATCACTTGGATTATTTTTCCGGAAAAGAATGCAACCGCGAATACTCTATGCTTGACGGATTAGAGATATATAGAGAAACTCTTGCTTCGCATAATATTCCCTCCTCCTATTTTGTCTTGGGTGAAATAGCGCAATCTCTGAAAACTACTTTAAGGCAACTATCCGATCAGGGGAACGATATAGGTTCGCATGGTTGGAACCATGTTCGTCCCTTGACCATGGATACGGATGCCTTTGCATCTGAAACCAAATCCTGCAAAGAAAGTCTTGAAGATATTCTTGGGAAACCGGTCATGGGTTACCGGGCCCCTTGTTTTAGTCTCGACAGAAAACGGCTTGATATTTTAAGAGAGGTTGGATTTAAGCTGGATTCTAGTCGGATTAAATTTGGGGATCACCCTTTATACGGAGATTTGAATTTGGAGGGCTTTAGAGAGAATTCTCAGGCGATATATAGTTCAGATGGTTTTTTTGAATTTGAGGTTAGTACCTTGCCAGTCTTCGGCAAACAGATTCCTGTTTCGGGGGGAGGGTATCTACGTATTTTCCCATGGAGAATTATGGGGAAATTGGTAGAAAAATATTTAAAGAATAATAGCTTCTTTACCCTATATATCCATCCCTTTGAATTATCTTCTCTGGCAAACCCGGAGTTTCCTTATGAAACTGCTATGCGAAATAAAATCCGTTTTTCGTTGGGGCGATCCACAGTTGTCAATAAGCTTAATTCTTTGATTATACTACTCCGGAAAAATGGCTATCAATTCACCACTTTTACCGCGCTGAGAGAAAAAATGATTCATGACGCTTGATAAACGAATTCTTATTACAGGGATATCGGGTTTTATTGGCTCCAAACTAAAAGAAGTTTTTTCTGCAAGAGGTTTCGAAGTTTGGGGGATTTCTCGACAGAAAAATGATGATAATTTTATTCTTCAAGGTGACTTAAGTTCATTTGAATCTACCGAACAGGCTTTTGACAAAATTCCCGATTGCTCCATTGTTATTCATGCCGCAGCATTGGCCCATGCCAGAACGAAACAACCAGGCCAGGATTATTTAAAAACCAATACCACCGTTACCAACAACCTGATTAGGCAACTTGTGGGAAAGCAGGTTCAATTCATATATCTAAGTTCTATTGCGGTGTATGGATTGGAAGGAGGCAGTTCTCCCGTCACTGTGGAAAATGTCAAAAGGCCTGCAACTAAATATGGAATGAGTAAATTGAAATGTGAGGAAATTATCCAGAATTCAGATTTGGATGACATTATTATCCTACGCCCTGCTCCGGTATTTGACGATAGTCATTATGATGATATTAAAAAAAGAGTCTATTTCCCGGGGCAAAATTTATTCAAATTAATAATTAAGCCAGCCCCTAGCTATAGCTTGTGTCACATCGATACTCTGACCTCCATCATTTTAAATTTGGCAGACGATCATACCTCCTCATTGAAAATCTTGAATGTGGTAGACCCTGATCCTTATGACCAAAACGAGTTAGCACATAAGTTTCCAGGAGTTGAAATTCCTATTTATTCTTTTCTTTTTTTTCCAATCTACAGATTTTTTAAAATGTTTGATTCAGGGTTGGGTTACTCAATCAGTTGTAATCTGGGGAAACTACTGCGCGATAATATTTATGAGTGAGTATTGGAGGAATATTGGAGGTGTTATTGAAAGGACTAGTGGGATACTTGTTCCCACTTGAAAACGGCTCCCAGAGTCAAAAGTAGAATTTTTAGATCCAGAAAAAAGGATCGGTTCTTAAGATAAAACTCGTCCAGTTTAACTTTTTCGGCAACAGGTAGCTGGTCGCGCCCTAAAATTTGTGCCCACCCGGTGATTCCTGGAGGTAGATTTTGGATTCCTGCTTTGGTTCGCATAGAGATGAGATCATTCTGATTGTAAAGAGCTGGTCTGGGACCAACCAGAGCCATGTCGCCCTTAATGACGCTCCAGATTTGAGGTAATTCATCAAGGCTTGTTTTCCTTAATAACCCTCCAACTAAGGTGAGGTGTTGTTCGGGGGTCTCAAGCAAATGGGTAGCGGTATCAGGCGGAGCATCTATCCGCATGGTCCGAAATTTGGGCATTTGAAAAACCCGATTGTTTTTACCAACCCGAGAAGACCAAAAGATGATAGGACCAGAAGAGGTTGCTCTGACAATAAGGGCAATGATCAAAAGAGGGGAAAAAAGTGCACTGCCTAGGAGAATTCCCAGAAAAAAATTTATTCCTCTCGTCATTGGCAATACCCTGTTTGATTAAGAACTAAAAAATGCAATAAATACTTGGCAGGAGAGAAGACAGATTATAAAAATCCAATCTTCATTATTTTAACAAAAAACTAGCTAATGTTAACTTTAAAAATTATTCAATAGATGTTTTGAATCCAAAGGAATATTTTATGGTGCCAAGTTTTTTTCAATCCTTTGTTTTCTATCTATTCTTAATTAATTACGGTTTTATAAATAAAAACCTTAACGATTTTTTTGAGATTTTTATTCCATCATTACACTTTTGATGAAAATTGAGATTGGTAAACGCTGGAATTAGCATCCACTAATTATGAAAAAAAAAATCCAAATAATTTTGATTGTTTCCCTGCTAACAGGTTCTTTATTTTTGTTCTTAAATATAAGTGTTACAACAAATAAAGGAAGAGATTTTGTTGTGGCAAGAAGCGAATTGCCATTGTATCTCAAGTTACTGGGATTTTATGATCGACATTTTAATTATAAATGGTTGGTAAAACAGATAGCGGGTCATTTGGTTACCCATGAGGAAAAGGTATTCCGGTTATTTCAATGGACTCACGAAAACATTCGCCCTCAACCGAAAAGCTTACCCATAATGGATAGCCATGTCTGGGATGTATATATTCGTGGCTATGGAGTCAGTGATAATTTCCATGATTTATTTTCCACGCTTTGTAATTATAGCGGGGTTGATGCATTTTTCGACAGGCTAATGTTTGAAGACAGCCGTAAGTATATAGATATTACCTTTGTTCGAGTCGAAAGGGGGTGGGTGGCTTTTGACCCTTTCAAAGGTGCGTATTTTAAAAATAGGGATGGCAATTGGGCCACTATTGAAGAACTGAAGCAAGGAAACTGGGAACTGGTTAAACTGTCGAAATCAGAAATAAATGAATCCTATTACAAACCTTTTATGGGTTTGATTCCAGAGATCACAGCCATCGGTTATAAAAGAGCCAATACTCAATCTCCAATCAATAGGCTTAAACTGCAATTGAGTAAATTTTTCTCGGGTCACAAACCTTTGCTGGAATGAATTTCAACCACTTTGCTAGACCTGATTCAGGTTACTTCTTTTTCTTTACAATTTTTCTGCACTTTTGAGCGGATGGAGAAGATTCAATCAGATGAATATAGTCTGGTAGGCGCGTATATCTGTCTATGATCGCTGACATGACTTGATCGCAGGTGATATTTTTTGTTGTACTGAGGTTTGCCCCTTTTAGATTTGCTTGGTTGAGATTTGCGTTGGCAAGGTTGGCTGCTAAGAGGTGAGAATTTTCAAGATTCGCTTGGCTGAGGTCGGCATTCTGAAGATCGGGTCGGTGCAGATATATTTTCTGGAGATTTGCGTTTTTTAAATTTGCTCCTTTCCCCTCAATAAGATGAATGCATTTGAAAACGGATTGCGGGGGCAGGGTTACATAGAGGTAGTCTGGTAATTGGGTGTTTTTGTCAATGATCGCCGATGAGATTTGATCGCAGGTGATATTTGTTGTTGTGCTGAGGTTTGCCCCTTTTAGATTTGCTTGGTTGAGATTTGCGTTGGCAAAATTTTCATTTGAGAAATCTCCATATGCAAGGTTCATATTACTTAGGTCCCACCCCTTACCTTCACGAAGGTGGATACATTGTGAACCTTCAAGTCTTATATAGTCAGGCAGGTGTGTGCTTTCGTTGATCATTGCTAAAGTGATTTGAGCGCAGGTAATGTTTTTGGCGCCACTGAGATTTGCACCTTGAAGAAAGGTGTTATTAAAGTGCGATTTGTAAAAATTTGTACGGTTGAGGTTCGCACTGTGAAAGTCTGTGTTTTGAAGGTCAGCGTAAATCAAGTTGGCATCACTGAGATCAGCGTTTTTCAATTTTGCGCTTTTTAAGTCTGCATTAAACATGCTGGCGTTGCTCAGGTTTATCCCCTCAAAATGTGCGTTCGAAAAGGCGATATTGTCCAGATTCCTTTTCAGTTTTTCAATCCTGTTTCTAAGCAGTTGATTTGCGCTATTGACGAATTCACGCTCTCCAAAAAGTGAATTATATAAGGTCGGTGGTTTAAAAAAAACAGGCTTGGTTTTTCTTTTCCTATTTTGAGTTTTTGAAACTTTGCGTAACCCAGAAAAGTCTATATCCGTTAGCTTGTGCAGAAGGGAATTTGCTTTGTTGGTGATGATGCGGGTTTCGTTTATATGTACGTAAAAACTAGTGGTGAATAAAAGAATATAAACACCTAGAAGCCAACTGGTAAATGTGATAACGCGTTTTAGCATTAGACAGAACTTTATATGGTTGGATTTAGGATGGTTGCTTTAAACGTGCCATCCTTCTTCCCGCTGTGGTTCTTGATTGGTTTCTTCCCTTTGGGCAAGTAAGCCCAGAAGTGAATGGAATACCCAGTTCAGGTGTGGGTATTTCAGGCTGTCAAAAGTCATCGAGTGTGCCAGAAAACCTGTTAGCACAATTAACAGAACACTGCATCGCATCCTTTCATCTGCATTGCGGTTAACTGAAGA
>JACKQG010005268.1_pt1 | contig 14376 bp, 12 predicted proteins | sample 8237621 | NCBI WGS metagenome assembly JACKQG01 (sample SAMN15677084, study PRJNA649215) | marine metagenome | biome: marine; feature: Black Sea; material: saline water; isolation source: suspended particulate matter (SPM) from the Black Sea western gyre | collected 2013-06-09/2013-06-10 | depth...
ATTTCAGTTGTTCAGAGAACATGTAAAAAAGGAATATCCTCTTGAAAAAGTATCAAAAATAACTTCGGTACCTGTTTCAACATTACGCCGCGTGGCAAAAGAATTTGTGGATCATGCCCAGATAGGCAGCACCATTGTTATAGATGGCAAAACCCTGCCTCTCAGGCCATCCGCTGCCATATTCTTCAGAGGAAGCCAGGGCCATGTCAATTCCGGCTGGACCTGCCTGTCAATAGACCTCATGAATCACATCATTGGAGCATGTGATGTTCCGGGTGGAGCCATGGGACACGGACCTCCGGTCAGTTTTGGTTATCCCGCTACAGGCAAACCCAATACGGTTCCTTATCCATGTGAAGATGGTCTTATGGTTGTTAAAGGCTGGGTTTATGACCACAAGCCCTATCCTCTTTCTGAACCAAAAGCACCCACCAGGCTCGACCTGCATGATATGTTCCCCTGTTCGGTTTACAATGCATTTACGATTATGTCACCCGATTGGGAGGAGTACAGAAAACAATTCAAGATAGATTATGAACCTTCCATTATGATAAACTTCGGTTCAAATTCTGTCATGACTATGGGTAACGCCGAGCAGGTAACTGAAAATTTCCTCAAGAAATTTGAGTTCATCTTCTCGTTTAATATCATTCACAACGAATTTACCGAAGCGGTTGCCGATATCGTACTTCCCGATACCTGCTTCCTTGAAAGGTTCACTCCCTGTGTTACATTTCCATCAACATTCTGCCATCCCACCGGGATGGACCACTGGGTGTGGCAAATTCGTCAACCCGTAGTTGAACCTTTACATGAACGCAGGGATTTCAACCAAATCATGCTTGACATTTCGAAGAGACTCGGAATTCAGGATAAATATTACGAAGCCATTAATAATCTTATTCCAATCCGCTACGGGGGGGAGATGGATGATGAATACAGGCTCGATCCCAAAGGTGATTATGCTTGGACCGATATCTGCGACAGGGTATTAAAAGACAGGTTAGGAGAGGATAAAGGGCTTGAAGAACTTCAAAAAACAGGACTTGTAAAATGGAAAGCACGAGTTGAAGAGACCTACTGGAGGTGGTTCGTTCCTGTAAGAGTGCCTATCTATTTTGAATACTTTCTTGATGCAGGAAAAAAACTCCGTGAAGTAACGACCGAATTCGGCAGGCCTGATATGTTTGATATGTCATTCTTTACACCCCTGGCACAATGGAATCCGTGCCCGTCACATACTAACGAAGATCCCGAATTCGATTTTTGGGGATTCTCCTGGCGCCCATCTTTTCATACTCAGTCTTCTTCTCAATGCAATCCCTGGCTTGATGAGATATCTGTTAATGATCCTTATGTTTATCTGATACAGATTAATGAAGATACAGGTAAAAAGAAAGGGCTGAAAGACGGTGATATTATATGGGTTGAGAATACGCTAGGCAAAAAAATCAAAGGTCCGGTAAAACTGGTTCAGGGTATGCACTCCCAGCATCTTGGGATAGCTGGTTGCCATGGTCACTGGGCAAAAGGACAACCGGTAGCTAAAGGAAAAGGACAATTCTTTGATGACCTCATTGTCGTTGATGAAGCTCATACTGATTCATTAACCCTGGGCTCCGATGCATGTGTAAAAGTAAAAATCTATAAATACAACAATTAATCATGGTAAAGTACGGTTTTGTTATTGATCTGAAAAGATGCTACGGCTGTTATTCCTGTACTGCGGCATGTAAAGCATCAAACAACACACCTATGGGAGTTGATTTTGCCAAGTGCGTTTCAGGTGAAACAGGGAGTTATCCGGCCACGCAACGGCAGATGCTTCCAACACTTTGCATGCAATGCGAAGACCCGGAATGTAAGACTGTCTGCCCTACCGGAGCTACCGTGCAAAATGAAAATGGCATCGTGACGGTGGATAAAGAGCTCTGCATGGGTTGCGGCTATTGTATGATGGCTTGTCCTTACGGGCAACGGTACAAGATTTCCACGTGGAGGACATATTTCCCAGCTGCCACAGGCGAACTTGATGCCTATCAAAGCTATGCGAAAAGAAAATGGGAAGAGAGTAACGGTTATGGGATCGCATCAAAATGTGATTTTTGTATGCAGCGGGTAGAAGATGGAAGATTACCAGCCTGCGTGGAATCCTGTCCGGCCAAAGCGCGTACTTTCGGGGATATCAACGATCCTGAAAGCGAAGTGTCAATTTTAATCAGGAGGGATCGGGGTTTCCAGCTCAATCCTGAGTTCGGGACCAATCCCTCGGTCTATTACTTGCCAGCAAGGTAAACAATGTAGGATTCAGGACTAACTTTAACTAAAAAACTGCGTAATATATGAAAGCACAAACAAAATGGGGATGGCTGATTGCTATCTATCTTTTTCTTGCCGGACTTGGCGGAGGTGCATATATAGCCGGAGTTCTAGCTGATTTTATGGGAATGTCATCCGGCATTTCTAAAGTTGGAGTCTTTTTGGGATTTCCTTGCGTATTTCTGGGATGCATATTCCTGATAGCAGACCTGGGTAAGCCGATAAACTTCTGGCGGGCTTTTATGAAACCTAAAACATCCTGGATTGCAAGAGGTACAATCATCATCACTTTTTTTCTGATCATAGATTTTTTACATATTATTCTCTGGATATGGCCATTTGATGTGTTAACTGATTTTACCGGTGCACGGCATTTAATCAATCTCCTGGGACTCATTTTTGCTTTTGGAACAATCATTTATACAGGGCTTCTTCTGGGCGCGTCACGTCCGATTGCTTTCTGGAGTACTGCCATGTTGCCCCTGCTTTTTCTTGTTTCTGCGTTGTCGACAGGATTCATGGCTGTTATCCTGGGTTCATCAATTATCGGTGTACCAAAAGAGGGACTGGGCTTTCTCGAACGAATTGATATCGCACTCATTGTTCTTGAAATATTTGTCGTCGCTTTTTATCTCCAGGGGACTCACCGGGTTTCCGAATCACGTGCTTCGGCAAAACTTGTTCTCAGCGGATCCGTAGCGCCTATGTTCTGGTTTGGCGTAGCTATTCTCGGTCTTCTGCTCCCGCTTCTATTTGACCTGGTTGGCCTCTATGCACTCTCCGGAAGCAGCAGTCATATATTTATCCTTCTTGCATCAGCTTTCGGTATTATAGGAGGGCTCTTCCTCAGACAAGTTGTCCTGAAAGGAGGAATACACGCTCCCCTTAAGTCTGGACGGTTTGAATATGGATTGACTAATGTATAGAATTGATCTAAGTTACTTCTTAAGTCCCCGTACCATTGCGATTATCGGGGCTTCTGAGAATTTTACCAGCATCAGTGGTAAACCCCTCCATTTTTTATTAGAACATGATTACAAAGGCAAAATATTTCCTGTAAATCCTAAGTATGATACGCTCGGAGGAATTAAATGTTATAAAAGTGTTCTTGATATACCCGAACCTGTTGATCTTGCTCTTCTGGCAGTAAACTTCAAACTGGTTCTTCCCACATTAAAACAATGCGCGGAAAAAAAAATAAAATTTGCTACAATCTTTGCTTCCGGTTTTGCCGAATCCGGTGAAGAAGGCAAGTTCATACAGCAACAAATAGCTGACCTGGTAAAAGAGTCAGGTATGCGTATTTGCGGACCTAACTGCCAGGGTTCGGTAAGTTTAAAAGATCATGCTATTGGCGGCTTCAGTGCATCCCTTGGGGTAAAACCTTTAGTCGTAGGGCCCATCGGTTATGTTACCCAGAGTGGAGCTTTAGGTTATTCCATTTTCAGCCTTGCACAGGAAGCAGGTGTCGGATTTAGTTATGTGGCAAGTACCGGTAATGAAGTTGACCTTCACACGCTTGACTTCATGGAGTTTATTCTTGAAGATGCCGATACCAAAATGATTATAAGTTATCTCGAGGGAATAAAGGACGGCAGACAATTTGCGCGGTTAGCTGATCGGGCACTCGAACTGGGGAAGCCCATCGTTACATTGAAAGTAGGCCGCTCTGAAGTAGGGCAAAAAGCAGCTTCTTCTCATACGGCGTCGTTGACCGGGTCAGATGCTGTCTGCGATGCCTTCTTCCGGCAAAAAGGAATTATCAGGGCTCATGATATTGAAGAGATGATTGACGTTGCTGCCCTGATGCAAAAGATACCTGTTCTACCCGAAGGCAAGGGAATAGGTCTCATCACAACCTCAGGCGGTGGAGGTATCCTGATGGCTGATGAAGCATCTGAAATGAAACTCGACATCCCGGAATTAGATACTGAAACCCGGAAAATCCTTATGGAGGTAATCCCTCCCTATGGTTCAGCGCTTAATCCCGTTGATGTGACAGCACAAGTGATCAATCAGGCTGATGACTTCAAGAAGGTGCTCGAGGTCCTGGTTGCAAACCATCAAATTCACGCTCTCATTATCGTGATTACACAGATAACCGGTGATCAGGGCAGGCAAATGGCAGAGGATATTGTAGAAATCTCAAAACAAACTAAAAAACCAATAACTGTTGCATGGACCACCGGAGACCTCCTTGTTGCTGATAATCTTCAACTATTGTCTGAAGGCGGGATACAGTATTATAAATCTCCGGTCAGAGCAGTCAGAGCAATGGGAGTATTAATGAACTACAGTGTTTTCAGAAAAGAAGTTTTATCAAGAACAACCATTGATTTAAAAGAAAACAAAGACGAAAAGATCCAAGAAGCGGCCAGATCCTTTCTTGATGATAAACAGCGTAACCTCACTGAGTATGAAGGGAAAAAGTTGCTTGCTCTGTATGGTATTCCGGTCACAAAAGAAGAAATCGCCTCTTCAGAAAAACAAGCGGTCAGTATAGCTGAAACCATCGGTTATCCGGTTGCATTAAAAATCAACTCTCCGGATATTTTACATAAAACAGAAGCAGGTGGGTTAAAACTGAACATCCAAAATAACGAAGACTTACTGGCGGCTTATAATGAAATATTAATTAACGCCCGTGAATACAATCCGAATGCTCAGCTAAACGGTATCCTTATTCAGGAAATGGTCAGGGATGGTATAGAAGTGATAATAGGAGTCAATAATAATCCTCAATTCGGACCAACTGTGATGTTTGGTCTTGGAGGTATCTTTGTTGAAATCCTTAAGGATGTTTCAATGCGTGTGGCTCCTCTTTCTTTTGAAGATGCAATGGAAATGATAAAAGAGATTAAGGGATTTAAGGTGCTCACAGGTGCCAGGGGGCGGTCAAAAGCTGATATTCATGCGATTGCCGGTGTACTTGTTAAAGTCAGCCGTATGGCTCTCGACCTGGAGGACCAGATAGCGGAACTGGATATCAATCCGTTATTGGTGATGCCTGAAGGTAAAGGAGTTTGCGTTGCTGATGCGTTAGTTTTGAAAATTAAATGAAAAAAACCTCAAAAATAGCGGGGGTAATTTTAGCAGGTGGAAAAAACGCCAGGATAGGTGGAAAGAGCAAAGCGTTTATTCAACTGAATGATAAAAGTTTTCTGACTATTATCACGTCTATTTTAGAGCAACTATTCAATGATATAATTATCGTCACAAATAATCCTTCTGAATATACTGCCTTAAAAAACAACTATTCAATCATCACAGATAAAATAAAAGGGATCGGGCCTCTTGGAGGCATAAATGCAGCGTTATATCATTGTTCTGCTGAAGCCATTTTCGTTGTTCCCTGTGATATGCCATATTTAAAAAAAGAGGTGATTGAAAAAGTGATTGAAGTTTATAACAAATCTGATTGTGACGCCATGATACCCAGAATGGGTTCATTTATTGAACCACTTCATGCGATATATAAAAAAACGACCTTAAACATACTTCAGTCTTTTATCAACGAAACCCGGGATTACAGGATCAGGGGTTTTTTAAAATTAATCAATGTTCAATATATGGAAATGGAAGACAATGAGTTAAACAGGAAAGCCTTTACAAATATAAATACACATGAAGATTTTGAAAGAATTAGCGCTTAATTGAAGTTAAATTAATTACATTTATAGAATCCTAAATCTATGAAAAAATGAATACATCAATGAGTTTAGAAGGAAAATCTGCCATCGTCACCGGAGGCAGTGTTGGCATCGGAGCTTCTATTGCTGTGAAGCTGGCTGAAGCCGGAGCTAATGTCGCTCTCAATTACAGGAAACACCGGGAAGAGGCCGAGGCCATCCTGGATACCGTTGAACAGTTGGGGCACAAGGGATTGCTTGTCCAGGCTGACATCTCAAATTTCGAAGAGGCAGCAAACATGGTGAAAGCCGTGCAAGATGCTTTCGGGCAGATCGATATCCTGGTCAACAACGCAGGCATTAACTGGGATGGGGTGATCTGGAAAATGACTGAGGAGCAATGGGACAGTGTGCTGGATATCAACCTGAAAGGGTATTTCAATTACATCCGGGCCGTGGCTCCTCTCTTCCGCGAACAAAAATCGGGAAGGATCATCAACGTCACTTCCATCAATGGCCTTCGGGGGAAATTCGGCCAGTCGAACTATTCCGCTTCAAAAGCCGGGATTATCGGACTTACGAAAACCGTTGCCAGAGAGCTGGGTAAATACGGAATCACTGTGAATGCCGTGGCTCCGGGATTGATTGAAACCGACATGATGAAAAACGCGGATGAGAGTGTTCGTGTGGCAGCCCTGGAAGATATCGTGCTGAAACGGATGGGCCAGCCGGAAGATGTAGCCAATGTGGTGACTTTTTTATGCACCGACCTGGCTAAACATGTTACCGGTGAAGTGATCAAAGTGGATGGTGGACAATATATTTAATAAACCTCACCCCCGGCCCCTCTCCTGAAGGAGAGAGGTGAAGGGTGTAATAAATAAACTCTTATTATGGAACTAAATGACATTGTGGTTATCTCAGCCTGCCGTACAGCTATGGGCAGGTTTGGAGGTTCATTGAAAGATATTCCGGCCTATGATCTGGGAGCTGCTGCGGTGAAGGAATCCCTTCGCCGTGCTTCGATTACCGGTGAACAGGTTGATGATGTGATCCTGGGAAGTTGCCGCCAAGCCGGGAATGGTCCGAATCCGGCCAGAACCGCTTCTGTACGAGGCGGCGTATCCCCTTCAGTGCCTGTTATCACATTAAATATGGCTTGTCCTTCCGGGATGCGGTCCGTCGCTTTTGCTTCCCAGGCGATCCGTCTGGGTGAGTCTGAGGTTGTAGTGACCGGCGGATTCGACAGCATGAGCACCATTCCGTACCTGTTGAAAGGCGCCAGATGGGAAGGATTTAAAATGGGAAATAAAACCATCGAAGATGGTTGGAGCGACAGTATCGATCCGTTGATTAAACAGGGTATGGGCGAGACAGCCGAAAATCTGTTCGATAAATTCGGCATCTCACGGAAAGCGCAGGATGAATACGCTGTTAGCAGTCATCAGAAAGCCTCTGCGGCACAAAAGAACGGTTGGTTTGATGAGGAGATCGTTCCGGTAGAAATTCCTGCCAAAGGCAAAGTGCCTGCATCGATGTTCGAGAAAGATGAGACGATCCGGCACGAAATCAAGCTGGAGAAAATGGCTATGATCAGGCCCGCTTTCCGAAAAGAGGGCACCGTCACAGCAGGAAATGCCTGTGGTTTGAGTGATGGAGCTGTGGCCCTGGTGGTGACATCTCGCAAGAAGGCCGAAGAGCTGGGCGTGAAGCCTCTCTTCTCGATTGTCTCCTATGCCCAAACAGCTGTTAACCCGTCAACGATGGGTGAAGGCCCTGCCTATTCCATCCCGGCGGCTCTGAAAAAAGCCGGCATGACCCTCGCTGAAATGGATATCGTTGAGATCAATGAAGCATTTGCTATCCAGGTGCTGGCCAACAAGGAAGTGCTGAAGTTAGATCCCGAAAAACTGAATGTCCATGGCGGAGCCATCGCGCTTGGTCATCCGACAGGCATCAGCGGCGCTCGCATTCTCCTCACTGGTTATCATGCTCTCAAGCGTCTGGACAAAACCTACGGTGTTGCCGGAATCTGTGGAGGCGGAGGAGTCACCAGCGCCATGGTGATCCGTCGGGAGTCGTAATTGCATTAACGACATTCAGAGACCTTTAAGGTCACGATTATCTGCATCATGAAGAAAATCATTATTCAGGGAATACCTTACGACGAAAAGTCCTCTTTTCAAAAAGGAGCTGCACAGGCGCCTCCTATAATCAGGGAAACCCTTCATAATAGCGATGTGCTGAATCTTTTTACTGAAAATGGAGTTACAATTGATAACCCTGCAATTGAGGATAAAGGGGATTTTGAGATTTCGGACTATTTTGAGATTGAAACAATTACCAGGAAACATCTGGAAGATGACAGCAAGATATTGACACTTGGAGGAGACCATTCCATTACCTTCCCGATCCTGAAAGCGTTTCATGAGAAATATCCGGTACTGGATGTGTTGGATATTGACGCACACCCTGACCTATACCATGAATACAAAAACGATCCGTTTTCTTACGCCTGCCCATTTGCCAGGATTATGGAGAATGGATTAGCTGCCAGACTGGTTCAGGTTGGCATTCGAACCTTAAACACCCACCAGGCGGAACAGGCTGAAAAATTCAACGTGGAGATCCATCAAATGAAAGATCTGGATCTTCAACGCATATCCAGGTTTGAAAATCCCCTCTACATATCGCTTGACATGGATGGTTTTGACCCGGCATTCGCTCCCGGGGTTTCTCATCAGGAGCCTGGTGGGCTATCCTCACGAGAGGTGATAGATCTGGTTCAGCGGATTGATGCCGAGGTTGTTGGGGCTGATATCGTGGAATTTAATCCCAACCGTGATGTTCAAAATATGACAGCCTATTTAGCCGTTAAAATAATGAAGGAGATCCTGGGGAAGTTGATGTAATGAAGTTTTAAATGGCTGAAAGGTCGTGGGAATAACTTATTGTGTGCCCACAGAGAAAAGATTGAACATGAAAGTTAAACTTTCCTTGCTTTCAGGTAATAATATTCCTATATTGCATCTGTTTTATCAGAATAATTCAATATAATAGTTGAAACCTTAAACAAAATTGCTATGAAAAAAATCTTTTCTTTTGTACCCATCCTCATGATTATCCTCCTGATAGGAAGTTGTTCGACGAAGGAAGAAGAATTTCTTATGGATTACAGGTATTCCACCGTTGAGGAGTTAGCGGCAGCGCTTATCAAAATCGATTCTCTATGCCAGGCTCATGAAGTAATGGCCTACATGGACACCCTTCCGAATGGCCTGCCGGATCCTGAAGGAGAGGTGGTCCCTTTGACATTACGTATTGGTTATATCTATGAATTAGTCATGAATGAACAGCTTATTGAGGCCGTTTATGATATCTATCGGTTCGATACGGAACCATTCTCACTGATCTCATTCCTGATGAAAGCTCAGATGGCGGGAAATATTTCACCTGCTGTGATGGCCCAGATCCTGATGCACATCCCGCTTCCACCAATCGTGGTACCTATTTTTATCCCACCACTCCAACCTAGACCGGCTCCTGTTTGCTTATGTGACAACCCAAGAGTTAAGATTCGGGTAACCTGGGCCTATGGTCCATCTTGCGGAAATAACTCCCCGCAAACATCCGGTTATGCCGCTAACAATACATTGTCAAATATGAAGACAGGAACCTGGTTCCGTCTGGATGCAGAGATGCATGATTGCAGATGCCCCGGAGGTATAACCTGGACCAACACAGTCACCACCACCTCGACAAGCTATGGATACAGCGCCCCTCCAGGGCCCTCCGTAGGATTGACATCCTATTCATCCGGAGAATTTACCGTAACATTTAAGGGCGTCTGCGCATGCAACGGGAAAGAAGCTACTGCTACCTTTAAGATTACATTTTAGGAAAGGTATTTGGACATATCGAGCCAGAAATAGTGGCCTAATCCTACGGTAAAGACAACATCCCCTAGTGCCCCATGCAATACGGAGGTAAATAAAACACTTTTTGTCTTCGCATACTCATAGGCAAAATAGAGGCCAGCCAGCAGGATGCGTATAATCGAGATTCAGGTGATAATGAATCACAAAGATATTCGATAATGTTTACCTTTGCCAAAACTTAACCTGGTAGGAAAAGAATCCGCAATAGATGCTGCAATTTCTGAACCGGCCATATCCGTATCATGATGATCTTCGTTACAACCTGAAGGTGGTAACCGGAATCACCCTGGGGATATTTCTTTTCCTTCTCTTCTTTCAGCCTATCGGGGCTATTCAATCAAACTTCGATAATAAACTTCTTTTCTATGCCGGGTACGCCGGGATCATCCTGATCATTCTCACCCTTCTCAAAATTGTGATTCCTTCCATGTTTCCATCATGGTTCAGTGGTTCTTCCTGGAAACTATCCTGGGATATCCTGCTGAATGCCATCGCCTGGGGTTTCCTCTGTGTGGCGTTTGGATTTTACACCCGGTTTGTTGTGCAGGTTCCAATTACATTTTTCCTGGTTGTGAAGATTGTTCTTATCGCACTTGCTCCAGTTGTTATTTATATCATCATCAATGAATACAGGAGAAACAGAAAACACGCCCTGTTAACCCAGCGTAAAGAGTCAGGAAACGCAGGGGTGAATGTTGAGGAGATAAAAGAAAAGCCGGTTGAAATTGAATTTACTTCCGGAACGAAATCCGAGAAACTTAACCTTCCCCTTCATCAAATTATCCTGATCAAGTCGGCCAACAACTACATCGAAATCTTCTGGAAAACGGCTGAAGGGGTTCAGCGGCAACTGATCCGTGCTACCCTTTCCAAAACGGAACGGATGCTGAAAAAATACCCCGAAATAATCCGTTGTCACCGGATGTATATCATCAATGCAAATTGTGTTAAAAAACTTTCAGGCGGCACAAATACCTCACAACTTATTCTGTCCGACTTCCCTGAGCCCATTCCTGTATCCCGTCATTACCTTCTCCGGGTCACCGAGACCCTCAATTTCCTGGCGGGGTGAGTGTCATTCGCCCCAAGCCAACTGTCATTCGCCCCATTTTAAGCTTCATTCATCACAAAAAACATCTTTTCATCCCTAATTATTGCAGTGGCTTGCTCTCCGTAGTATCATTGTAAAAAAATGTGATGAAATGAATTTACAGTTAACTGGTACAGAGGGGCTGGAAAATCGAAACATGAACAAACAGCAACTACTAACTGGTTTCGATCACATCATACGAGGCGTATATGACGGGAAGACATTCTATGTCCGGATGCACAAGTTCTTTCATCTCTTTAAATCCAATAAGCAAGATCCAGTCACAATCTCATTTTTCCGGTTGGGCTTATTGATAAAACCTCTGTTTCTGCTTGGCTGTTTCGACTCCTCCCGAAAGGATTTCTGGCGACTGATATTATGGTCTTTTCGACGGAAACCTGAAGTCATTTTTCTGGCCATTACCTACTCGATTTACGGATACTACTTCCGCAAAGCTTACAATAAAGCTTTTTAACAGATATTCCCTATATCCACCCTTTCTTTACTTCTCTCGGAAAGGCAAATCGTTGGTGTCTGGAATCTGAGCAAAAAGAGAAGCACAGAGAAGAGAGGAGAAGATCACCATCAGGGTGATGAATTTCATTCGATTTACCATTAAAACGTATTTTGCTTTGCCCGGGAAGAGGTAATATACCAGAAAACATACAAAGCAAGGGCAGAGATAATAATACTGGCGAAGATCAGAAAGAGACTGGTTGAATAGCCAAAGTCCTGAAACCGTGTCACTATCCATCCTTGTCTCTCCATGAAAGATATCGTAACCGCCACGCCATTGTTCAGAAAATGTGCGAAAATCGGGATCCATAGTGAACCTGACCAGTAGAAGAGATAGCCAAACAAAACTCCCAGTACCATCCGGGGCAGGATGCCGAAGAACTGCATGTGCATCGCTCCAAAAAGAAATCCAGCCAGGATAATAGCAAAATGGATGTTCTTGAACCAGTCGTTGAAGAGCCGCTGAAGGAGTCCCCTGAAGAGTAATTCTTCACCGATTGATGGAAGCATAGCTATCATCACGATGTTGAATATAAATTCCCCCCATGAATCGATGCTCAGAAAAGCTTCCGTCAGGTCCATCGCTTTGGTCTCTGTCTCCTGCATCCACGATTCAATCCCACTCAGCCACTCAGGCAGTTGCATCGCTTCATTCAAATCAATCAAGATGTTGATTAGAGGCAAGGTGGATGTCATGATGATGATGGTCAGGATCCAGCTTTGCCACCGTGATGGATTGTTCAGCTTCAGGAAATGGAACGGTTTGACGGCAAAGAAGAGAGCCGCCAGCAAGGGCGGGATGATAAAGAGCCCAAACTCCTGAACGACCTGGAAGTATTTCAGCAAGGAGATTGCTTTCGGGCTTGTGAAGTCCGACAACATTGTCATGGTTTCTGTCAGGGAGAGATCGAAGAGGGGTAAAGCAACCAGCAATCCGATCATGAAAATGCTAAAAAAGCAGATGATGATCAGCAGTATTGAAAAGATAATTCTGGAAAACGGATTAAGGCTGTGGAGTAGCGGGATTTTCATATTCGTATCCGATTTCACTATTTTTGTTGCGAATATAGATCATTTTGATTAAAATTGGAAATAGAGAACTTCCTGCCTGTCCGTTGATACTGGCTCCAATGGAGGACATCACCGATTCCCCTTTTCGTTCCATCTGTAAGCGGTTCGGTGCCGACCTGGTGGTCACGGAGTTTGTCTCGTCGGAGGGATTGATCCGGGACGCGGTGAAGAGTAAGGTCAAGCTTACCTTTGGCGAGGATGAACGTCCAATTGCCGTGCAGATCTTCGGGCACGATGTAGATTCAATGCAGAAAGCTGCTGAAATGGCTGAAGAAGGTAATCCGGATTTCATCGATCTCAATTTTGGATGCCCTGTGCGTAAAGTGGTAAAAAAAGGTGCTGGTGCAGCGATGCTGAAAGATGTCCCCAGGATGTTGAAGATGACGGATGCTGTCGTGAAGTCAACCCGGCTTCCGGTAACTGTCAAAACCCGTCTGGGTTGGGATTCCGGTGACCAACCTATTGTTGAGCTCTCGGAGCAACTCCAGGATCTGGGTATTGCTGCAATAGCCATTCACGGGCGTACTGCAGTTCAACGCTATGGTGACCGGGCCGACTGGAGTTTGATCCGCCAGGTGAAACTTAATCCACGGATGCGGATTCCGGTTTTTGGCAATGGTGATATCACCAACGCCCTTGTTGCAAAAGAGCGCCTAGAGCAAACGGCTGTCGACGGCCTCATGGTCGGTCGGGCAGCAACCGGGAATCCATGGATCTTCCGGGAGATCCGGTCATACCTTGAAACCGGTATGATCCCACCACAACCCACTATCCGGGAGCGTCTGGAAGTATTACAGGAACATTTCCGTAAATCGTTGGAACACAAAGAGGAGCGGAGAGCAATCCTGGAGTTCCGGAAATTTTACAGCGGCTATTTCAGGGGGATCCCCTCATTCAAACCTTACCGGATGGAGTTGATGAAAGCAACATTAACAAAAGAAGTGGTAAAAATTCTCAATGGGATTTAGGGATTAACCCGGGAATTTCTTCTCTAAAATCTCTTTCAGCTTCATGAATGTACCTGATCCCAGTTCCCACAAGTTTTTTTTACGGAATTGATCGAGGGCATCCATGGCTTCGTTCTTATCCTTGAAGTCGTTGAGGGTTTCAATTGCTTCGTTATACTCTTTCAGGTTTCCGTCGAAAAGTTCGTTGATGAAAATAAATTTGTCGTTGATGCTGATCAGGCTTTTCAGATGTTCTACCTGTTCAGGCTTTTGCGGGAGGCTTTTCTCCCGGGCTTCCTGTAGCTTGATATTAAACGTTGGTTCTTCATCTCCAAAGAGGTCCATTTCAGCCTCTTTTGATGTTTTCTCCTCCTCAACCTCCTCTTTGCGAATAGTTGCTTTCGGGCGCTCTCCTGATTTGATCTCCGGCCTGGGGATCTTTGGTTCAGGAGGGCCGGGTTTTATCCGCGACTTCGGGACAGGCCCTGGCTTTGCCGGCGAAGGTGGAGTAGCTTGCAGAGGTTCGCCTGATGGATCATTCATTCGCTGGAGCAAATGTATCTGATTGTAGATTTTACGGAGGTTCTCCAGCAGAATATCAAATTCGATCTGAGGAATCCGTCCCTCTGTTTTGCTGATCACTTCGAATTGCTCCTGAATAGTGTCGAAAAGCTCCTGAAGTTGATTATGGATGATATCACTGTTCATTCCAATAGAATTTTCCTTTGTTTTATTAATTTTGTAATCGAGTGTAAAGATACGAGTTTCTTGCTTTGCCGGAAATGGTTTCCGGAGATAGAGAAAAACCGGTAGGATTTTCCTGATCCTGACAAATTTTTCTGTAATATTGCCCTGGTTTTTAAGTT
>JACKQG010005269.1_pt1 | contig 14375 bp, 8 predicted proteins | sample 8237621 | NCBI WGS metagenome assembly JACKQG01 (sample SAMN15677084, study PRJNA649215) | marine metagenome | biome: marine; feature: Black Sea; material: saline water; isolation source: suspended particulate matter (SPM) from the Black Sea western gyre | collected 2013-06-09/2013-06-10 | depth...
ATTACCGTTCAAAAAGCCCGTTTGGCGTGGATTTTATTTTCACCGGGAATTGCTGATCCCTTTTCCAGGGACAAAACTATTTATAAAAGATTTTAAGGCATTTGCCGGAGTGATGCCTTCTTATCACGCTGCATCTGCATATTCGGCATGTCAAATTCTGGAAAAGGCAATAATCCAGGCTCAGGAAATTGATCAAAAGAAAATTAGAAATTATGTCAGCTCTTTTGATACGATTACAATTATGGGCAGATTTAAAGTGGATCATACGGGTCGACAGGTAGGACACAATCCAATTCTGGTTCAATGGCAAAATGGTAAAAAAGAGATTGTGTATCCAAGTAAGATGAGCACTTCACAGCCACAATTCAATTTTCCTGAAAAATAACTGAAAATGGGAAAAAGGATTTTTCAAAATAGACTTTTATTGGGGATAATACTACCCGTTGTTATTATAGGCTGTCTTTTTTCATTTATGCTTACTCAATTTTTACTCCCGCCAATCATTTCACTTTTGCAGGATCGTACAGATTCGAATCTGATACATGCCTCAAAAATGGGAATAACCTTCTGCGAGGAGAGATTTGGTGATATTCTGGAACTCAGGATGGAAGATAATCCGGAAATGAACGCCGCCTCCAAAAAAGAGGCGATTGAACAAATCATAAAGATAAGCCAAATCCTTCCCGGCATACAGATGATGATCATTGACAAAGACTGGAAAATTATTGGAAGTAGTTTCAATGTGCCTTTTGATCAGTATGTGTTCCAGAAACGGCCAAAAATTCAAAATCGCATAATGACTGACACCTTGGGCGATTACCGGGTAAGATTATATCACCAGTCTTTTCCGTTCTGGCGCTGGCATATCGTCAGTATCATGTTTGATGATGACTATATGGCACCAATTATAATGGCCAAACGAATCGTTTCCATTGGAACGTTTGGTGTTCTTTTTATTGTTCTGCTCACAATGCTTGTTCTATTCATCTGGCGTATAAACCGGCCATTGAAAAGCATTATCCAGGCAACCGAAGAAATCTCAAAAGGGAATCTGATACCATTGTCAGTCAAAGGAAAAGATGAGATCTCCCAGGTATCTCTTGCATTTAATTTCATGATTCATAGTCTTGCCCGGGACAAAAAAAAGATAAATTCAATCATCAAAGAATTAAAAAATTCAGAAGAACAGTACAGAGTCCTGACCGAGTCTTCATTGGCCAATATTGCAATGATTCAAAAAGACGAATATATGTTTGCAAATAAGATGATGCTTCAAACCCTGAAATTCAGTTATAAAAATTTTATCGGGTTGAAATTCTGGGAAATCATTCATCCAAAAGATAGTGACTGGGTGACAAAAAAAATTCAAAACCTTAAAATGGGTAGCTTGCAGAAGGATCATTTTGAATGCAGGTTTTTGTCAAAAACCGGGAAACCATTGTGGTTTGAACTGCTTGCGACTCTGATCCGTTACCAGGGAAAAGATGCCATTCTCATTCACGCAATTGATATAACCACCAGAAAAAACGACCAATCAGAGCGGCGAAAACTTGAAAAAAAGCTTGCCAGGGCGCAAAAAATGGAATCGCTCGGAACCTTGGCCGGTGGTGTTGCCCATGATTTGAATAATGTTCTAAGTGGTATTGTCGGTTACCCTGATCTGTTGTTGTTTGATATGGCAGAAGATGATCCGCTGAGAGAACCGATAGAAACTATACAGAAATCAGGACTAAAGGCTGCGGCCATAGTGCAGGATCTGTTAACCCTTGCAAGGCGCGGTGTTGCGATTACTGGTGTAGTGAATCTTAACGAAATAATATCCGAATACTTAGATAGCCCTGAATATGTTAAACTCAAATCCTTTCATCCGAAAGTTAACTTAGAAACGCATTTTGAAGTTGACCTTTTAAATATCAAAGGTTCCCAGGTACATTTATCAAAAACGATTATGAATTTGATATCCAATGCTGCTGAATCTATGCCAGATGGTGGAAAAATTATTATTACAACAAAAAATCAATATATTGATACACCTGTTGGAAATTACGATACCGTGACAGAAGGGGAGTTTAATGTAGTAACAATTTCAGACACGGGTATAGGAATCTCTTCAGAGGATTTAGAAAAAATATTTGAGCCTTTTTATACTAAAAAAATTATGGGAAGAAGTGGAACCGGATTAGGCATGGCTGTGGTTTGGGGAACTGTTAAAGATCATAATGGGTATATTGATGTGCATAGCTCCATTGGAAACGGAACCATATTCAGTCTTTATTTTCCAATAACCAGAGAAGTGGTAAATACGGATAAAATAAATTTTTCGATTGGGTATTGCAAAGGGAACGGAGAGAAAATTCTGATAGTTGATGATATCAAAGAACAGCGGGACATAGCATCAGGTATGCTGGAACAACTTAATTATTCTGTTTGTGTCGCATCAAGTGGTGAAGAAGCCGTACAATATATGAAAGAAAATTCAGTTGATTTGCTGGTTTTAGATATGATAATGGACCCGGGAATTGACGGTTTAGAGACTTATGAAAGAATCCTTGAATTGCATCCCAAACAAAAAGCTATTATTGCAAGCGGTTTTTCTGAGACATCCCGTGTTGAAAACGCTCAAAGACTTGGTGCCGGAGGGTATTTAAAAAAACCTTATAAAATTAAGGAATTAGGGCAAGCAGTCAAACAAGAGTTGGAACGATAATCCATTGAAGCAACCATTGAAATTTGAAATGGCAGTATTTTTTGATGTATGACCTGATTTTATTAACCGACATTCCCTCAAAAGTGCAAAAAGCATCTGTAAAAAAACTCGGCCTGAACAAGGCAAGATCAGAATAATAATCTTTTGCCAACACTTGCGCTAAATGAATTCAGCGCAAGAGAAATCCAGACGTTTGCAGAAGATCTTGAAAAAACAACCTGTCCCAAGACATGGCGAGGTAGATGAACATCTTGCCAGGCAGATAATAAAAGAATTGACATAAGACTTAAGACTAAGGGCTGATATTGACCCTGCAAGGCAAACTTGATATGGTCAATATTATAAAATTCAATTGAACAGGAAAAATCAAATGCCCATACAGCCTGAAACCATTTTACAACATGCTTCCATCGCCGTCCTTGGAGTGGACAACAACGGGATTATTCAATATGCCAATCCTCGGGCAGAACAATTGCTCAATCGTGATAACGCCATGGGCACTTCCTTGAAAGAGATTGATCCTTGTATGGCAGAGCAGGTACTCTCCTGCATTGAACAAGGCCAGGAAAGCCAGACATTTCATGTCAAAAAACCAGGGGGCGGAATTGAAATCACGGTCTCTTTGATGACCTGCGACAATGGTACAACCGGAGCTGCCTGCTTTATGCAAACCCTTGAAGAGGTTGAAGCATCGGCATGGAAACTGCCTAATATCAAAGAGATGCATATGCAGTTTCAAACCCTTCTGGACCATAGTTATTATGGGATATACATCCTTGATCACAAGGGGATTGTCCTAAAGGTCAATGATGTTGCCGCAGGTCTTATCGGGCTTACAAAAGAGGAGATGATCGGGACGAAGATCACTGACATTGTCGATAATGGTATTGTGGACACGGCCCTGACACCTGCCATATTAAAATTTAAAAAACCATTGACCCGTCCTCTTTACGTCATTAAAAGCAATAAATATATCATGGCATCGGGCATGCCCATATTTGATGAACAGGGTAACATCTTATTTGTTGTGGTCATTGAGCATGACATGACCATTGTAAAAGAGTTGAGAGCAAGACTGGATCAAGTAACCCAGGTAGCAGACACCATTAAAAGCGAATTGTCCGATCGCAACCTTCTTGAATTAAAAAACAGTAAAATTATTGCTGATGCCCCGGCAATGAACCAGGTGTTAACCGTGCTGCTTAAACTGGCTAAAATGGATGCCTCCAATATTCTTATCACAGGAGAATCAGGCACAGGCAAAGGACTTTTGTCCAAGTTTGTACATCATAATGGTAGCCGAAGAAATAAACCCTTTATATCCATTAATTGTGCCGCGCTTCCAGACATGCTATTGGAAGCTGAATTGTTCGGGTATGAAAAAGGGGCCTTTACTGGGGCCTCGGATTCTGGCAAAGCAGGACTGTTTGAACTGGCTAATCAGGGAACTATTTTTTTAGATGAAATCGGAGATCTGCCTTTTGCCGTTCAGGCCAAACTCCTCAAATTTCTCGACGACGGGGAGATCAGGAGACTTGGAGGAACCCGGACCATCAAGGTGGACTGCATTGTCATTGCCGCCACCAATCAAAACCTTGAAGAACTGGTTCAAAGGAAAAAATTCCGCCAGGATCTGTATTTTCGCCTCAATATTTTTCCGGTCCACATCCCGTCCTTGAGAAAGAGACGGGAAGATATCTTGAAAATTTCAAATTTTTACCTGAAAAAATATAATAAAATTTACAAGCAGAAAAAACGATTTTCGGAAAATTGCCTTGAGCAGCTTCAGGCATACGACTTTCCAGGAAATGTACGTGAATTGAAAAACATTATTAAAAATGCAGTTGTGATAAAAGAAAAAGATGTGCTGGACAGAATCCTTTCACCTGGCATAACCAGACTGAAACCCAGGGACAACACCTCTTCAGACAAATTTAAACCAGTGATTTCCCAGGGATTTAATGAGGAATTACTTGAATTTGAGCGTAACAAGCTCGAGCAGGCCCTGGCCAGATTTGATTCAACCCGGGATCTGGCTGAGAATCTTGGCATCAGCCAGTCCACAGTGGTCCGAAAACTTAAAAAACACGGACTCTCTATTGATTAGGATTTTGAATCCACTTTAATTTAAACCCGCATGATAGAAAATATAAATATTTAGAGCTGAAAAATTATTCTTGACAGATATCTGATGTGTGATATATCAGATATCTGTAACACAATAAATGCTCACCTGCAGAATGCTGCAGATTTTTTCCCTGCAACTACAGGGCAAAGACAATTAATAATGGAAATAGTAATACAATGAAAATGACCACTGAAGAAGCCTTTATAAAAGTTCTCCAGATGCATGGAATTGAACATGCCTTTGGTATTATTGGTTCGGCCATGATGCCGGTCACTGACCTGTTCCCCAAAGCAGGCATCACTTTCTGGGATTGCGGACATGAATACAGCGCTGGTATGATGGCGGACGGTTTTACCCGCGCTTCAGGCAAGATGTCCATGATGGTGGGCCAGAACGGTCCGGGTATCACCAACTTTGTTACACCTGTAAAAACTGCCTATTGGAACCACACCCCCCTGTTGTTGATAACAGCCCAGGCCGCAAACATGACCATGGGTCAGGGCGGTTTCCAGGAAGTGCCCCAGATGGCTCTTTTTGAGGATATGGTTGCCTATCAGGAAGAAGTTCGTCATCCCTCCCGCGTGGCTGAAGTTCTCAACCGGGTGATCATGCAGGCAAAACGTGCCTCTGCCCCGGCCCAGATCAATATTCCCCGGGACTTCTGGACCCAGGTAATCGACATTGAACTGCCCGCGATTATAGATTTTGAGCTTCCAGCCGGTGGAGAAGAAGCAATTACCCGGGCAGCAGAACTTTTATCCAGGGCCAGGTTCCCTGTAATCCTGAATGGGGGCGGTGTTGTAATCGGCGGCGCCATCAAGGACTCAATGGCGCTGGCCGAACGTCTGGACGCCCCGGTCTGCTGCGGCTACCAGCACAATGATGCTTTCCCGGGCAGTCACCCGCTGTTCACAGGTACATTGGGCTACAATGGTTCAAAAGCCGGCATGGAGCTGATTTCCAAGGCAGACGTTGTACTGGCCCTGGGCACACGCTTGAACCCTTTTTCCACCCTTCCAGGCTATGGCATTAACTACTGGCCCAAAGATGCAGCTATCATTCAGGTTGATATCAACCCTGATCGTATCGGCCTTACCAAACACGTTACAGTGGGCATCGTTGGTGATGCTAAAAAAGTTGCCACCGCTATTCTTTCACAACTGGACGTCTCTGCCGGAGACCTGTGCCGGGAAGAGCGCAAGGCAACGATAGAAAAAACAAAAACAGACTGGGACAAACAACTGGCTGGCATGGATCATGAAGAGGATGATGCAGGCACGACATGGAACGAACGAGCCCGTAAGCGTGACCCTGAAAAAATCACCTCCCGCATGGCATGGCGTGCTATATGTAAGGCATTGCCCGAAAACGTAATTATCTCTTCGGACATCGGTAACAGCTGTGCTCTTGGTGCTGCATATCCAACCTTTGAAGGAGGCCGCAAATACCTGGCTCCAGGTATGTTCGGACCCTGCGGTTACGGTTTCCCGGCCATCCTGGGTGCCAAAATTGCGCAGCCGGATGTTCCCGTGGTTGGTTTTGCCGGTGACGGTGCCTTTGGTATCTCAATGAACGAAATGACAGCCTGCGGTCGTGACGAATGGCCTGCCATTACCATGATCATCTTCCGCAACTTTCATTGGGGTGCTGAAAAGCGGAACACCACCCTCTGGTATTCCGACAATTTTGTGGGAACCGAGCTGAACCGCGATGTTAACTACGCGCAAATTGCAAAAGCCTGTGGTGTTGAAGGTGTCCAGGCAACTTCTATGGATGATTTGACCGAAAAACTGACCACTGCCATACGGCTCCAGATGGAACAAGGCAAAACCACCTTCATAGAGGTTATGACCAACCAGGAACTGGGGGAACCCTTCCGTCGCGATGCCATGACAAAGCCGGTTATAGTTGCAGGAATTGACAAGGCTGATATGCGGCCTCAGAAAGGTGTATAAAAAAATTAAAAGGAAAAAAAACCATGGAAACAAAAAAGACCTGGCTGGAATATGATGTCGAAGAGATGGTCGCAGGCGACAAAGATGCCCTGTGGCATCATTTAAAATCCCACAAATGTTTTGAAACCCAGGAACAGATGATCATTGTAGAGGGAAAAGGCCTCATGGTCAAAGATATCCGGGGACGTGAATACCTTGATGCCACATCAGGCGGTGTCTGGAGCGTCATGGTTGGATATGGCCGTGATTCCATTGCCGAGGCAGTCTGCGAGCAAATGAAAAAAATGAATTATTTTGCAGGGGCCTACGGCAATATACCTGCTATTAAATTTGCTAAAAAGCTTTTGGAAAAACTGCCCAGCCATGACAAAGTCTATTTCTCCAACTCCGGCTCTGAAGCCAATGAAAAAGCCTATAAGATTGTTCGACAGGCATCCAGAATCAGTCCTGACCGAAAGGGCAAATATAAAATAATGTACCGGGATCGTGATTATCATGGAACCACTTTCGGTGCCATGAGCTCAAGCGGACATGCCCAGAGGAAACAGGGTTTTGAGCCCTTTTTAGAAGGGTTTGTTGAATTTCCCCATTGCGCCTGTTACAGATGCCCCTATGATAAAACCTATGGAGAATGTAATATTGAGTGTGCCCGCAAGGTCGAGGATATCATCCTTAAGGAAGGCGCTGATACAATTGGCGGCCTGATTGTTGAGCCCATCACAGCTGGAGGTGGCATCCTTGTACCCGTTAAGGAATATTATCCGATCTTGCAGGAAATCTGTAAAAAATATGATATCTGGCTTATCGTGGATGAAGTGGTCTGCGGATTTGGGAGGACAGGCAAGTTCTGGGGCCATGAACATTATGACTTTGATCCAGATATTATTACCATGGCAAAGGGTCTTGCAAGTTCATATGAAGCATTGTCTGCAACTGTTGTGAAGCAAAAAGTCTATGACGTGTTTTTAAATGACCCGGCAAATCCTGCCACCCGTCTTGATTATTTCAGGGACATAAGCACCTATGGCGGATGTACTGCACCCATGACGGCTGCTCTTGAAAGCACAAGGATCATAGATGATGAAAATCTTGTTGAAAACAGCCTGGTTATGGGCAAATACCTGCTGGAACAGCTGAAAGACCTTAAAAAATATGATTGCGTGGGTGATGTCAGGGGCCAGGGACTTTTCTGCGGTATTGAGTATGTTAATAACAAGGAAACCAAAGAACCTGTAACAGAAGAACAGATGGCAACTCTCATGGGCAATGTTCTGGCTCAAAACGTGATTGTGGGAAGGACCAACTCCAGTTTTCACGGGCTGAACAATGTCATGAACTTTGCCCCCTGCCTGATCATCACAAAAGAACAAGTTGATACCATTGTTGCTGCAGTAGCAACCGCCATAGAAAAAACATTTTAAGGATAAATTTAAACCCTACATTTTTAAAGGAGAATTATAATGCTTGTTGGAATCTTAAAAGAAATCAAAATTGCAGAAAAACGTGTTTGTATGACACCTGCCGGCGTTGTTGCCATGAAAAAAAATGGTCACGATGTTCTGGTTGAAAAAAATGCTGGTATTGGTGCAGGTTTTCCTGATGCAGATTATATTGCAGCCGGTGCCACCATTGCTGACACGCCAGCCCAGATTTATGAAAAATGCGACATGGTCATGCATGTAAAAGAACCCCAGCCGTCAGAGTATGACATGATCCGTGAAGATCAGATCGTTTTCACTTATCTTCACCTGGCAGCTGATGAACAGCAGACCCGTGCATTGATCAAAAGCAAATCCATTGACATCGCATATGAAACCATTGAAAAAGACAATGGGTCTCTTCCCCTGCTTCTTCCCATGAGTGAAGTGGCCGGTCGTATGGCAACCCAGGAAGCAGCAAAATATCTTGAAATGCCCATGGGTGGAATGGGTATCCTTCTGGGCGGTGTAACGGGTGTTGAACCTGCCACAGTGGTTGTAATCGGTGGTGGGGTGGTTGGTATCAACGCAGCTAAAATGGCCTGCGGTCTTGGTGCAAAAGTATATATCCTGGATACCAATCTGGAAAGACTCAGGTATCTTGATGATGTCATGCCTGCCAATTGTTTCCCCATCATGTCCAATGCAGCCATTCTTGAAGAGATGGTTATCAAGGCTGATGTTGTGATCGGTGCAGTTCTTGTTGCAGGAGCAAAAGCACCCAAACTGATCACAAGAGAAATGCTTAAAAAGATGAAAGACGGTTCTGTTGTCGTGGATGTTGCCATTGACCAGGGCGGATGTTTTGAAACCTCCAAAGCCACTACCCATACAGATCCTACCTATGTTGTTGAGGGTGTCATCCATTATTGTGTTGCCAATATGCCGGGTGCCGTTGCCAGAACCTCTACCCGCGCCCTGACCAATGCCACCCTTCCCTATGCTATTGAAATTGCCAATAAGGGATGGAAAAAAGCCATGCAGGAAAACAAGGAAATCAAATTGGGCGCCAACGTAATTAAAGGCAAAATATGCTTTAAAGCCGTTGCCGATGCCTTTGGCCTTGACTATACCCCTGTTGAGGATTTTCTTTAAATCATGAGTTAAAAAAACTTTATACTTTCCTGTTTCGTGACTGAATGATTCAGAAATATAATCATTTTTATCCTGTGGACAGGAAAGTATAAGATTTTGAACAATGCTGGTGAGGACAATAATGCAAATTGAATTGAATGTTTTATCCCTTAGAGAACAGGTGTATACCTATTTGCGACAGCAGATGAGCCTTGGGATATTGGTTCCCGGTTCAACCATAAATATTGGTGAAATAGCAAGCCAGCTCGGTATCAGCAAAACTCCCTTAAGAGATGCACTGATTCACCTTGAAGTCGAAGGCTTTGTCACGATCTTGCCCCGGCGGGGGGTTTGTGTGAATGTGCTTACGCTTGCCTATGTTAAAAATGCCTATACTGCCATTGGAATGGTTGAGGCTTCCATTGTCATGGACTGTTTTGACAGGATTGAACCATCTCACATTTTAAAACTAGAAGAATTGAATCAAACTATGCTTCAGGATGTTGAAAAAAATGATTTCACACAACTTTTCACCACCAATGTTGCCTTCCATGATGTTTATCTGGATATTTCAAACAATGATTTGATCAAAAAATTCATCCTTCCGATAAAACAGCGTCTATACGATTTTCCCAGACAAAATTATATCAGCCAGTGGGAAATACAAAACTGCAAAGAGCATCAGGCGGTTATCGATTGTTTAAAACAGGGAAAGCCTGAAAAAGCTGCTAAGGCATTAAAGGATGTCCACTGGTCCTTTGAATACCAGAAAAAATTTATAAAAAAATTTTATAATATGAAAGAATAAGGGGAGGAGGCACTGTACCGGTTTGCCTGAACCGGTTTAATTATTTAATTATGAAAATATTGGTTATTAATGCGGGCAGCTCTTCTTTAAAATATCAACTCTTTAATATGGACAATGCCAGTGTAATGGCTGGCGGTATTATTGAACGGATTGGTGAAAGCCAGGGATGCCTGACCCATCATATATTTATTCAGGACATTGAAAAAAAGATTGTCCGGGAACAGTACATCAAAAACCATAAACGTGGCATGCATCTGGCTGTAAACCTGATAATTGATTCAAAGACCGGTGTCATTGATGATATAACCCGGATTGATGCCATCGGCCATCGCGTGGTCCAGGGCGGCGAAACCTTTGGATCTGCCGTTCTTATTGATGATAACGTCAAGCAGGCCATCCAGGACAACACCCCTCTTGCCCCATTGCACAATCCTGCGAATCTTGTGGGCATCCAGGTTGCTGAAGAACTTTTTCCCAACATTCCCAATATAGCGGTTTTTGACACTGAATTTCACCAGACCATGCCGCCCAAAGCATTTCTTTATGCCCTGCCCTATGAATACTATACAAAATTTAAAGTCCGCAGGTATGGCTTCCACGGGACATCGCACAAATATGTTTCAAGGAAAGCTGCCAGGCTTATGGGAACGGATATCAACAAAATAAATCTCATTACCCTCCACCTTGGAAATGGGTGTTCCATCTGTGCCATTGAAAAAGGAAAATGCAAAGATACTTCCATGGGCATGACACCCCTGTCAGGCATTATGATGGGGACCCGGTCTGGAAATATTGACCCTGCCATCATCGGATACCTTATGGAACAAACGGGTATGAGCATACAGGAACTGGATATTGTATTAAATAAAAAGAGCGGGCTCAAAGGAATCTGTGGCTTGAATGACATGAGGGATATCCATGAAGCATCAGCAAAAGGCGATATAAAAGCAAGTCTTGCCATTGACATGTTCTGCTTTCAGGTTAAAAAATATATCGGAGCATACGCAGCTGTTCTTGGCCATGTTGATGCACTGGTGTTTACAGCAGGTGTGGGAGAAAATGACCATATTATAAGGGCCAAAACCTGTGAGAATCTTTCATTTTTAGGTATTCAGATAGATCCTGAAAAAAACAGACAAAAAAATCCCAAACCATTTTATCTTCATTCCCAGAACAGCCGTGTTCAGGTATGGGTGGTCCCCACCAATGAAGAACTTCAGATAGCAGAAGATGTTCTAGAAATATTGAAATAACCCCATTAAATGGGGTCAGGCTTACCTTATTGTCGTTATTGTCAATAAGGTAAGCCCCCCACAATATTTAAGGCTGAAACTTGAGTTAAACAATTACATTTTAGGCCTCAAATTTTTGGGATCATAGGGTGAGCCTGAAGCCAGGGTAGCCTGCACGGGATTTCCCTCAACCATGATTTCGTATTTTCCCTGTTTGACCCACTCTTCCGTGATGCCTTCAGAATTACTCAGATAGCCCATTGCTAAAGCTGCACCCACTTCAAAACCATAAGCTCCAGAAGTTGTTGTGCTGATATATTCCCCATCTCGGTAAATAGGCTCATTTCCATAGAGCATGATAGTGGGATCATTTAACGTGAACATGACCAGTTTCCGGGTCAGTTTGCCTGTTTTCTGTCTGCTCAGGGCCTCTTTTCCCAGAAAATCGTCTTTGTCCAATTTTACCCCAAAACCAAGACCTGCTTCATAGGGATTGTCATCGGGAGTTATATCAGATTCCCAGTGACGAAGGCCGGTTTCCAGACGTAGCGAGTTTACAGCCTGCATTCCAACAAGTTTCAGACCATGTTTTTTGCCTTCTTCCATAATGGCATCAAAAACAGGAACCGTGAAAAATGAGGGAATATACAATTCCCATCCAAGCTCTCCAACATAGGACATCCTTACGGCCAGAACCCTTGCATAGGCAAGATCTATATATTGTGCAGTTCTGTAGGCAAACGCCTCGTTGGAAAGATCAGCATCTGTAAGGGCGCAAAGAAGGCCTCTGGATTTTGGTCCCATAACCGCAAGCATGGCATATCCATGGGTGACATCTGTTATAGTGCATACTGCTTCTTTCGGGATTCTGCGTTTAATATAATCCAGGTCCCGAATGGTTGTGCCTGCTGCTGTAACAATAAAAAAAGTCTCATCATCAAGCTTTGTTATCGTGACATCTGTTTCAAAACCACCCCTTTCATTTGTCATGGGTGTGTAAACCACCTTACCTGTTTCAACTGCCACATCATTGGTACAAAGGTATTGCAGAACCGATTGAGCATCACTGCCCTGAACCAGCAAATTACCCATGGAGCTTAAGTCATAAATGCCCACTCCATGCCTGACAGCAAGATGTTCCTGTTTCTGAAATGGAAGCCAGTTAGGTGATCGCCAATCATATTTATGGACAGGTTCCACACCTGCAGGAACAAAAAAGTCTGCTCTTTCCCATCCGGCTATCATGGAAAAACAGGCGCCATTTTCCTTAAGGCGGTCATGGACAGGGGAACAGATAACAGGTCTGGCCGTTGTTCTCTGGCGGTTTGGATAATGGTGTTCATAAAGAATACCAACAGATTCGATCACCCGGTCATGGAGGTATCTGGCATTGGCCTGCCAGGGAAAATACCTGCGCACATCAACGGGCCAGAGCTGCTCCTCGGGATACCCCTGGGAAATCCACTGGGCAATGGCACGCCCAGTGCCTGCAGAACCTGCAATACCAACAGAGTTCATACCGCATCCCACAAAGAAATTCTTAACACCGGGAACTTCACCCACCATAAAGGCATTATCCGGTGTAAAACTTTCAGCACATACTTCCAGATGTCTGATCTGGGCATCTTCCAGAGCAGGAAACCGTTCAAAACCACATTCCATAAACACTTCAAACTGATCCCAGTCTTCAGCAAGCTCAGTAAATTTCCAGTCTTCAGGAATGCCTTTCATACCCCAGGGTTTGGCAACCTTTTCAAAACCACCCAAAAGAATCCCGCCGGATTCTTCTTTAAAATAGGTAACACCATCAAAATCACGAACAGTTGGAAAATGTTTTTTCAATCCTTTAATGGGCATTGTAATGGCGTGCATATGTTCGGCAGCATGGAGGGGGATACTGACATTCACCATTTTTCCGATATTTCTTCCCCACATGCCGGCACAATTGACCAGATACTGGCATTTAACCGGCCCATGCTCGGTTTCAACCCCCGTGATCTCGCCATTTGCTGTTTTTATGTCAATAACCTTGCAGTTTTCAATAATGACTGCACCGCCCATTTTAGCGCCCTTGGCAAGTGCCTGGGTGGCACCGATGGGATCAACCTGGCCATCATTGGGAAGATAAAATGCTGAAATAAGACCTTTTGCGCTCATTCCCGGCACCATATCTTCTGCTTCTTTAAGGCTGATTTCATACATATCAATGCCAAAAGCTTTTGCCATGGCAGCACCACGAAGCCATTCCAGTTTTCTGTCTTCAGTCTGGCAGACACCGATTGCGCCGGTTCTGACAAAATATGGGTCCACACCAGTCTCTTTGCCAAGCTTTGAATAAAGTTCAGATGCATATTTTGCAAGGTTTGTCATCTCTTGATTCTGACGTAATTGTGCAAGCAAGCCTGCTGCAGCAAAGGTTGTACCACAACCCAGCTCTTTACGTTCCAGCAAAAGGACATCTTTAAATCCCATCTTGGTCAAATGATAGGCTGTGCTGCATCCGACGATACCACCGCCAATAATAATGATCTGAGCCTGATCAGGTAATTTTGCTGCCATTAGAACCTCCTTAACTATTTCTTTTATAAAAACTGCATTTATGTTTTGTAATCTAAACTATATGGCAACAGGCGTACCAGAAGACTAATCCCCACAGCACAAAGCGATCCATAATTGCATCACCTATGCACTATCCAGACCTTTTTTAAACACAGACTTTGAATACATATTGTCGCTGACAGATTCCAGGCATCCATGAGCAGTTCTAAATCAAGTCAATGCCTTTTAAATAAAGGCTCTTACCCAACATAAATAGTCCGCACCCTTGCTAAAGAAATTTTCCAGTCGAAAAACAAAAATATTTTTTCCAGAATGCTCAAAGTTACAACTGATATCTTTGACATTTGAAGGCCGGGTCGAGGTCATGAATAGGATAATCATTCTTAACTGCTGAAATACTTCCATATGATATAAAAATAGTTTAACTGGGTGTA
>JACKQG010005270.1_pt1 | contig 14368 bp, 12 predicted proteins | sample 8237621 | NCBI WGS metagenome assembly JACKQG01 (sample SAMN15677084, study PRJNA649215) | marine metagenome | biome: marine; feature: Black Sea; material: saline water; isolation source: suspended particulate matter (SPM) from the Black Sea western gyre | collected 2013-06-09/2013-06-10 | depth...
TCGCCGGCACGCCTGAGCGTCGGCAGGATGGCCTTGAACAGCACCGGCGGGCCGGGAATGATGGCGATGATCGGCTGTTCGGGCAGTTCGACGTAGTTATAGGTGGCGATGGCATCGACGAGGACGCGGAACTCGAAGGTGTCCTCGCAGAAGGTCTGGATCCGCATGCCCGGCGATCCCTGCCGCCGGTCGCCGAAGCGGACGATGATCTCGTCGCCCTCGCGCAGGAACCCCCGCACCACCTTGATGTAGAGCGTCTTGTCCCACGGCCGGATGTTGCGCTTCATGTCGTATTCGACATGCAGGATGGCGCCGTTGGAGGCCTCGACCGTGGTGTAGTTGGCGGCCTTGGGGTCGGTGAACTGCGGCCGCCCCATGTCCGACGCGAAGCGGTGGACGATTTTTATCGACCCGGTATCATCGATACCGAAATACCCGGCGGTATAGGTGACGGTGAATTCCTGGAACGATCCGGCTTCGAACCGGCCCGTCGGCGAAACCGTGGCCGAGCCCATCTTCTCGGGCAAATAGGTCGAATGCGGCATGGCCGGTTCCCTCCTGAATGAATTTCCACCTCCCCTAAATCTAACGCGTTTTTAACGGGGTAGCATCCATCCCGAGCGTGAGGAAGCTGAAAAAGGCATGGCGGAGGCGGCGGAGTGACCTTTACCCCCCTTGTTCTCCTGCCGGACATTTCCAAATGCCCCGGATCATGCCGGTAGAGGGACCGATCACGGCTATTAGCAGGCATTTCCGGGCATGCGTTTTTATGTCCGCCCTTACCCCCGAAAGCGGACTTTTTGAGCAGGCATGAAAAACGTCTGCTTCTGACCCGAAGCGGACATTGCCTGGAAAAAAACAGTTCAAATAACGGGACTCGTTTCCAATTTTCCATTGTGCTATTCTCGATTGTGATATTGATAATTAGAAGCATTTAAGGGAGCATCTAATGTCGATGACAATGGACGGTACTGTCGAACTTTCACGACACCATATTCCCGAAAATCTATCAGATAGATTTGCGCTCTTTTTCGTGAAGATGCTGCGTTTTTTTGCGGATACATTCTTCGCCAAACGATATGGCCACCGCGCCATCGTTCTGGAAACTGTGGCGGCAGTTCCTGGAATGGTTGCCGGTGCGTTGCAGCACTTGAGAGCATTGCGACGCATGGAGGACGATCAAGGTTGGATTCGCACGCTGCTCGATGAGGCGGAAAACGAACGCATGCACCTTATGACCTTCATCCATATCGCCAAGCCAAATAGGCTGGAGCGGTTATTGATCCTTTTCACCCAAGGGGTATTTTATAATTTCTTCTTCCTGCTTTATTTGATTTGGCCCAAGACTGCGCACCGGATCGTCGGTTACTTCGAAGAAGAAGCGGTCGTAAGCTACACCCAGTACCTGGAAGAGATCGATGCCGGTAAGCACGAAAACGTACCGGCGCCCCAGATTGCCATAGATTACTGGAATTTACCTGCCGACGCGCGGCTCAGGGATGTTGTGGTAACGATCCGCGAGGACGAGGCAAGCCACAGGAACCTCAACCACGAGTTCGCCAATGCGTTAAAGCGTGGTGATAGGGCGGTCGATGTTTGATATCCGCTTATGGCTATTAGCGGACTCTTTGCCTTACCCTGAAAAACTTCCGCTTTCCCCCCAATAACGGACATTTTGAGGGCAGTCAGAAAGAGTCTGTTAATGACCCGAACCGGACATTTTGATTTAACCTCGGCTTGGTGTTTCCAAGTGGATAGGAAACACTGAACCTGCAATGGTATAATCGTATATGTTGGCTGATAACGTTTTGGATTGTTGCCTTTCCCAGTGGCCAGAACCGAAATATGAATTTTGGTTTAAGTGATGATTGATCTTCGGAAAATCAAAGAACTAACGACGAATTCAAAACTGATTGAATTTGCGGAGTTCGTAATTGCTGAAACTGGCGACAGGCGGTTCCCCGACTACAAAAAAATTGATTTGATGAAGATTCCAAAATTGGTCAGCAATATTTGGGTGTTTGATTTTCGGAACGGTATTAGTGATGGAATGCAATATCTTTTCTCCGGCACCGCGATAGACGCGCATTTCGGAAAGAATATTATGGGACTTCGATTTGAAGACGTATATTTTGCAGAAGATGCCAAAAAACTCATAGAGAATTCGCATCATCAAGTCTATCTGCAGGGGAAAATCGGTTACACGCACAGAAACTTATATTGAAGGGCACATGATTTATTACGGTTGTGCGGAAAACAGTATCCAAAGCAGCCTTCTTGCCCATGTGTCGGGTAGCGAGGGCGAGTGTACGGTTGTTGCGAACGTCTACAGTTGCGAACTTTCACTCAATCCGCTCAGGCGCCAACGCGAATTGCTGAAGGAATACAAGCGTGCCTATGGCGTCTTGCCCCACTGCAACGGCTAATTGCCAGAAGAAGCCTAAAAAAAACCCTGGGCGGAGCAAACCGATGCGGGCTTTTGGTTACCGGTGAGGCCGGGTTCTAAATAAAGCTCTTGCCCTCTTATTGGTCCCGGTCGCTTCTAGATGAAGCTCTTACCCTCTTGCAGCATCTTGCGCTGCGCCTTGTTGATGTCGGCGGCAAAATGACGCGCGGTCTTGCCGGTGGGAGGAAGTTCCTCGTCATAGAAGAATTGCGGCAGCGCGTCGTCGGCTTCGGTGAAGCCGGCCAGTTCGTTGAACTCGATTTCCTTGAGCAGGGTTTCGCGGCCCAGTTCGTTGATGAAATCGGCATCGAGGTCGACGTCGAAGGCGCCGTTGAGCGCGTCTAGGAGTTCGGAGTGGTTGGTGTTGGTGACCGTGCGCCCGAACACGCAGAGCCCCAGGCTGTCGGCGGCGGCGGAGTTGATCTGCACCTCGAGGCTGAGCTCGGAAAGCTCTTCCGTCGTCTTGCCGACACATTCCGCGCCCGGCAGGTTGCCGGTGGTATGGTCGGCGCCCTGCGCCGACACCATCATGGAAATGCCCGTGACCTCGATGACGCGGGGGTCATAGGCGCTGAGCGCCTGTTTCTTGATCACCGGCACGCGTTTGACACCGTAATGTTCGCCGATCCGGGCCGTGCCCTGGGCCAGCAGCTTGCCGCGCTCGGTGCCGGCGCGCATGTCTTCCAGCGCCGCTTTCATAAAGGCGACGTCGCCGAAGTCGGCCTCGCCGGCCTCCATCAGTACGCCCAGGGTCGCGCCGATCTCGATGGTGTCGGCGCCGAGGTCGTTGACGATGGCGTTGAGCCGGGCCATATCGTCCGGCTCGTCAATGCCGACGTTGGTGCCGAGCAGGCAGATGGTCTCGTACTCCAGCGGCGAGACGATTTCCTTGCCGTCGGCATCGACATAAACATTGGAACATTTGATCATGCAGCCCGGCATGCAGGCGTGGGTGGTTTCGCCGCCGCGCTCGATGTTCAGCTCGCGGATATAATCGCCGCCCATTTTCAAAACGCTTTTGCCGTCGGTGGTGTCGACCTGCTGGCCGGACGAGAAGTTGTTCACCGGCAGCCCCCCTAAGTGGTTGGTCAGGTCGGCGACCTGCGCCGTGCCGTTGCGGCCCATCGCCTGGGCCGCCGGGTCGTCGGTGATTTTCGCGCCGTAATCGCGCACCGCGGTCATCACCTTCTTGCGGTCGCTGAAGGTCGGCATCTTGGCCTTGTCGCAGACGATGGCCTTGACCTTCTTCATGCCCATCACCGCGCCGACGCCGCCGCGCGCGGAGATCCGCACCGGTCGGTTTTCATTGTCGCTGAACGCAATACCGGCGACCAGGCCCTGGTATTCGCCGACCGGGCCGCACAGCGCGAGGCTGACCTTGTCGCCGTATTTTTCGTGCAGCATACGGGCGGCCTCGAAATTGGACTTGCCCATGTAGGGCGCGGCGTCTTCGAAAAGGATGCCGTCGTCCTTGGTGATGCGGATCACGGTCCAGCCGTCGGATGCGCCATCCAGCGTGAAACCGGCGATTTCCAGTTGGCCCAGGGCAAAGGCGAAGGTGCCGCCGCCGTTGGATTCCTTGATGCCGCCGGTGAGCGGGCTTTTGCAGCCGACGGAAATGCGGTTGGCGTTGGAAAAGTTGGTCCCGGCGAAGGGGCCGGCGGAGAAAATCAGCGGATTTTCCGGCGACATGGGGTCGACCCCGGCCAGCCCCCGGTCCAGCATCGTGCGGACGATGAAATTCCGTCCCGCCTTGATCACGGCCTCGCCTTCTAAATTTTCGGATGTGACGCTGTGGTCATTCAGATTGATATGAAGATATTTACGCATGCCGGACAGCCGCTCCCCGTTTGAATCACGTGTTGAATTGCTGGCAAAGAAATAAGGCTTGAGGGCGGGTAAGACAAGAGGCGAGGACGGGCGCAGCCCGGACGGGGATCAAAAATCAAGAGGCGAGGACGGGCGCAGCCCGGACAGGGATCAAAAATCAAGAGGCGAGGACGGGCGCAGCCCGGACAGGGATCAAAAACCAAGAGGCGAGAGCGGGCGCAGCCTGGACTGGGAGCAAAAGCAAAAGCCAGGAAGGCGGACAACACCCACCGCGGCAAGGCCTCCATAGCCTGTGGATAATTTTACAAGATTCTTGTGGAAATTTGTTTCCACATTCCTGTAGTGTACTTTTTCCGCTGGAGACGAGCGGACAAGGGACCGGTCAGAGTCCCGCCCAACAATATTCAAACGAACACAAACTGGAGGTTCACGTGAGATTACCCACAAGTCTTATAGCCGCCGCCGTGGCCACGGCTTTTTCATTACAGATAGCTGGCGCCGGCAGCGCCCGGGCCGACATGGCGTCGTCGGTGGTGCTCGCCAACACCTGCTTTTCGTGCCACGGCACCGAAGGCCAGAGCGTGGGCGCCATGCCGACCATCAAGGGCAAGCCTGCAAAATACATCGAAACCCAACTGATGGCGTTTCGCGCCGGCAAGAAAAGCAGCACCGTCATGGGCCGCATCGCCAAGGGTTTCAACGCCGACGAGATCAAGGCGCTGTCGCGCTATTTCTCGGGCAGCCAGTAAGAGGGAAACGAAAATGCGTAAACTGAACAGAAGAACCTTCAACCGGCTGCTGGGAGCGGCCGGCGCTACGGCAGCCGCCGGATTATCGGCGCCCGCCATCGCGGCCGCGACAAAGGCCCGCGTTGTCGTCATCGGCGGCGGTTTCGGCGGGGCGACGGCAGCCAAATACCTGACCCGCTTCGATCCCGGCATTTCGGTCACCCTTGTCGAGCCATCCACCAGTTTCATCACCTGTCCGTTTTCCAACACCGTGATCGGCGGGCTCAACGACATGGGCTTCATTACCCAAAGCTACGACGCCCTCAAGGCGCGCGGCGTGAAGATCGTCCATGACCTGGCCGTCCACATCGACGGCGGCAAAAAACAGGTCAAGCTGGCGCGCGGCGGAATGCTGCCCTTCGACCGCTGCATCGTATCGCCGGGCATCGATTTCCGCTGGGGCGCCATCGAGGGCCTGACAGCGGACATCATCGGCACCATCCCCCACGCCTGGAAGGCGGGACCGCAGACGACACTGCTGCGCCGCCAGCTGGAGGCCATGCCCAATGGCGGCACCTTCCTGATTTCTCCGCCGCCCAATCCGTTCCGCTGCCCGCCTGGCCCCGGTGAGCGGATCAGCCTGGTCGCCAACTATTTCAAAAAGCACAAACCCAAGTCGAAGATCGTCGTGCTCGACCCGAAAAAGAAGTTTTCCAAGCAGGGTCTGTTCAAGGAAGGCTGGGCCAAGCTGTATGGCGGCATGATCGACTACCACAACATCGACAACGACGGCGTGGTGATCCGCGTCGATGCCAAGGGTAAGACGCTGCACACCAACTTCGGCAAATATTCGGGTGATGTGGTCAACGTCATCCCGGCGCAAAAAGCCGGCAAGATCGCCGATGTGTCCGGATTGTCGGACCAGACGGGCTGGTGTCCGGTCGACCAGAAGACCTTCGAGTCGAAACTGGTCGCCGGCGTGCATGTGATCGGCGATTCCTCGATCTCCTCGCCGATGCCGAAGTCCGGCTTCGCGGCCTCGACCCAGGCCAAGGTCTGCGCCGCCGCCGTCGCCTCGCTGCTGGCCGGCGAAACGCCGGGAACGCCGAAGTTCGTCAACACGTGCTACAGCCTGGTGGCGCCGGATTACGGCATTTCCGTCGCCATGGTCTATGGCTACGAAGGCGGCAAGATCATCAAGATCAAAGGCTCGGGCGGCCTTAGTCCATCCGGCGCCGACGCCAACTTCCACCAGCAAGAGGCGCTTTTCGCCGACGGCTGGTACCGCTCCATCAGCAAGGACATCTGGGGCTGAGCGTAAACCCAATTAAGCCAACCCTGTCACTGAACCGCCGGGTGGAAACGCCCGGCGGTTTTTTTTGGCGATTTCGGTCCGCCCTATTCGGCCGGAAGCTGTTCCTCGACGGAAAAGCCCTTCACGTCCTCGGCGTCCGGGCGGCGGTCGACCAGGAAATCAGTGATGCCGCCGCCGGCCCACATCGCCAGCATCGCCACCCAGGCGGTGAGCGAAAACACGGACGTGCCCGTCATCGCCGCGCCGACGGCGCAACCGCCGGCCAGCATGCCGCCGAAGCCCATCAGCACGGCGCCGATGACATAGCGCGGCATCGGGCTTTCCTCGATGCTGAAGCATTGCCACTTCAATTCGCGGCCCAGAAGGGCTGCGAAGAAGGACCCCGCGAACACGCCGGGCACCAGGCCTAGGTCAAACACCAGCGGCATACTTGGGTGATTGATGAAGCCCATCAGGGTATCGGCGGACGGCCCGATGAAGCTAATGCTCTTCACCGACACGGGATTGAAGGACTGGGTCGAAATCGAATAGGTCACCAGCCACCCGGCGGCGATGGTCAGGCCGACGCCGATGGTCCCGGCCATCATCCAGCGGCTGACCTCGCGGAATAGCGCAAGATAGAGCGCAAGCCCGAACAGCACGATGCCGATGATCACAGGCACCCCGTCGGCCAAACCTATCACGGCGGTGAGGTCCCTGGCCGCTTCCCCGCTGATGGTCCAGAGACCGGCGATCCATTCGCGCGCCGGGGACAGGAAGCCGCGCAGCGACGACTGTGCGATGATCGCCAAAATCAGCCCGGTCACCAGGGCGCGCAGATTGCCCGTCGCCGATAGAACCAGAATGCGGCTGGTACAGCCCCGCGCCAGCACCATACCGGCGCCGAACATCAACCCGCCGAGGATGGCGCCCGACAGGCTGCCCTGCCCGGTCAACTGCCGGGCGTTGGAAACATCGAGCCAGCCGCCCGAAGTCAGCACCTGGGTTCCGGCCACGCTAGCCGCGAACGCCAGCAGCCAGACCGCGGTTTTCGGCCCGATGGACCCGCGGAAGAATTCGATGGTGGCCGACCGCATGCAGAACCGGCTGCGCTGCGCCAGCGCGCCGAAAGTGAGGCCGACGGCGAGGCCTGCCAGCGCCACAGCGCCGTCTTCGCCGAAGGATTTAACCAGGGTTTCAAAAAGCATGGACCGGAATTCCGAATTGAAAAAACCGCCGGAGGATCGGCGGGCCAGCGTGGCGTACATCATGTATGGCGCGAACCCTACCTGCGCAAGGGCCCCCTTGCCTTAACCCCGGTTAGACTTGAATCCGCCCCCGACTCGCGCCCCGGATTCCGCCGGACTCGAAAAAATAACCGGCGTACGCTAAGCTGTGCGGGCCAGAATGGCATCACACACACATAGGAGAATTACTATGTATACGCACATCTACGAAGGCGATCATCCGCTGGATGGTCCGCATCCGACGGACTGAACGGCCGGCCCCCCCGGCCATACCCGGTCCGCGGGCAGCAAGCGGATAGAGACTTTTTCCTTTCAGGAGGAAAGCCTCGTGCACGGCCTCGCGCAAGCGGGGCTGTGTATTATGGGAGAAGCGGCAGCAGCTTGAATATGGTGGACATTTACATCGACGCCGACGCCTGTCCGGTCAAGGACGAGACGCTTCGCGTCGCCGAACGGCACGGCCTGAAGACCCTCATGGTCAGCGACGGCGGCATTCGCCCGCACCAAAGCCCGCTGGTGGAAATCATCATCGTCAATCAAGGCCCGGATGCCGCCGACGACTGGATCGCGGACCATATCGGACCCGCCGACATCTGCGTCACCAATGATATCCCGCTGGCCGCGCGGTGCCTGGAAAAAGGCGCGCTGGCGCTGAAGCCCAACGGCGAGGCGTTCACGCAAGACGGCATCGGCATGGCGCTGGCCAACCGCGAACTGATGCAGGATTTGCGCGAACAGGGGGCCATCACCGGCGGCCCGAGACCGTTTGGCAAGGCCGACCGCTCGCATTTTCTCGACCGCCTGGAAGCCACCGTGCAGGCGGCCAAGCGTCAGGGCTAGCCTACCCTCCCTTGAACCGTTGCCCTGTTCCCGGTTTCCTTTTGCCCCGCTTATCATTAAGCAAAGACTCCGGCGCAGGGGACTCTACATTAGAGATGACGGGCGTTCCTGTGCCCTGCTTTGTTGGATAAAGCGGGCATCGCGACGATGGATGAAAATCCTCACGCAATTCCCGCAACGCCCCCAACCCATCGCCCAAGGAAAAGGAAAGAGAGAACAATGAGCAAAAATTACCCGGACATGGCCACCGAGCTCAACCAATCCATCGTGCGGTTGCGGGAAGGCATCCCCGATACGATGAAGGGGTTTTCCCAGATGGCTGCCGCCGCCACGGCGAACGGAACGCTGGACACGAAAACCAAGGAACTGATCGCCATGGCGATCAGCGTCGCCGTGCGCTGCGACGGCTGCGTCGCCTTCCACGCCAAGGCCTGCAACAAACAAGGCGCCAACCGCGAGGAAATCCTCGAAACCCTCGGCATGGCCATCTACATGGGCGGCGGCCCGTCCATGGTCTACGCCGCCCAGGCGCTCGACGCCTTCGATCAGTTTGCGGAGTAGCAGGATTGAACCAACATCAGGGCGACACATATTGAAAAATAATGACACACTATGATACTCAGTTAATGGGTACCCTTCTCCCTGGTGCAGATTTCTCAACCTGACTGTAATCGTTGTGCAATTGGAGCTTCCACGGGGCAAACAAGCCCTGCCAACATTAAACAAATGACCATGGCGGTATGTCGCACATTGAAGCAATCCAGAATTATCTGACAGGGTCCATATACCGCCGGACTCTCACCAAGCTTGCCATCCGTGTCGCGCTGGTCATCGTCATCGTGACCTCCATTGCCTATTTCCACATTGTTTCCGTCGTTACGGACCAAAACCTGGGCCAGTTGGAAAAATACATCAGCGAACGCGGAGAAAGGGAAAGAGGCATCTTCGCCTTGGCCGAGGCCAATCACAAGGTCCTGAAACGGGAACTTTTGCAGCGCCTGAAGGACTATGGTGACGGCGACCCCAAAGACCGTTTCGACCGCCTCTTTGCCGGTTTTCCGGATGGAACCACCCGAACCCGTCTTGAGGGGTTCGATGGCGAAAAACAGGCGTTCGGCTTTATCGGGCCCCAAGTCACTATTGATGCGGACATTCGCCGGCGGGTCGTCATTTTTAACGAACTCAGTATCGCGTACGGCCCGCCCTGGCATCACCAGTTGCAGAATGTCTATTTCACGGCCCCGGAGAACATCCTCGTCGGCTATTGGCCCGAAGTTCCCACTTGGGCACACGACGTATCACCCGATCTGTTCATGCCAGATGAAGAGTTCATGTGGGCCGCCGACAAAAAGCACAACCCGAGCCGTGATACCGTTTGGACAGGTCTCTTTTACGACGAAACGGGTAAGACCTGGATGGTGTCCGTGGAAACACCGGTCGACGTAGGGCGCAAGCAAATTGCCACCATCGGGCACGACATACCGTTGAACGAAATCATGGATCGCACCATCAAAGATGTGTTGGAGGGGGCCCATAACTTCATCATGCGTAAGGATGGAAGGCTTATCGCACATCCTAAATGGATGGCCCACATCGAGGACTCAGGGGGCGATTTCGATGTTAACAAGTCCGGAACCGATTACCTGAAAACGGCTCACGCCCTGATCACCAATCGCGCCCCGGGTCAGCACATCATCGATAATTCCGAATACGGCGAATACCTGGCAGTGACCGACATCAAGGAACCCGGCTGGTTTCTCGTAATCGTCTATCCGAAGCATTTGGTGTCCGCCGTTGCCTTTCAAACAGCCCAGATCATTCTTCTTCTCGGCTTCGCCTCCCTGTTGATTGAGATATTCATTTTCTACAGGGTGCTTAAGAAGGATATCTCCGAGCCCCTGGTCGACCTTGCCGGCGCGGCGGATAAAATCGCCGATGGGGACCTCAGTGTTCGTCTGGAAACGCGATACGACGACGAACTGGGCCGTTTCGCCAAGTCCTTCAATGTCATGACCGAGTCCGTCGAAAGCCGGACGTCTCAGTTAATCGAAAGCGAAGACAGGTATGCGCTTGCGGTTTCGGGAAGCAATGACGGGCTGTGGGACTGGAACATCGAGACAAACAAAAATTATATGTCGCCGCGCTTTAAGGAAATCCTGGGTTATCAGGACGACGAACTTGAAAATGACGTGGAAGTGTTTTTCAACGCATTGCACCCGGATGATGTTGAACGAATCAATGAGGAAGTGCGAAAGCATTTTGAAGAACACGTTCCCTACAACACTGAATATCGCCTGCGGCGCAAGGACGGAGATTATATCTGGATTCATGCCAAGGGTCAGGCGGTTTGGGACGATGACGGCAAGCCACTGCGTATGGCGGGTTCCATCAGCGACATCACCGAACGCAAGAAAAGTGACGATGCCCTTAAGGCGTCTGAAGCCCGATTCGCCGGAATTCTCGATATCGAGCCGGAGGCCGTGATCGCGCTCGGCGCCAAAATGAATATCCGTCTTTTCAATCAAGGCGCGGAACGCATCTTCGGCTATGACGCGGACGAAGTCATTGGCCAGTCCTTGGAAATGTTGATGCCGGAACGCTTCCGGAACGGTCATAAGAAACACATCGAAGAGTTCGACCGTTCGCGGGAAACGTACCGCCTGATGGACCAGCGCCAGGAGATTTTCGGCCTCAAGAAAGACGGCACCGAGTTTCCGGCCTCGGCGTCGGTATCCAAACTCGAAATCAACGGGGAAATCATAAACACCGTCTTGTTGCAGGACATCACCCAAAGGAAGGAAGCCGAGGAAGCCTTACTCGATGCAAAAAACGAGGCGGAGCAGGCAAACCGCGCGAAGTCGGAGTTCCTGGCGGCGATGAGCCACGAACTTCGCACCCCCTTGAACGCCATTCTCGGCTTCGCCGATATCATCGGCCACCAGTACTTCGGGCCGGTCGGAGAGAAATACCAGGAGTACGCCGGGGATATCCAAGCCAGCGGCATGCACCTGCTGGAACTGGTCAATGACATTCTTGATCTTTCGGCCATCGAGGCGGGCAAGCAATCCCTGATCAAGGAGAAGCTGTCGACTCTGGAAATAATCACGGAGTGTGAGACATTCATCGAGGGCAAGGCGCGCACCAACGGCATCGGCCTGACGATAACGATACCCGACGACCTGCCGCCGCTTTACGCGGACAAGCGCGCGGCCAAGCAAATCCTCCTCAACCTTTTGTCGAATGCCGTCAAGTTCACGCCTAACGGCGGCAAGATCACGGTGTCGGCGAAGGCGACAAAAAAGACCACCACTTTGAAAATCACCGACACGGGCATTGGCATCCCGGCCGAGAATATCCCGAAACTGACCGATCCTTTTACCCGGGGCGGAACCGATCCCTATCGGACCGAGCAGGGTTGGGGGCTTGGTCTGTCTATCACAAAGTCGCTGGTCGATCTCCATGACGGCACGCTGGACATCCAGAGTAAGCTCGGCAAAGGAACGACGGTCACGGTGACGCTGCCGAACGGGGTGTGATTTGCGCGTGCCCCCGTGATCCGGCGAATGTCCGCCTTGGCTCATTCGCGGACCTGAGGGCCGCCCGTTCATTTGATCTGCTTTGCGGGATAACGCAGGCATCGGGTCGACAGGAGGAAACCTTTTCGTAATTCAGGGAGACGCCCGGCATGGCCGCCTATATGGGCGGCGGCCCGTCGATGGTCTACGCCGCCGAGGCGCTCGACGCTTATGACCAGTTTGCGGAGAAGGAGGGGTGAGGGGGTTGAGGGAGGGCTACGGTTAATCGGCTTCAACGCCATACAGTAATGATCCTCTGCGCTAACGGCCTGTTCTCTTGACACTAATCAGCGATTCAGACCAGTCTATTTCTCTACAACTATGTTTTGTAGGGCGGAATTACTAAACTCTCATTGATAAGAGAAGGTGTGTTTGGTTCAAGACACAAAATTTAATGCTAGCGCCTCTTTAGTCGGTTACATTTTTCAATGTCGCCTAGCGCTTCTTCGTGGTCTTCATATGGCGAAAAAGAAGCCAAATGGTCATATTTCAATTGAAAAATTTGATGATGTTGCTTTTGAAGACGAGGATTATTCCAAGTGTCTTATTCAGGCGAAGCATCATGTGAGTCCGAAATCTCTGGATGATAAAAGCGTAGATTTATGGAAGACGATTCGAGTTTGGGTAGACCAACTCGCGCAAGGTATCATCACATTAGGTTCAACAAAATTCGTCCTAATCACAACCTCGGAGGCCAAGGAAGGCTCTGCGATGGCGCATCTACGAGTGGGTGCAAATGCGAAGGATCGCGAGGTTGCTTTATCTTTGTTACGACAAGCGGCACAAAAGTCTAAAAACCAGACTACGAAGACCGCCCGCGCAGAATTTCTAGCGCTATCTGATGAAAAGGCCAAGGCGCTGCTTGGTCAGATTGAAGTGCTGGATAAACATTCCAACCTGATCGATGTGAAGAGCGAGATTGAGGGCGAGATTGTCTTAATTGCTCCATCTCATACTGATCTTGCAGCAAGTAATCTGGAAGGCTGGTGGTTAGACGTTGTGGGGAAATGTTTGGTGAAAGAAAACAGCGCGACAATTCCGGTCCAAAGCATAATTACCAAAGCTAATGAAATTGGAAAAATGTTTGGTGATGACGCCCTGCCGATTGATGATCCAAGTGCCTTAGGTGCCAAAGAGTACACGGATGATGATGAAATGGAGATTTTCGTGCGCCAAATGCGAGTTGTCGGGATGCTGGACCGCGTGGTGAAACGTGGTGCGCAAGACTACTACAGAGCCTTTGCGCAGCGTTCCAAATGGGCGCGGGAAAATTTACTCCTCGATGAAGAGCTCGGGAAATATGATTCTAAGCTTAGGGATAGTTGGGGACGGAAATTTGATGCTGAAATAGCAACCTCCGCGCCCGTTGATAAGCAAGAGAAAGAAGCGACAGGACGTCAAATATGCCTTTGGGCATCTCAGAAATCCATTCCACTTCGGAACATTGTGGAAACTTGGATCACATCCGGGTCATTTCAAGGGTTATCAGATCGGCTGAAGATTGGCTGGCATCCCGATTTCCAAGAAATTTTTGAGAAAGAGCTTGGCAATGACAATTCTTGAAACTTGGGAGCATAGGCCCGCTGAGGAAGCTAATTTATTTAATCCTGCATTTGTGGCTTCGCTGATTTTTGAGTTCGCAGAGGAGTTTCAAAAAGGCAAGCCGGAAGGTGTGCCATTAACCTATATTTCAATTGCTCTCGCTATTTCATTGCATCGCCATTCGCGCTTGCGGCTTCCCTCTTCTACCGTTACCTCCCTGTATGAATGGGTGCAGCAAAACGAAGACATTCTTATCAGTTTCAGTGAAAGAATTAGCGGCCTTCTTCCATATATCAGAGAGGCAATTAGCTTCTCCATGCGACAGGAAACGCTTCGTTTTGGTGAAGGCCATTTCCTGCAATTGGGCGATAAGAAAGCTCATTTCTCAGCGCCGTTCATTCGAGATACGACGACGGAAGTTTCAGATACGATCAGTAAATCGAAATTTATTGCACGGTGGTTTTTGAAGTCAGGATCGGAAAGTTCGATATTGGCGTGTTGGGGAGTGAGGCCATGAGCTTTTCAATAGCTGCAATCGTACTTTACGGACATGAGGGTCAGACGCGCGTCCTTCCTTTTAAAAATCATGGCCTAAACATTGTTACTGGGAAGTCGAAAACCGGGAAGTCGGCGATCATCGATATCATCGACTATTGCCTCGGACGCGGTAGCTATAATGTCGCTGAGGGCGAAATTAGAAAAAAGGTTTCATGGTTCGGGCTGCACTTATCGAAGGACGGAGATGAGGTATTCATCGCGCGTGACAATCCTGGCCCAGGGGCGTCTACAGGGTCTCAAGTGTATTTTCAAAGAGGCAAGGTCGGGCGCTATCCGTCGCTTGACGAGATTTCAAAGAATACGACGGA
>JACKQG010005271.1_pt1 | contig 14367 bp, 20 predicted proteins | sample 8237621 | NCBI WGS metagenome assembly JACKQG01 (sample SAMN15677084, study PRJNA649215) | marine metagenome | biome: marine; feature: Black Sea; material: saline water; isolation source: suspended particulate matter (SPM) from the Black Sea western gyre | collected 2013-06-09/2013-06-10 | depth...
CGGGGTACTTCCTTTGTTTCCCGCCAATTCATCACCGTTTATAAATAATAATCCAGTGTATCCGGTGTCCTGGAATGTGTGGAGATTGCTCGATGTTGAGGTGGGGAATATTTGCGTTTTTTGGTCAAAATCCCCGAATCGATTAAAATAGTTTTTTAAGTCCGATTGACTTGCGTATGTGAAAGTTGTTATCGCCATTAGTTATATGCCAAAACCCGAACCCGGCCATCTCGCTTCGGATTTGTACTCCTCGCTTTGATTGTGTCGATTGTTGTTATCTGTGGATCGTTTCCGAGTGCTGAACCGGTTACCGCAGATACTGCGAATTCCGCATTCTTATATGCGTTTATATTCACTGCTCCGCTTCGGTAGTCTATGGTTCCGCTTCCTCCTGGTCCGGATAATACTCCATAGCCATCATCAAATAAAAAGGCACCCAGATTTTTGGCTGTTATTCCGTCCACTGTTATTTCGTCGTCCGGTAGCCTTGCTGCTTTCGCAGTTTCAACATTTGCTACTGCCGGGAATCTTCCTACTCCCCATATATCTGTATCGCTTCCGCTTGAATCTCCCAGTGCTATGGCAGATGCCGATAGTCGCTGTCCGCTTGTAAATCTTACGTCACCATTTACAATTGATACCGTTACTTTCTTTTCGAATAAATTACCGGCTGTATAATATGCTGTATCCAGTTGCTCTTGAATCTTCGGCAGTACTCCGTTTAGTCCTCCAAAGTTTAGATTACTTGCATCTGTGGTGAAACTTAAATCATAGTCTGTTCCGCCATCTGCGTTTATTGTAAACTGGTAAGCTGTGGATGCTGTAAGGCCGGAGTTGGTCGAGTTGTTTATTCCGCCTATTCCGAGTTCCTGGTACCCGGGTTCGTAAAATTTCACACAAATTGAACCATTCACTGCTCCGTCTGATAGTGATCCGGTATCTGTTCCGCCGCCTGTTCTTAAAATATCACCAAATAAATTTGAACATTTGTATTTGCCAGTGCTGTCGGTCTGAACCACTGTATATTTGTTGTATTGATTCGCTGTTTGGTTCCACATCGGTAGATATATATCTGTTCCTGTACTCCAGTTGGTCGCTGCGGCTCCACCGAATAATGCCCTCTCCACCGTCAGGGTGGCTGTGGTAAAGTCGCCATCTGCGGAATCGTCCACTATCGATATTACTCTTACGTATTCCTGTGATGATGTTGCTATTTGTAAAATATCCCCGACTTTTACTTTTTTACCGTCGTCTATTGTGAAACTTGTACCGGTTCCGCTTGCTCCGGATGTTTGTGCGATACTTGCTGAGTATAAATTGCTCGAGTTCACCGCTGTCCATAGCTTGTCATCTATCTGTGATGAATTCGCCGCTGAAAAGTTAGAATTAAATATAATTTGTTTGTTGTTTGCCAGTACTGAATATTCGCCTGGTCCTATGATTCCTGTCATGTATGCCGGTACCGTAGCGTTGTATGTGTCTGGAGTTCCATTTGAGTATGCTTTGGTTTCGTACATCACTTCCAGTGCCTGGTTTCCCTCATTGTAAACGCATATAAATTTGGCTCCTTTCATCGATGGCTTGTCGGTTGATTTCGATGCCGGTGAAAATGAAGCTATTTTAATGAATGCGTCGCTACTGTCTACGTCCTGTGCAACGTCTAATATTTCGGTATAAAATTTAGTATTTTGAAATCCTATTGTTTTACCCTGGCTTGTGATATTTAATTGCGAGTTTAAATTTGGCATGCTTTACCTCAAATGATATTTAACTGTTATGTTGGCTGACTTCTTGTCTGCTGTGTTTGTGGCATAAATCGTAGCCACTAAAATTTTACCGGCATCTACGTTTGCTGATTGGATTGTCAATGACTGGCTATCGATTGCACTATAATCCACATTTGTCAAATCTGAGCCATCTGCGACTACGGTTCCGTTAGTTAGATCCCCTGATGCGGCTCCATTGTCTGTGTCTATGTCGTAACTCATCAAGTGCAGCCTTATTGTTGCTGCGGTTGCTCCGGAATCTGATACGAATGCTGTCACTGAATCTACCGTTATATTGTCGGGTAAATAAGCGAAGCAAGTTACGAAATCGTCGGCGGTTGTTGCGAATGCTTTAGTTGTGTCTGGATCCGTTCCGGTTCCTATGGCTACATTCGCTGATCCCTTTGCTCCCAGGAATAGTGCGGTGTGGGTGTTTACCGTCAGTGCGTTAAATTGAGTATAAAAATTTATATATTGAGTATTGACATGCTTCTCTAATGCTTTTATATAACCATTGGTGGTGTCTATCTTGAATTGCTCGGCTCCGGCTTTATTCTCTACTTTAAATGTAGAGGTGCTGTCGTTTTCTGTCGGCACCACATGTATATGGTCTTTTGAAATTTTCCCGGCTGTGTTTGTTCCTTGTCCATCAGTTATTCTCTCTACCGTTCCGTCTACTCCGGTGTTGTCGTTTATTCGAAGTGAGGATTTTATCGTTTGCGATAGTGGTTTTCCGATTAATGTCATGATAAAATATCCCATTTAAATACAACGGTGCAGTTGGTGTCGTATGGGGCAGCCGGTGGTTGGATCGATATATTATACAGGTTCCCTTTTGTCAGTACGTTGTTTTGGTCTGATAAGTCGAATCCTGAAGTTGTATTTAGATCGTATGTAATATCATCTGCTATGGCCATTGCGCCATCGGTTATTCTGAATTTTGTAACTCCTGGTATTTCGGTTCCGTCTGCTGCTTCATTTAAATATACCCTAAATGTACCGCTTTGTGCGATTTCGCTCCGCCATAATATTTTTTCAATGGTTCCGTTGTAGGGTGCTATCATCGATACGTATTCATTGCTGTTTGCTGATGTTGGTCTTTGTATTATATATCCTGAAAGCGGTATAAATTGTTCTGCGTTGGTTGTTGCATAATAATTACAAATTCTAAGATCCATTTGGTATTGCGAGTATGCCTTGAGGTTCCCTGCCACCGATAAATCTTCCCGAACGTCCAGGTTCTTTGCCGCCACTTTATCCTGGGCCAGTTCCAGTCCGGTTCTTTCTCCGTTGATTTGCACCGCTCTTAGGTGTTCATCTATTCCCAGGTTGTTTGTGAGTGCTATCATGATTCCAGTTTCTTTATCCTTTCTTCATGGTCTTTGGCTATACGATCCAGTTCGTTTTCTTCTTCTACGTACTTTTTGACCTTATCGAGTTTAAACTTTCCAATCAATAAATCCATTAATTTCGGTACAATTAATTTCATTATTAATTGCGGCATCATTTGTTATCCGACCTCAATCCTTTAATGAATTCCTGTATTCCGTTTCCTATAATGTTATCTATTGCGTCTATTATCCATGGCTCTATTGTCCGATTCCAAACCGAAGCGGTTAATTTCCATTTTGACAGGCCCAGTGTACAGAATACTCCGGCTCCGTAACATAACGATCCGAATTTCTTTTTTAATTTTTTGTTGGGTATCTTTTTCAGGATCCAGGCCGCCACTACTCCTCCAATGGATAGGCCGACTGTTCCGGTTAGGTTGCTCTGAATGAAATCAATCATCTTAGTCCTTTCGGTTTTTTAGTCCGTTTCCTGTTAGCGATCTGATTATCTCTACCAGGCTTTCGTAACTACTCCGCATATCTGCGAGAGATTCCTTGCTGTCTATCTGTAATTCTTTTTGCTGATTTATCAGCGTTATAATGATTTTTTCGAGCCGCTCGAATCCATCAGCGAGTTCGCCCATTAAGTAATTTTGTATAAATTGGGTCTGCTTGTAAATGAACCACATCGCTGCTCCGGCCACTGCTACTGGCACACCCAGTTCTGATACGATTTGCTGTATGTCCATCCATCAATCTCTCAGTTCGAAGTGTGGATAATCTCTAAATTCTGTATCACTGGTTTTAAAATCTCTATCCCAGTCGTTTCCCCATGTTAATCTGTGGCCCTGGCTTTGAGCTATTCCTATTACAAATCCTGCAAAAAGTGTAAGCCGCTCATAATCATCCCAGGGTATTCCGCCTTTAATCTTCCGGTCGTAAGGGGCAACATCCACTGCAAGCGATGGTAGCTTATTATGTCGCCCATTGGGCCATGATGCTTTGCTGTTCCCTCTTGCGACTGCTGCGTTCTGGTCTTCTTCGTTTCTATGTCCGCATAAAACTGAACAGTCCACATAATTTATTACTTCATTTAGAATATCTTGTAAGCGTTGGTCGCAGCTTTCTAATCTTTCCCGGGATTTGGATCCGAATTTAGGCACCTATTTTTTATTCTTTGCTTTTACTGGCTTTTTGTCTACTACCGGCTCCAGGTTTGCTTCTAATTTCTTCAGGTATTCCTTGCTGTGTACTTTTGAATCATAGATCACAATACATCCGCTTGGTTTTTTAAATTCTTTAATTGCCATTACTTTCCTCTTGTTGGGGGTTAGGCCCGGTGTTAACCGGGCCGCCCTTTATTTGGTTTTGCTTACGATACGTCTGATGTAAATGAAACTGCGAATGAGTCTTTTATTTCGACTTCTCCCCAGAATCCAGTACCTACGAATTCAGTCAATCGTTTAGAAGCGTTTCGCTGTGGTTCAATCCTAAATAAACCCTGCGATCCAATTCCTACGCCAAATGCTCCGGCGCTGAATGCGCAGCCCTCTTCATCGTTACCTCCGGTTTCAGTAACCTGCGGACTTGTGTAAACATCGAATCCGGCAAATCGAGTAACGAATCCGTTATTAGCCAGTTCTTGGCCTTGGGCTAATCCAAAGCTTGAGTAAGGTTTAGATTGATTTGTTGTTGCTGATGCGTCAGCTGTTACGATCGCTCTGATTCCTTTTGCTCCCCAGGTTTGCTTAACGCCAAGCACTAAATTCAAAGGTGCCGGTGCGCTTGCTGCATTTAGTATTCTAAGCGCATCAAACACATGACTGAGTGTCATTGTTATTGTGGCGCCAGCTGCATCACTTCCCAATGATCCCGCTGCAAATAAATTAGCGATGTCGTCATCAAGTTTTGCGGCTAATGCGTTACCAATTACTGGGCCAATTGTTGCTCCTAAATCCCCGGCACCGTATCCGCCTTGTGCGAGGTCGGTAATATCCGATTGTAGCACATGCTCAGAAATTGTAGCGGTTCTTGGTGTGGTTGCCACTGCTTGTGCAGCTGTGGCTGAACCTTCAGTTGCAGCGGTTACGTCGATTGCACCGGTTATGGTCCAGTCTACGAATTCTACGCTATTTGATCCAGGTACTGCTTGTCTGGATGTTACGAGCGGTAGGATTACGTTCGCTTTATTAAATGCAATTACTGCATCACCGATTACTTTTCCTAAGCCGCCGGCGACTGTACTGGTTGTGGATGTTCCAGATGTCCATGCCATATCTTGTTACTCCTATTAAGTTTTATTTTTTTTGTTAAGTGTTCCTGGGCCAAAGCCGGAAAATGTACCGATACTGGTAAAACCTTTACCTTTACTTCGCTTATCGAATCGCTCCTCTATGCTTGTAATGTAATCGTCCATTTCCATGTTGGTTCCTTTGTAAGTTACTTCTTGGCTTCCGTCTGGATTCGTTGTATGACATAAATCCTTATCAGGATCGATATCAACACCAAAGGGTTTATGGCCACCGTCATTCACTTTAGGCCGGTCCTTCTTTATCTGAATATTGCTATTCATCAGTTGGGCCATATCCTATTGTAATTCCGTTACCAGTCACAGTATTGTTTGCCTTTTCATAACTTGCTGGGTCCTTTGCTGCCCATTCCGGATGTGAACCGTAACCGCCAAATTCTCCGCCTGGCTGTTGCCCAGGTCTTGATTCATTCATGCGGCCGCTGTTTTGCATTTTCAGTTCATCTTCCACAAACTTATCAAGCGCATTCAGATCTCCGATCTGTTCCGCTATGTATCGTCTGCTTTCGGGTAATTTTTCAGTAAGACTTTTTCTCTTATCTGATTTGAATATTGTCCATTCGTTGGCTTCACTTGTTTTCACAGCGAGTTCGCTTTTCAGTTCTGATATAACGACTTCATGCTGCTGCGCTGCGAGGAGATCTTCTTCCCTTTTGGCTTTGGCTGCTTCATTCGTTTTAGATACGGCCGCTTCGAGTTCTGCGATCCTATCTCTACCTGCGTTGCGTTGTGCTACGAGTTGGTTTAGTCTACTATCTGGCACATTGTTTACGGATTCTGTTCCGGCATCATTTTCGGTTGTTGCGGCACCTTGGTCTTGCGGTGTATCTTCTATCATTTTCCCTCTTTTGTGAGTGTTTTTGTTTGGGTTATGTTATGTGTTCTGTAACACAATTTATAAGTTCTTTATTTTTCCACTAAATATTAAAAGTGCCACCCTTGGTTTTATCCAGTTCCGACTGGGTATATCTCTCTGCTTCGTCCATTAAATACTTAGACACATCTTTTGGTAGTGCTTTTGATTCTTTTGAAATCACCCGGCCCAATTTAGCCAGGCCGATTACCTTGCCACCATGTGCTACGGTTCCAAATGAAAAGCCGCTATTATTTGGCTCCTGGATCATCTTCCAGTCGCTGATTAAATCTCCGGTAAGGACTGGGGCCTTGCTACCTGAGAATTCTGTCGATTGCCTGGGCAGCATATTCCCTCTTTTGGCTTCTCCGTATTCCTGGCTATAACCTTCAAATGCATTACCGTCTATGTCTTTTGCGTCCATAAATATGTGCTTTTTGAATTTTGCCACCACTTCCGGGCCTGCTTTATACCAGAATTTTTTATTGAGCATCGAGTAAATCCTCCGCTTCTGCTCCTCTATGAAACTGATCCCTTACTTCGCTTGATGCAATTTCCCACTGGTGCCGGCAGTTGATTCCGCCACCGCCAGTGAGCGATGCTCCCCATTCTCCGCCTAATGCTTGGATAGCTTCCAGTGTCATTCTCCCGGCTGCTGCGGCTTCTAAACAAAAGGGCCGGGTTTTCTCATCTGCCGGGCCTACATATACGTATTGGGTTCCCTGTGGTGCGTCGTCCATCATTACCCTGGTTACCGATCTGGAGTAATTATTCATAGAATCATTTACTATTCTCTGCATGGCTGCGTCGCTTCCGTATCCCTTGGCTGCGAGGCTTTCCAGTATTTCCTTCGGGGTTAGGTTGCTTATTATTCCGGTTACGATTTCCGATTTCAAAGCTCGACCCATGGTTGCTAATTCTCCGGCCACCAAATCATCGGCAGAATTAAGGAGTGCCTGTAAGGTTTTCTCTGTGATTGGTGCGAATAATTCTTTAGATTCCAGGACCGCTGCAATTCCTGCGTCAAACGATCCCATTATTCCGGCTGCTTTCGCTGCCATTATCTGGTCAATCTCCAGGTTGTCTAATGCTTCTATTACTTCTACCGCTGTCAATCCCTGGGTGAGTTCAATGAGTGCGGCTGTCACCTCCTCTTGCAGGAGTGTGGTTTTTGCCGCTAAAATCTCCGCTTGTTTTCTTATGTATTCCTGGTCGGCCATTTACACTGGTTTTGTAAGTGCTTTTAATAGTGGAGATGCTTCTATCGGCTCCTCCTCTATTGCGCTGCGCTCGGCCAGGTATTCTTTTGCATCTTCCCTGGTCTGGAATTTGTCCGGATCTTTTTCCATTAAAACGTCGGCCAGGTCTTTGACTCCCTTGTCAAGTTCCCAGGTCCATTTTTCTATCTGCTCCTGGCTTGTCAGTACATCTATTGATTCTCCAAAGTTCACCGATTCCATATCTCCTGCGTCCATCATTTGCTCTGTTGCGAGTATCTGTCTATCAATATTGAATATATTATATTCGATTTCTTTCCACCTGTTTACGTCTGATTTTCGGTTATCTTGAAGTTCTTGGTTCCGCAGTCTTATGGCTACTCCAGATTCCGCTGCTGTTCCCTCTGCGAATGATGTTGGTAGTCCGTAATTCTGGGTTAGCATTTTATATGAATCTTTTATTGCTGCTGACAGTGCCGGTATCGAGTTCGGCGGAGATGTCACTTGCAGGGTTCCGTCCATTCCCAGGTACATGATCTGGTCTTGGCCCACTAATAAATCATCCTTGTCTATCTGCGATCCGTTCACCCACAAATAACCAAATGATTGGTAGTGGACGTTTGCCATCTTGTTTGTTTCCGCTACATTTATTAGGTAGTTGGTTTCTATTAAATCAGTGGCCGGGTCTGTATCGAAGTATGCGTATTCCGGTTTTCCCTCTCTCCAGCATTCAGTAAATGGTAAAAGTCCGTAATAATTAATCATATCTGGGTTGCTTGGATCACTTTTAATTTTACCATTCTTATCGTATATGAAGTGGTTTTCTTCATCCCAGTATGCGAATAATTCCGGGCTGTTATCCAGGACCTCGCTTTTAATTGATAATGGGTAGGTGTATCCGATTGGCTTCATCGGATCTTCTCCGAAGTGTGGCTCAAAATCATGAATTATATCGTATTCAATTTGTCCGTTCCTCCAGGTTGATTTTAAAAGTACCGCATCGAGTAAGTTGGTATATCGTTCTAAGCGTTGCATCTTGGTGTCTTTTCCATAGAAGAAATCCGTCACATCTGGCCTTGTGTATTGTCGCTGCGGCTCCACCATATAAATCATTGATATTCTATCTATGACTCTTTTGGTTATGTTGATGTTTGCTATCGGGATTGAACCTCGTAATTTCTCGCTGAATTTATTCTCTGTGTATTGCCTGGTCCGTCCGTTGTAATAGTCAAGTGCTATCCTCCGCTTGTTCCGGAATGAGTTTTTTTCTTTCTGCTGCGCTGAATGTTGGGATTGCTTTACTAATAAATCGCCGATATCTGGTATCATCTGTCTACTCTCCATAGGTTTGGTTTAACGCATGGGAATTCCCAGACGACCGAATATCCGAGTGCGTCGCTCATGTGCGTAAGCTCCGGGTTGATCTTCTTGTCTATTTCCCTGGTGTTCTGTATGTTAGTTACTCGTTCTAAATCGTTAATCATTGCCTTGCATGATTCATCCACTATTAAATTTCCCTCCAGTGCTTTATTCACTGCGTTTACTCGGTTTACCACCAGTGGGTTTATGTGCTTAACTCGTACCTCAAATCCTGCCATGCTCCGTACGATTGCAATATCTGAGTGTCTTGCGGAGGAGTGTCTTGCGGCACCAGTGGCATCCGGGTATGTATAATAAATTGCTCCGGGATATCGGTCTTGGATCACTCGGCACATTCGCTCTGTGAGTAAGTCACCTTCGCCCGAGTGGTGCAGTTGTACTTCGTCGAATATCCGTATTTGTGGAGCGTCTGTGTACTTCTGCCATAATACTGCACATAATGGGGATACGTTCCAGTCCATTCCGATGTAGATTGGTTTTGTTTTGTCATATTTTACAGTGCCTATGTTGGTTTCTCGGTTCCATGCGTAGTAAGTTGATCCGGCTTGTAAATTGATAAATTCGCCATCCCTGTACGCCTTAAGTAAATTATCATCATAATTGGATTCAAGTAAAGTTATATATTTTTCCGGTAGGTAGGTGTTATCCGTTGTTTTTCCTCTTACTAATTTCCGGTCGTCATTATCATCTTCTACGAATATCCGGTAGGTGTATTTGAATCCCTCCGGTGATGTGACGATATAAATCTCCGGGTTGTCGGTTCCTCTCATCCGCCCGATTGATTTCTTGAATGCTATATCACAATTTCGCCATGATTCCACATCGAATTCGTCAAATCCTATATAAGTAAGTTCTGCTCCAATGATCCGCTGCGGCTTTTGTAATTGGTATATCTTTATGTTACCGGCTGGCGTTGTGAACCGGTGCTTGGCCTGGTTGTATTTATATTTGAGTCCAATTTCATCCAGGAGTGCCTGGAATGGCTCTACGAATAATTCCTCCGCCAATGAAAGCGTCGGGTATATCACCCATCCATTCGATAGGCCGGTGTTGTTGGTTCTTTTGAAAAGGTTCACCAGCGTTTTGCGTAGGAATACATGGGTTTTGCCTGCTCCGAAACCGGCGACTAATCCGTTGATCGCCTTGTCCGAAGTCAAGAATTCCCACTGGTGTTGGAAATAGTCGTTTTTGTTTAAGCGGAGTTTCATATCTCTATGAATTCCACTTCCTCTATGTTGTGCGTCCAGTCTATTTCCGCTTTGTCGCTTTGGCCCAGTACTTGCTTTCCTAACCATATGAGCATTGTTGCGTTTCCGCTTTCCGCCAGTTTGTATTGCCATCTTCTTAGCGATATGGCTCCTATCTGCGAATTCTTTTTATAGTATTCCGCAAAATCTATATTTTTTTCTCGCTCGCAGGCCCTTATTAAGGTATCTACCGAGAATCCCATAACCGCTGCGATTTCTTCCTGGGTGCATTGGATTCCACATAATTTCTTGATCATTTCCCAGTTAACTTCAATCAATGGCCGGCCGACTGGTTTAGTTTCTTTTTTTTGTTTGCTCATTCCATGTACTCCATGGTTGGTCTTGCTCTGTAAAGGATACTATTCCGTCGTAGTATTCTTTGTAAAATGTGGCGGCTTCGCTATCCATGAATATATTAGTTTGCTCTGTCCTGGGGTTAGTGTTCACATTTGCCGATGAAGTTATAGCGAATGGCTGCTCTCCGAATCCTGCGTAAACTTTTGAGTGGTTCTTGAATGTTGCGATACGTCCTTTGTTTAGGTAAGTGTTTAGGTAAGTGTAAACGTCCAGGTATCTTGAATTGAAAATTTCGCCGACGTAAATATCCAGGTCCTTGATTTGTCCGTTGTTTACAAATTTTACTATTTCTTCTGCGTCTTGCATTGCCATGCACCAGGTTGAAATTACCAGGTATTCCAGGTCTTGCTTTCTCAGCATCCATTTCAGGTATGAGAAAGAATTCACATCTCCTCCGCTGATTATGTGGATTGTTTCTCCCTGGTTGATTTCTTTCGGCATTATGTCCATTAATTGCAATTCATTAAATGCTCGCCTATAAAGATTTACACTGATTTTTGTTTTCTTTATCTTTGTGGGTTTCTTTTGCTCCTCTATGGTTTCCTCTGGTTCAGGAACCTCATCCTCCTCATAAAATAGCTTATCTAATTCGTTATCCATTAAACTGCTAATGATTGAACCTGGTCCGTCCATAATCTTGCTTTCTTTCCTGTGAAGTTTTCCCACCTGGCAATTATAACATCGCAGTATCCTGGATCGAATTCCAGGGCCAGGCATTTCCTCTTTGTGCATTCTGCTGCTATAAGTGTTGATCCTGATCCGCTGAAATTGTCGATTACCGTATCTCCTGGCTTGGTGTTGTTCTTGATTGCTTTGATTGCCAGGTCCACTGGTTTTTGGGTGGGATGTTTATAAAATGCAGTTGTGTCTTTTTTAATTTCCCAGACGGTAGTGTTTTCTTGCATTGCTGTAATAAGTTCGAGGAGTTCTTTTTTTGTGAATGCTTTTAACTCTTTGTCTATCTTATTCAGTATTGTTTGCTGTGTTCGGTCGCCATACCATTTGTTGTTCTGCTCTCCCTTTACTGCATAAAATAGTGGCTCATGAGCCCAGTGGTAATCGGAGCGATTAAATCCATGACCCTTATGCCATATTAATTGTTGTTTTACTCTGAAGCCTGCCGCTTCCAGTGCTTTCTCAAATTCTATCTGCGTTGCTGATGCATGGAATATGTACGCTGCAGTTCCGTCTGCTGTATGTTCTGATAGATAGCTGAACGCATGTAATAAGAATTCAAATAATCCGGCATCCCTTAAATCATCACCGTTTATCGACTTCCATTTCTTTGCTTTCTCTGAGTGTACTCCGGTGTAGCTTACTCCGTATGGCGGATCTGTAAATATTAAGTCTATCTTCTGTCCGTCTATTAATCTCTGTACATCTTCGGCCTTTGTTGAATCTCCGCACAGTAATTTGTGATCTCCTAAAATCCAAACGTCGCCAGGTTTTGCTATTGGCTCATCTACATCTGGTATGTCATCTGGATCGGTTAGGCCCTCTAATGGGTCCGGGTCCGGGATTGCCAGTTCTTCCTCTGCGAATCCCCAGTCTATTAGTTCTTCCAGGTCAAAGTGATTAGCGAGCATGTCGTAATCCCACTGACCGGTATTTTTGTTCAGCCTTACGTTTAGTTCTTTTTCTTTTTCTATCGTCAGGTCAAGTTCGACACATGGGAGTTCTGTCATTCCTATGTCTGCCGCTACCTTGATTCGTTGGTGTCCGCCTATTACGATGTTTTTCCGGTCCTGGTTATTGTTTACAATTATTGGATCCACAATTCCGAATCGTTGAAGTGAATCTTTCAGCTGCTTGTACTGGTCTTTGGTGAGTTCCCTGGGGTTATACTCCGCTGCGATTAATTCATTGATTGGCTTGTTTATAATTTCCATTAACAATTCCTTGATATAATTTTGTTTACAAGTTCTGGCGATATGTGCCATTTGTCTACTATTATCTGCCTGCGTTTTGCGAAGTTGAAATCGGTATATTTCAATCCCTCCCAGAAACAGCGAATTTTGTAATTCCGCAGGTATAGGCTGTTTATTATCCGCTCCGCATCGTCAAATTCCGGATCCGCTATATCTGCTTTTTTAGTACTCATCTATAAATACTTCCGTCCTTGGTTGCTCCGTTAATCCGCAGTATTGTTTCTCTGCCTTGACTTCTACTATCTGGGAATCGTCCTTATAGAATCCATCCCATTTTTTGGTTTGCTGTAATGCGTCCTCTACGAATTTTATCAAATTTGACGCATCTGGCTTTGTTATATGTAGATCCGGTGCGGTTTCTTTTAGGTGGGTGGAGTATTTTCCGGTTCTGAAATGTGATTTTGGTCTTGGGAAATAGAAAACCAGGGCCATCCTTAATGGTCCGGTTAGAAGTTCTTCCGGTCTATGCTTCGCTGCCTTTAGCGAGAATTCTTTTTGGTCTTTTTCGGAGGGATTGTAATTGAATCGGCCATTGTATCTGTGCCGATCCAGTGGTTTAGGCTTTCCGCTTATTTCAAAATAGATTATTGATTTGTTCCCGAATGACTGGGAGTATATTACTGTGAAACCAATCTATAAAACAAATCATAAAATACCAGGCAATTATGGAAAATCCAAACAATAAAATATAAACCGTTATTCTCATCTGTATTCTACTCCTCTTGTTTTATGTCTATGTATTCCTGCTATCATTTCGTCCGCATATAAGTATCTATCTACCTGGTCCTGGAGGATCCGGTCATTATTCACATTTATCGTATAGTGTGTTTCTTTTCTATTCCTAAATTGCCGCCGGCTTTCTTCTCGGCAAATTTTACCGAATTTTAAGCCATGTTCCTTTTCCTGGTGTTTTTTTATTTTATCTGTGGTTGATAATGTTCCACTTCTTGGGAATTTCTTTTTACAAATGTGGCACCTTGGTTTTGGGGTCGGTTTCCGCTTTTGTTTTGGTTTCGGTCTATCTATTTGTAAAAGTTCAGCATTATAGTGCTTTGGATCAATATCCACAATTTTTCCAGAGCTTGTCTTGTAGAGTCCCTCTCTTTTGGTCCATCTATAAAATTGTTCATCACATGTCTTGCACCGGTGGTGGTCGGAATCAAATTTATATAATTCGTATTCTTTTGGGGTGTAGGTCCACTTGATGTCGCACTTCTGGCATTCTGTATAATAAATCATTCTTGCTTATGCGTTATTCGCTTCTCTGCAATTTTGAAATACTCTTGGTCAAGTTCTATGCCGATGAAATTACGATTGTGTTTTTTACAGGCTATTCCTGTTGTTCCAGAACCCATAAAGGGGTCGCAAACAGTGTCACCTTCATAAGAATAGTAGGAAATAACCTTTCGAGGTAATTCTTCTGGGAATGGGGCTGGGTGCTTGCTATTAGTTTCTGGGTTAATTTTCCAAACATTTGTCCTCTCATAGCCATCATCTACCAAACTTTCATTTTTAATAATTTTATCAATCAAAAATGGTGCGGGCTTTTTGAAGACGAGAATATATTCAGTTACTATATTTGGTTTATAGGCGACTGGCTTTCTGTGCCTATAAAACCCACCATTTCTATTAGGAGCCGCACCATCTGGTTTTACCCAAATAATATCTTCAAGAAACTCAAAACCCACCTTTTCCATCATCGGCACAAAATAAAATGGCAAAGGGATACGATAACTTTGTTTACTTCTTTTTTCCCTTTCGACCAATATTGGCGATATATTTACCACACACATCCTGCTTTCTTTAGTTTTTTCAAACACAACCGAAAAAATGCTTTTCATTTGACACATATATTCACCTACGGAATCATATCTCGAATACTCTCTTGCGTTGAAATATGGAGGAGAAGTAACTGTGAGGTCAATACTCCCATCAGGAATCTCCTTCATCTTCTCCAAGCAATCACCTTGTATCAGTTCA
>JACKQG010001958.1_pt2 | contig 14365 bp, 14 predicted proteins | sample 8237621 | NCBI WGS metagenome assembly JACKQG01 (sample SAMN15677084, study PRJNA649215) | marine metagenome | biome: marine; feature: Black Sea; material: saline water; isolation source: suspended particulate matter (SPM) from the Black Sea western gyre | collected 2013-06-09/2013-06-10 | depth...
GTTGCGCTTCACGAATTACGCCTTACGAACTGCGAATTCACCATGAAATGGGAACAGATCGCTGAAGCCAAACGCATACTGGCGCGGGAGACCGGCACCATTTTCAAGGATTGGGGCGGCAAGCTGGCCGTGGCCCTGATCTATCCCAACACCTACTACGTGGGCATGTCCAGCCTGGGCCTGCAGACGCTCTATCGGCTGTTCAATGCTCGCCATGATGTCGTCTGTGAGCGAGTCTTCTACGAACCTTGCCAAGGTTGGGAGCCTTCGCAAGGTTTTATCGCCCTGGAATCGCAGCGGCCACTGACCGACTTCGGCCTGCTGGCCTTCACCCTGTCCTACGAGATGGACTATTTCCACGTGGTGAAGATGCTGCAACAGACGGGTATTCCGCCGCTGGCCGCGCAGCGGGACAGCAGTTGGCCGCTGGTCATCGCCGGTGGCCCGGCCATCAGCGCTAACCCCGAGCCGATGGCTCCCTTCTTCGACGCCATCGTCATCGGCGAAGGCGAAGAGATCATCGGCCCGCTGGTGGACGCCTGTCAGGAGACGCTGGGCGAGCGGGAGACGACGCTGGCGGCGTGGGCGGAGATACGAGGGATTTACATCCCTCAAACTTCAAACTTCAAACTTCAAACTCCAAAGCTTAAAGGAACTGACGGTTCGGGGTTCGGGGTTCGGGGTTCGGGGTTGCGCGCCGAACTCCGAACGCCGAACTGGCAACCTGAAACCTGGAACCTGAAACCGGTTGAGCGGCGTTGGGTGCGAGATCTGTCCCGCTACCCTACGCATTCGGTGGTGCTGACGCCGGACACGGAATTTGGCGACCTGTACCTCATCGAGATCGCCCGCGGCTGCGGGCGGGGCTGCCGCTTCTGCCTGTCCGGATACCTCTACCGCCCGCCGCGGGAGCGGCCGCTGGAGATGCTGCTGGAGCAAGCGCAGGAAGGTCTACAGCACCGCCAGCGCATCGGCCTGGTCAGCGCCGCCGTGTCCGACTACGGCCGCAGGGACGAACTGGCCTCGCGGCTGCGGGCCATGGGTGCACGCATCTCCGTCTCCTCGCTGCGGGCCGACAGCCTGACGGAGACGCTGGTGCGAGCGCTGGCGGAAAGCTCCACACAGACGCTGACCATCGCCCCGGAGGTGGGCTGCGAACGGCTGCGGCAGGTCATCAGCAAGACGCAGAGCGAGCAAGACCTGCTGCAGGCCGTGGAGTGGGCCGCCGCCTACCGCTTCCCGCAACTCAAGCTCTACTTCATGCTCGGCCACCCCACGGAGACGGACGAGGACATGGAGGCGCTGCTGGAACTGGTGCGGGAAGCGCAAGGCCGCTTCCCGCGCCGGTTGACCATCAACCTCACCCCCTTCGTGCCCAAACCGCACACGCCCTTCCAATGGGCGGCGATGACGCCGGGGGCCACGCTGCAAGCGCGGCAAGATTATGTCAAACAACGCTTGCGGGGCAGCCGGATCAACGTGAAAGCGGACAGCCCCGCCTGGGCGGAGGTGCAGGGGGTGTTGTCCCGCGGCGACCGGCGTCTGGCGCAGGCGCTGTTGAAGATGGATCGCCTGTCGCTGGCCGGCTGGCGGCGGGCGCTGAAAGCGTGCGGCCTGACGGCGGAGGAATTCCTGCGCGAGCGCCGCCTCGACGAGCCGCTCCCCTGGCAGGTGGTGGACAGCGGCGTCAGCACAGCCTTCCTGCGCCGCGAGTGGCGCTTGAGCCGGGAGGAGAAGGCGGGGTATGCGTGTCCGCCAGGGGCCGAGGGCTGTGTCGCCTGCGGAGTCTGCGAAACCACATCTGTGATGCGTGATGCGTGATCCGTGATCCGTGATCCGTGATCCGTGAATCACTCGTCACGCATCACAGATCACGAATGGGAGGTCAGTCTTTTTGCTGCTCCATTCAGCCAACGACATACCTTTCTACATTTTTCCCAGCCTGAGCGGTTTTTCTGAACTTGTTCACGCCGTGTCCACGCGGCGCGGCGGCGTGAGCCAGCCGCCCTTCGCCGCGCTCAATCTGACCTGGGCTTCGGGGGACGATGCGCAGGCGGTGGAGGAGAACCACCGGCGGCTGTGCGCGGCGCTGGGCGTGCCGCGGGAAGCTGTGGTCTCGCCGCGGCAGGTGCACAGCGCTGAGGTGCGCCGCGTCGGCGCGGCGCATCGTGGGCGCTTCATCCCCGCCTGCGACGGGCTGATCACCGACGAACCCGGCGTGCCGCTGCTGCTGCGTTTCGCCGACTGCGTGCCCCTCCTCCTGCACGACCCGCGGCGGAAGGCCATCGGCCTGGCGCACGCCGGCTGGCGGGGCACCGTCGCCGGCATGGCCCAGGCCACCGTGCGGGCGATGACGGAAGCTTTCGGCACGCGGCCAGACGACCTGGTGGCGGCGCTGGGGCCGGCCATCGGTCCCTGCTGTTACGAGATCGGGCCGGAGGTGGTCGCCGAAGTGGAGGCAACTTTCGGGCCAGACAATGGCCTGCTCAAGGCAAATCCAAAGTCCAAAGCTCAAAGCTCAAAACCCCAAGAATCTGACGGGACGCTGTACTTCGATCTGTGGGCGGCGAATGCGCACCAACTGCGCGCCGCCGGCGTGGAGCGGATCGAGATCGCCGGCCTGTGCACGGCCTGCCACCGCGACGAGTTCTTCTCCTACCGCGCCGAAAACGGCCGCACGGGGCATCACGGCGCGCTGCTCTGCCTGCGGGGACCGGGAGAGTAGCCGCGTCATTTGTGGAATGGTATCCGCTGTGGTATCATTCGCGCCGCAAGAGACCTGCAACACAGTACGCAGGACGATGTTTTGAACTGAATGGAGGAATGACGATGCGACAGGCGATTATCTACCCGGGTGAAGATGGGTACTGGGTGGCTGAATGCCCTACACTGCCCGGATGCATCAGTCAGGGCAAGACCAGAGAAGACGCCGTCCGCAACATTCGTGAGGCCATTGAAGGGTACATCGCCGCGCTGGAGGAAGATGGCTTGCCGGTTCCTGAGGAACAGTTCAGCTTTGTGAGCCTGCTGTAGCAGAGATAGAGGCCTGATGATGGTGATAGCGGAGATCGAAGACAATCTGCAAGCGGTGCGGGAACGCATCGCCGCCGCCGCCCGGCGGGCCGGCCGCGATCCAGCGGAGATCACGCTGGTGACGGTGACCAAGACGCAGCCCGTCGAGGTCATTGGCGTCGCTTACGAGCTGGGGCTGCGGGATTTCGGCGAGAATCGGCTGGAGGAAGCGGAGAGCAAGCTCGATCGGCTGCCCGATGACATCCGCTGGCACATGGTGGGCCACGTGCAGAGCCGCAAGGCAGCGCAGGCCGTGCGCCCTTACGCCCTGGTGCACTCGGTGGACAGCGTGAAGCTGGCGCGGCGGCTCGACCGCTTTGCTGGCGAAATCGGGCGCACGCTGCCCGTCCTGCTGGAGGTCAACGTCTCCGGCGAGGCCAGCAAGTACGGCCTCCAGCCGGCTGATGTCGAGGCGGCGGTGGAGGCCATGCGCGGCTTCGAGTGTCTGCAGATCCAGGGGCTGATGACCATGGCCCCCATCGTGCCCGACCCAGAGGACGCGCGGCCCGTCTTCGTCGCCCTGCGGGAGCTGCGGGAGCGGCTGGCGGCCCGCTTCCCCGACCTCGATTGGCGCCACCTGTCCATGGGCATGACCGATGACTTCGAGGTGGCTGTGGAAGAGGGCGCCACCATCGTGCGCATCGGCCGGGCCATCTTTGGAGAGAGAGACTGATTTATGTATACTATTGCGCGCATCATCACCCTCCTGTTCGACCTGTACACCCTGGCCATCCTGCTGCACGTGCTGGGAAGCTGGATTCTGGCAGCCCGGATGCGGCTGCCGCTGTGGGCCTACAACGCCCTGCACGTGCTGGACCGCATCACCGCGCCAGTGCTGAACCCCATCCGCCGCGTCATCCCGCCGATCGTGGGGATGGACCTGTCGCCCATCGTGGCCATGATACTGCTGCAGATCGTGGAGCGATTGCTGCTGAGCTTGCTGTGATAAAAGGGGGCTGAGGGAACTGCGGGGTCCGATGAACGTCTCCACAGATTGGCTCACCGAGGACGACGCAGGCATCACCCTGACCCTGCGGGTGGCGCCGCGGGCGCGCAAGAGCGAGATCGCTGGCCTCCACGGCGAGGCGCTCAAGGTGCGGCTGGCTGCGCCGCCGGTGGAAGGCGCGGCCAACCGGGCGCTGGTGGCCTTCCTGGCCGACTGCCTGGGCCTGCGCCCACAGCAGATCAGCATCGAAGGCGGCGAACGCAGCCGGCAGAAGCGCGTGCGCATCGTTGGCGTGACAGCGGGCGAGCTGCTGGAGCAGCTATCGGCCAGGCTCGAAGCTTGAACGGGGAGCTTTTCGCGGCCAGCCCACGTCCCATGTGTGCGAGGTGAACTGTGCCTTACAGCGGAGGTGATCGGCCATGAAGAAGCACACAGCCTGGGCGCGCGGGCTGCTGGCCCTCAGCCTGGTGCTCTTGCTGAGCGCAGGCTGCGAGCCATCGGCAGCACCCGCACTCATGGAGGAACCGGACATGACGGAAAAGACCACGCCGACGGTACCTGCTGCCACGCCACCCGCCCCGCGCATACCCGCTGCGCAGCCGCCGAACGAGGATCGCCCGCCGATGCCCTTGCCGTTCACATCCCCTGTGGAGATGGCCGCACACGACCTGGCCAAACGGCTGGGCGTGGACGCCGAGGACGTCGTGATCATGGACATCCAGGAGATGGCGCTGCCCGCCGCCGACCTGGGCTGCCCCGGCGTGCCAAAGGCAGAGGAAGCTCCTGCCGGGATGGTGCAGGGCCAGGAAATCACCCTTGCTGTGGGCGGCCGGCAATACGTCTACCGGGCGCACGGCTGGCTGGTGGTGCCATGCCGGCCGGCGGCGGAGTTTTCGGACTTGCCGGCGCCGCCGCGCCCCGGGCCGGTGGCGGCGCCTGTGGAACCAGCACGCCAGGACCTGGCGCAGCGGCTGGGGGTGAAGGCGGAGGACATCGCCGTGCAGGCCGTGGAAGCGGTGGAGTGGTCCGATGCCAGCCTGGGCTGCCCGCAACTGGGGATGATGTACGCCCAGGTGATCACGCCCGGCTACCGCATCCGGCTCCAGGCCGGCGATCAGATCTACGAATACCACAGCGATCAGCGGCGGGCCATCCTCTGCGAACCGAAGCTACGCCCCGGACCGTGAAAGCCTACTGACTTCCAACCGTTGCTGACGCACAACAGCCGCTGGCCAGTCCGGCGGCTGTTGGCGTGTGAGGGGAGCCTCACGCTCAGCGCAGCAGCAGCGGCAAGTAGTGCAGGTGCGTCGCCCGCGTCGGCGTGGCTGTGGGTGTGACCGTAGCCGTAGGTGCGGCTGTGGCCGTAGGCGTGGGTGTTAGGGTCGGCGTGGGCGTCGCTGTGGGAGTCGCCGTCAGCGTCACTGTAGGGGTTGGCGTATGGGTAGGCGTCGCTGTGGCCGTGGGCGTGCTCGTCGGGGTCGGCGTCCGGGTTGGCGTGGCCGTGGGAGTGAACGTGGGTGTGCTGGTTGGCGTCCACGTGGGCGTCGGGGTAGGCGTGGGCGTCTCCGTCGGCGTGGCGGTGGGCGTCCATGTGGGCGTCGGACTGGGCGTCGGCGTGGGGGTCGAGGTCAGCGTTGCCGTCGGCGTCGGCGTGGGCGTAGCTGTTGATGTGGCAGTAGGCGTGGGCGTGGGGGTTGGTGTCCCGGTGGGCGTGCCAGTAGGCGGCCATGTGGGCGTCGGACTGGGCGTCGGCGTGGGGGTCGAGGTCGGCGTCGCCGTCGGCGTGGGGGTTGGTGTCCCGGTAGGCGTGGCGGTGGGGGTGGGCGTGCCGGTGGGTGTCCATGTGGGTGTCGGACTGGCCGTCGCCGTGGGCGTGGCTGTGGCCGTTGGTGTAGGAGCTGGGCCGCCCAGCAGCAGGTAGCCGTAGTGTTCGGCAGTATCGTTGTTGTTGCCGTACCCCTCCCACTCCATCCAGCTCTCCCAGGTTCCACCATCGTCGTCATCGGAATAGCCAAAGGTGAAGCGTATGTGATTGCCCTCTACCAGCGTGCCCGGCGGGAAGTGCGAGGCTGGCACGGCCACCTCAACATCCCACCCCCCGGTCACTATCTGCATTGCCGCCTGCAGATCCGTTGGTTGATTCCAGTCTCTCACGAGGCCATCGGTCATGAAGGCGTACTGATGGTCATACAAGGGAGATTGCTGCTCTCCGTCGCCGTCTCCATCCACCCAGATGACGATCATGTCGTCTTGCCAGTAGGTGTCGCCGCTGTCTCGCACGAGCACGTCATCGTTGGCGTGTAAGCCGAAATAGACGTGGTCGCTGTCCCACATGGCCTGGAAGACAAGACTGGCGTCCTGCCAGGTGGGGGGAGGGGCTCCCCGGTAGTCAGCCCAGCGGGCTGTGCCCTGAGACAGGATGGTTGTTGGGATGGCCGCCCACTCATTGAGGTCGCCGTCTAGGACAGGCGGGGCGATAGCGCGCAGCGCCTCCGCTGAGCGCGGTGTTGGCGTATCAGTTGGTGTGTTCGTCGGTGTCCGTGTCGGCGTCTTGGTCGGCGTGCGGGTGGGCGTGTTTGTCAGCGTGTAGGTCGGTGTTGGGGTATGGGTCGCCGGCGGTGTGGGCGTACGGGTTGGTGTCGGGGTGTGAGTAGGCGTTGGCGTCTTGGTAGGGGTGTGGGTTGATATCGGGGTGCGTGTGGCCGTCGGCGTGGGCGTGAGTGTCGCGCTCTCGGTCGGTGTAGGAGTCGCTGTGGTTGTGGGCGTTGCAGACGGCGTGACGGTCGGCGTGGGGGTAAGTTCGCCCACGGGGATGAACAGGCTGCGGCTCTGGCTGCCGAAGGTGGCGGTGACCGCCACGGTGCTGCCGACATCGCCGCCCCCGAAGTTCAGCGTCGCCGTGGCCACGCCGCCCTGCGTCAGGCTCAGCGCGGGCGTAATCACGGCCCCATCGCCGGCGAAACTCAGCAGATCACGATTGTTGGCGGCGGATTGGGCAATCCGCCGCCACTCCGCTGGATCTGGCGATTCCGCTGGATCTGGCGATCCAGCGGGAGCACATGGTGATGTGCTGAAACGGATCACCGCGCCGCCGCCGGCCGGTCGCTCCTGCGGGTCGGCCAGCCGGGCGGTGAGCTGCGCCTGCCCACCGTCCGGCGGCAGCCAGTCCGGCTCAGCAGAGAGAGTGAGATGCAACGGCGCGGCCGCCGCCTCGGCCGCGCGGCGTCCGTTGATCCGCCCCCAGCCCAATTCCTCGTCCCAGCCAGGGAACGTGGCCGCGTTCACGTCGTCGGCGGTCTGCTCCAGCAGGGTCTCCAGCTCATCGGGGGTGAGCCAGGGTTGCAGCGAGAGCAGCAGGGCCGCCAGTCCGGACACGTGCGGCGTGGACACCGAGGTGCCACTCTGGGTGAAGTAGAAGCCAAACGCCGAGGTGCTGTAGACGTCCACCCCCGGCGCGGCCAGGTCTACCCGGGGGCCGCGGTTGGAGCGGTACCAGCGGGCGTCGGCCTGGTCGGTAGCGGCCACGGCGATGACGTGTTCGCAGGCCGCCGGGTACAGCACCGGCTGACCCTGGTGGCCGTTGTTGCCGGCGGCGGCGGCCAGGAGCGCCCCCCGCTCGTGGGCGTAGTTCACCGCGTCTTGCAGGACGTTGGAAGCGGCCTCTCCGCCCAGGCTGAGGTTGATCACCGTTGCGCCCCGGTCGGCAGCGTACCCAATACCGGCAGCGATGTCCGAATAGTAGCCGGTCCCGTACTCATTCAAAACCTTGACCGTCATCAGCCGCGCCCCCCAGGACAGGCCGGCTATGCCCACCCCGTTGTCGGTGGCGGCGGCGGCGATACCGGCCACGTGGCTGCCGTGCCGGAAGTCGTCCTGTACGTTGCCGTCCTGCCGCGGCACCCACTTGCCAATGCTGCCATCCCACCACTGATAGAAGCGACAGCCGTACACGTCGTCCACGCAGCCGTTAGCGTCGTCGTCCAGGCCATTGGCGGGAACCTCGCCCGCGTTGACCCATAGCTTGGCGGCCAGGTCAGGGTGATCGAGGTCAATGCCGCTGTCCACAATGGCGATGACCTGCTCCGCTCCGCCGACCACCAGGTCCCAGGCGGCCGGGGCCTCGATCACCGGCAGCGGCCACTGCCGGTTCCATTCTGGATCGTCCGGCAGCCGTGCAGCGTGGGCGATGTAGTCGAGCTCGGCGTAGGCAACCCTGGGATCGCGGCGCAGCGCGGCGGCCACCGTTGCTTCCTGGCCCACGGGCACAGACAACACCTGCACGCCGATCCCGGTAAGCTCCCGCAGCGGCTCTGCGTCCAGCGCTGCCAGCAGCCTCTGTTGAGCCAGGCGATCAGCGCCGGGGCGAAACTTGACCAGCACCGCCCCCGGGCGATGGGCAGGCAGCTCCTGCGCCGGCGACGCCGTCGTTGGCGACAGGGCGACAGCGCCCCCGCCCCTCAGCGCCAGCAGCAAAGCGACGCTGCAGAAAGTTATGACAACTCTACGCATGGCAGATGACCCCCCTCCGCATTCGACGTCCAAGGCGGCGAGCATTGTATCACCGCCAACTGAAAGCGGCAAGTCGCCGGTTGACATCTCACAGCACCGCGGGTACAATGGGGGCGACTACTGGAGCGTGACGTCTGGAGAGAGGAGAAGCGTGAACACAGACAAGACCACGTCAAACAGCAGCGCGCCGCGGCCCCAGCGTGTTCTCATCGTCTGCACGGGCAACGTCTGCCGCTCGCCGGTGGCCACCGGGCTGCTGTGTCAGCGTCTGGCCGCCGACGGGCTGGCTGGCGAAGTGATGGTCCATTCGGCAGGCACGTGGGGGCTGGATGGTGAACCGGCCAGCGCGCACGCGGTGCGGGTGATGGCCGAGCGCGGCGTGGACATCGGCGAACACCGGGCGCGCACGCTACGGCCCTACGACGTCGCGGCCGCTGATCTGATCCTGACCATGGAAGAACGTCACCGCCGCTCCATCTTCCACATCCAGCCGGCCGCACTGAGGAAAGTGTTCCTGCTCAGCGAGATGGCCGGCGAACACGGCGACGTGGAAGACCCCTACGGCCTGCCCATCGAGGCCTACCGCGACGGCGCCGACGAGTTGACGCGCCTCATCTCCCAGGGTTACCAGGAGATCCTGCGACGGCTGGGCCTGTCCACAAGCCCTGCGGCTCGGCTTCCCACCTGAGGCATTTGTCAAGCACCGCCCACCAATGGTAAAATGCCGCCGACGTTCGACCGGTGCGATCATTCATCACAACTTCATGGAGGTATCACCATGTCAAGAAAGAAGAAAACCATTGCCATTCTCACCGGCGGTGGGGATGTGCCGGGGCTGAACCCCTGCATGAAACAGCTCGTCTACCGGGGGATTGATGCCGGCTATCGCGTGCTCGGCTTTCGCCGCGGCTGGTCGGGACCCCTGTTCTACAACCTGGAGGATGATAGCCCCCAGGAAAAGCAAGTCATTGAACTGGACAAGGCCAAGGTGCGCACCATTGACCGCACCGGTGGCACCTTCCTGCATACCTCGCGCACCAACCCGAGCAACGTGTCTCGCGCCGGCATACCGGAGTTCCTGCGTCCGCAGTTGGAACCGCTGGCGGAAGGGCAGGAGCGCTTCGACCTGACACCCCACGTGCTACGTGTGCTGGAGCACCTGGGCATAGATATACTGATTCCCATCGGCGGCGACGACACCCTCAGCTACGCCGCGCGCATGCACCAGGAGGGGATCCCCGTTCTGGCCATCCCCAAGACGATGGATAACGACGTCTTCGGCACCGACTACTGCATCGGCTTCTCCACCGCCGTGACCCGCAGTGTCAGCTTCATCCACGCTCTGCGCACCTCAGCAGGCTCGCACGAGCGCATCGCCGTGATCGAACTCTTCGGCCGCCATTCCGGGGAGACCTCGCTCGTCTCTGCCTACCTCGCCGGCGTGGAGCGGGCCATCATCTCCGAGGTACCCTTTGATCCCCAGAAACTGGCACGCCTGTTGCTGAAAGACAAGCGCGAGAACCCCAGCAACTACGTGATGGTGACCATCAGCGAGGGGGCGACCATGATCGGCGGCGACGTTGTGGAAGCCGGCAAGCCCGACGCCTACGGCCATAAGAAACTGGGGGGCATCGGCGAGATGACTTCCGAGCTGCTGCGGGAGCTGACCGGAGAGAACACGCTTTATCAGCGGCTCAGCTACCTGATGCGTGCTGGCGAACCCGACTCCCTGGATCTGATGGTGGCCATTAACTATGCCAACATGGCCATGGACCTGATCGAGCGCGGGGCCACGGGCCGCATGGTGGCGCTGCAATCAGGCGTCTACACCCACGTGCCTATCGGCAGGAAGACAGAAGGCACCAAACAGGTGGACGTGGGCGAGCTGTACGACGTCGAGGAGTATCGCCCCAAGATCCTGCACACGCTGGGCAAGCCGATGTTCCTGTACTAGACCACGAGATTCGGCCTCCCGGCAGAAAAGCAACACGAGTCCTGCCGGATCGGGCAAGTCGTGATCCGTGATGCGTGACACGTGAAGGACAATGTTCACGCTTCACGAATCACGCATCACGTCGCTCTGGAACCAGGCCCTCCATGTATCAAAAGCTCTCAGAATTCCTGGAAAGAGGCGAAACGGTCGCCCTGGCCACGGTGATCGGCGTGCGAGGCTCGGTGCCGCGGGAGGTGGGGGCCAAGATGATCATCCATCCCGCAGGGCAGCACGCCGGCACGGTCGGCGGCGGCTGCGGCGAGGCGGCGGTGATGCGCATGGCGCTGGATGTGCTGAGCACGGGGAAGCCGAGCATCGTGTCGGTGGACCTCACCGGCGAGGTGACCATGGAAAGCGCAGCCATCTGCGGCGGCGTGATGGACGTTTTCGTGGAACGGTTTCCCAATCGGCAATTTGACTACACGAAGCTAGGGGCGGTTCTGGACGCCGCGGCGACGCGGGAGGTGGTGGCGCTGGCGACGGTGGTCTCCGCGCCGCCGGAGGAGGCCCATGTCATAGGCCACAAAGCGGTGATCGGGGCGGATCGGGAGCCGCTGGGCAGTCTGGGGTTGGGCGCATGGGAGTCACAGGTGCTGGCCGACGCCCGCCAGGCGCTGCAGGAGCGACAGCACAGGCTCCTGTGCTATGCGAAAGGAACACTGCCCTCCCCGGTCGGCAACGAGACAGTGGCCCTGAACATGGAACCCCAGAAGGAGAGTGAGCCCAGGGCTGTATGCGGCTATGCGAGGGATGATGCCCAGACCCCAGGCGCTCAGCGGGGACGAGAAACTCCTCCCCCTGCCAGAGGGAGGGGGAATGTCCTGCCATCTGAACGGTTCCAGGTCTTCGTGGAAGTGCAGCAGAGGCCACCCAGCCTGGTCATCGTCGGTGCGGGGCACATCGCCCAGCCGCTGGCCGCGATGGGCCGGCTGTGCGACTTCACCGTCACCGTGCTCGACGACCGCGCCCAGTTCGCCAACCGCCAGCGCTTTCCCCAGGCGGAACGGGTGATCGCCGGGCCACTGGCCGAGACGCTGCGGGGGCTGCCACTGGATCGGGACACCTACGTCGTGCTCATCACCCGCGGCCACCAGCACGACGTGGAATGTTTGCTGGAGATCATGGACGCGCCGCTGGCCTACCTGGGGATGATCGGCAGCCGCCGCCGCGTGCGTGGGGTGTTCGAACTCCTGGAGGAAGAGCGGGGCATCCGGCGGGAGAAACTACGGCGGGTGTACGCCCCCATCGGCCTGGACATCGGCGCCAAGACGCCGGCGGAGATCGCCCTGACCATCATGGCCGAGGTGATCAAGGTCACCCGCGGCGGCAAGGTGCCGTCGCTCTCCGACAGATGAGGTCAGGGGGTCACATCTTCGGGGCGAGCCAGGCGGCGTAGCCAGGCCACCTGATCAAAGTCGGAGTCAAAACTGGCGATGGCGGGGATCCCCCGTTCGCGACAGGCCAGGGCAATGAGGGCGTCGTTGAAGTTCAGGGCACCAGCAGAAGAGCGGATCAGGTCGAGCGCTGCCGGGTACAGACGCGGGACATCAGGCAGAATCCAAGTGATGGCTCCGTTGGGCACCTGAGCATCCAACCGGTCAAGCAAGGCTTCCACCTCAGCCGAGCGACCTTTCTCATGCAGCCGTCGGGCAGCAGCGCTGATGGCTTCGGCAGCAACACAGTCGAAAAAAACGCCAATGTGACCGGCTGCTTTGACAGTATCCCACAGAACCACCGCTTGTCGGTGCCACAGATCGTTTATGTCGAGCAATCCTACTAACACCGACGAGTCAATGACTACCTCCATGCATCATACCTCGTCATAGAGTGCTTCGGTGTCCGCCAGGGCATCGCCGCCGACGGGAGGCATGATGCCAACAAGACCATCCAGAACAGATGGCGGCAGCGGCACGGTGGGATAGCGAAAAGGCGGAGGTTCCTCAGTCGGAGTGATCACCACGGGTCGGGCCGTGCGGGCCTGCTCGCGCAGGAACCTGACGAATTGCTCGACGACAGTCAAGCTCTCCGATGGCAGATCGCCAAGAAGAGCGAGAATGCGGTTTTGGGTCGTTTGTAGAGTTTGTGTGCTGGTGTGCGTGTCCATGGCTCGTACCTGCTGATGTGCTGTCGTTGAGTCTGAATCCGGGTATCCCCATGGTGGCGTCAGATAGGCTGCCACCACCTTTATTATAGCTCAATTGCGGAAGAGGTCAAAATGGCCCCACTACCTGGCTTATCCCCCCAATCCTCTGTTCTCGAGGGCATCACCGTCATTGACTTCACCCAGGCGCTGGCCGGGCCCTACTGCACCATGTTGCTGGGCGACCTGGGCGCCGAGGTGATCAAGATCGAGCGACCTGACGTGGGCGATCAATCGCGCGGCTGGGGGCCGCCCTTCCTGGACGGGGAAAGCGCCTACTTCCTCGGCTGCAACCGCAACAAGCGCAGCCTGACTCTCAACGTGGCCAGCGACGCGGGGCAGCACATCATGCACCGGCTGCTGGAACAGGCCGACGTCTTCATCAACAACCTGCCGCGGCACAGCTCGCTGGAGAAGTACGAGCTCGACGCCGCCACCTGGCGGCCGCGCAACCCGCGGCTCATCCACTGCTCCATCACCGGCTTTGGGCGCAGCGGCCCCTACGCCGACCGCAGCGGCTACGACGTGCTGGCCCAGGCCATGAGCGGCACCATGGCCCTCACCGGCGAGCCGGACGGCGCACCGATGCGTTTCCCCACGGCCATCGCCGACATCAGCGCCGGCATCTACGCCCTCATCGGCATCCTGGGGGCGCTGCTGGTGCGGGAGCGCACGGGCGAGGGGCAAACGCTGGACGTCTCCCTGCTGGACAGCCAGATCACCTGGCTGTCGTACGTGGCCGCCAACACTTTCGCCACCGGCGAGCGACCGCCCCGCCTGGGCAACCTGCATCCCACCATCGTCCCCTACCAGCCCTTCCGGGCCCGGGACAAGTTCTTCATCGTCGGCGTGGGCACGCCGCGGCTGTGGCAGCGCTTCTGCCGGGCATTGGGCATCGAGGACACGGTGATGAACGATGCCCGCTTCGCCAGCAACACGGACCGGCTGCTGCACCGGGAGCAACTCGTCGCGCTGCTGCAGCCCATCTTCCTGCAACACGACGCCGATCACTGGCTGGAGGTTCTCACGGCCGCCGATATCCCTTGCAGCCCCATCAACCACGTGGACGAGGCGCTGAACGACCCGCAGGTGCTGGCGCGACAGATGATCGTCGAGCTGGAACATCCGCTCAGCGGCGTGGTGAAGTCGCTGGGCTGCCCTATCGTCATGTCCAAGACGCCGGTCAGCTACCGGCGGCCGCCTCCCCTGCTGGGCCAGCATACGGAGGAGATCCTGGCCGACTTGGGCTACAGCGCGGCGGACGTGGCGCGGCTGCGGGGAGAGGGCGTGGTGTGAGGAGCCACCCTCAGCCAGGATAAGCTACCCATCCAGCGGGCTGCGACGGCCAGGCCGCCGCGCTGGAGGACGTGAGTATAAATCATGGTGGTTTTGACATCTTTGGTCTGGTGGTCCTTGGTCAGGTAGTCCTTGGTCCATGGACCAGGACGGACCAAGGACTAAGGACTATCAGGCCATCAGGGCATCAGGGCATCAGCCGCAGACCGCTGCCGTAAAGGAGCATGGCCACCAGTTGGTGGGTGCCCGACAACTGGCCGAGGATGCGGCGCACCTCCTCTTTGGTCAGGACGGTGGGCAACCGTTTCGGTTTTTGAGCGCGTAGGGCGGCAATGGGCCCCGGGTCTTTGTGGAGGCATAGTTTGAAACTCGGGTGATCGGCGCATAACCAGCCACATGTACGCCATTT
>JACKQG010004656.1_pt2 | contig 14363 bp, 11 predicted proteins | sample 8237621 | NCBI WGS metagenome assembly JACKQG01 (sample SAMN15677084, study PRJNA649215) | marine metagenome | biome: marine; feature: Black Sea; material: saline water; isolation source: suspended particulate matter (SPM) from the Black Sea western gyre | collected 2013-06-09/2013-06-10 | depth...
GCCCCGCAAAAAACGCGGGATGCAAGCACAAGCACACGGGATTTCCTGCCCGACAGTCAGGCGAGCGCTTCGCTCAATCTCAATTATACCACACCCCGTAACCTCTATTTTGTAAATCTTTACTCAGCATTTCTTCGATTTCTTCGGCATCTTTTCTTGTTGGAATTGGATTGTATTTTTCATAAAGATCCGGTCTTAGTTTTAATCCGTATTGTTTTGCATACTTATTGGATTTATACCCCTCTTTATGTTGTTCAAACCTCAGAGATGGTTTTCGTGTAGATTGCCCGACATACACGCAGTTACTCCCTTTTATATAACGAGGATTACGATCTCGAAACTTGTTCAAATCCGCTACCACCGGATCTAATTCTATGACATAAACGTAGTATTTTTTCATTCAGTCCACAATCCTAATCTTAATCCCCGCCAAAAAACCCACCCAACAAAATGGCGGGTCCGTCTGCTCCGGGCAGGTAGGCCTGCCCGCCACCTTCGATATAATTAAAATGTGGCAGGCGGGCGAATCCTTATCCATCTCACTCATACCGCAGGGCTTCGATTGGATTCATATTTGCTGCTTTATAGGATGGAATAAGTCCGGCAATCACGCCAACGACAACGCTTAAACTAACAGAAATAATTGCCAACCAAACCGGCATGGTTGACGGAATAAATTTATCGATAAAAAAACTAGCTCCCCAGGCAAGCCCCATTCCGATTGCTCCACCTAAAACACATATCAAGACTGCTTCCAATAAAAATTGTCCAAGAATCATATTACGTGTTGCGCCGATTGCTTTTCGTACACCGATTTCACGGGTTCGTTCTTTCACGGATACGAACATGATATTCATAATCCCAATCCCGCCTACCAGTAAGGATAAAACGGTAATAAATATTCCTGTTCCGCCGATGGCATATTTTATCATATTGTACTGTTTGCGAAATGCTTCCTGACGGTTAATTGCAAAATTATCTTTTTCCTGTGGATGAAGTCCTCGTAACCGACGCATGATACCACGAACTTCATCTTCTGCTTCATTCACGTGGTCTGCATCTACTTTTACATTCATGCGCATCCATCCACGCCTGGCAAATAACCGCTGGTATGTCCCAATCGGAATCACCACTTGATTGTCCAAGCTGAACAGGCCTAAGAACTTTCCTTGTTTTTCGACAACCCCAATCACCGTAAACCGATGATTCCCCAATTTGATATCTTTCCCAATTGGATTTTCATTTCCGAAAAGACCATCTGCAATATCCCAGCCGATAACAGCATGACGAGATCCTGACCGCACTTCGCCTTCTGTAATAAACCTACCGTGTTTAATATTAACAACAGTTGTCCGCTGATATTCCGGTGTCGTTCCGAAAATCCTGACACCTACAACACTTTCCTCTCCACGGCTGACGTCTAAACCGCGTTCCATCACCGGGGCAACGGTTTCAATCCTTTTGCCTTGTTCTTTTAATTTATCTACGTAATCCAGCTTAAACTTCGGGCGATTACGCACTTCCCACCATTCCTGACCGCCAAACCACTCAAATCGGGAGAGAAAAAATACATCCCTGCCAAGAAATGACATACTTTTTTCAAAGGATTGGTCCAAACCGGAAATGAGTGTCCCCATCAGAGTTACAGATAATATTCCGATTACAATCCCAAGGGCTGTTAGAAGTGCCCGGATTTTTCCGCCTACGATTGCAGTAACGGCAATTTGGAAATTTTCCAATAAAAGGCGAATCACTTCGTGCGTGTGTCTTTACTTATTTTACCGTCAAAAAGATTAATCGTGCGATGGGCGTGCTTTGCAATATATTCTTCGTGCGTTACCAAAATAATGGTATTCCCAAGTTCAAAAAGAGAATCCAGAACCTGCATGATTTCATCTCCACTTTTTGAATCTAAATTTCCCGTGGGTTCATCTGCAAGAATAATTGCAGGGTTTGTGACCAACGCTCTGGCTATAGCCACCCGTTGTCGCTGACCTCCGGACAACTCATTCGGACGATGATGCATTCGATCTTGCAAGCCAACTTTTTCCAGTGCTTCTCTTGCTTTCTTGAGTCGCTCTTTCCGAATAACATTTGCATAAATCAGAGGGAGTTCCACATTATGAAGTGCGGTCAATTTTGGCAGCAAATTAAATGTCTGGAAAACAAATCCTATTTTACGATTTCGGATAGAAGCCAATTGGTTATCATCCATTTTATGGACGAGCTCTCCTTCAAATTCGTACTGCCCGGATGTAGGCGTATCCAAACAACCGATCATATTCATCAGCGTGGATTTCCCGGAGCCTGATGGTCCCATGACGGAAATATATTCATTATGATTGATGGTCAGATCAACGCCATCTAGGGCATGGACTTTTTCCAGTCCTACAGTATAAATCTTACGGATATTTTTTAGTGAAATTAAGGTTGACATATTCAAGTGTTTGAGTGTTCAGGTGTTAGCAATCTTAATTGATTGTGACAACGCTTCCATGCTTTAATTCTCTGCTGATGGCTTTGTAGCTGCCGGTAACAACTTCATCACCTTCTGCTACCCCTTGGAGAACTTCGTAATGTGTGTCACTTGTAATACCGACTTTTACAGGTTTAATTACTGCATATCTGCGTTCTTTTTTCTTGAGTGGGTCTAACCCATTGAGTGTATCCGCCACTGTAAATACAACTTCCATCATTGTTTTCTTTGATTGGTCATTTCCGCGTTCCATCATTTTTTTTTGATCGCTCTTTTTATGTCTTTTCCCTTTTTGATTGGGATTGATTTTATCTGATCCTTCCGGACGGACCGTTAAGCATTGAATCGGGACTGCCAATGCGTTTTTTCGGACATCCGTAATGATGTTCGCCGTAGCACTCATCCCGGGGCGAATCTTATCCGGGACATTCAACATACGCACCTTTACTTTAAAATTTGTTACTTGCTCCTGACTACCCATATTTTGAGATTCCGCAACATGAGCAATTTCGCTTACAATTCCGGTAAATACCGTATCTTGAAATGCGTCAATTTCTATTTCGGCTGTGTCATTAATGGAGACGGACACAACATCATTCTCGTTCACGTCCACTTCAACTTCCATGCGAGAAAGATCCGCCACGGTCATCAGCAATTCTGCCTGAAATGTCGAGCCGAGAGCCATTTCTCCTTTTTCTTTGTACACTTTGGTCACAATTCCGTTCTGCGGTGCAGATAATTTAGTCTTGGACAAACGATCATTTGCAGACTCTAGCGATGCCTGATATTGCTCCAATAAACTCTCAGCGGATTCATACGCAGCAACATCCGTTTCCAATTCTTGTTTAGAGACCAATATTTTCTTGTAAAGTGCTTCGGTCCTTTCCTTGCGGGCTTTTCTTTTCCGAAGGTCGGCTTTTGCCGATTTTACCATGGATTGAGAACGCTCAACATCAGAACGGAGCTGTTTGTCATCCAGCGAAATTAAGTGTTGCCCCATCTTGACGGAATCTCCCTCCAAAACTGTAATATCTGTAATCCATCCTGTCGTAACTGCACTGATTTTGATTTCAACTTCCGGTTGGATTTTTCCGCTTGCATTCACTTTGTGAACAAGTGTCTGCCGCGTTACTTTTTCCGTTTCAATCGAAACAATTTCTGTGTCGTCTTTCAATAAATTTGCAATAACCAAAGCTCCAACAATTAAGACTGCGATAATTATCAAAATCCACTTTTTTATATTTTTTTTCATGTTCGTTTTCTCTCAAATTAAATATCTAATCAAATTCCCGATCTAAAATACCCATGGTTGCTTTTAAGTACGCTTCGTCAATGCGCGCATTATACTGCGTAGTAATCATGTCCGAACGTGCCTTTGTTTCCGCGACTTGTGCATCCAACACTTCCAGGATAGTGGCAGCCCCTAATAAGTATCTTTCCTGTGCTAATTTTAAATCCTCTTCGGCAGAAGTCAGGATATCGTTGTATATCGAAATCGTCTCTTGAGCTACCATCAACGCATCCAATGTAGATTTTAACAACAACGTTTTTTCATTTTCCGTTGTTATATGATCTAATTGTTTTCGTGTTAAAATCAGCTTGGACTGCTGTTCACGTGTGGACAGATTCATCCCTGAGAATATTGGAATTGACAGTGAAACACTTCCTGTCATATTCCAGTCTTCGGTGTACCCCGAAACGAAGTTCGACGGGTCATCCACGGACGTCCCATAATTGAGATTCGCTGTTACAGCCGGAAGCCGTAAGGAACGTGTCAATTTCCAATCCAATTCTGATTTCCGAATCTGTGCTTGACTTCTTAATAATTCAGGGTTTTGCGTTTCCATTATTTTAAGTGCTTCTTCTAAGTCCGGGAGAAACGATAATGGCTTTTTTGATCGCTTGACGGTTACTTCGGTAGTTGTATTTAACAATCCCATGGCATTACGCAAATTTCGCAACGCTGAGGCAACCTGCGTTTTTTGCGTTAACACTTGTACCGTTGATTGACCTTTGTTTTTTTTTGCTTTTAATAAGTCTGTTTTACTGACCGCTCCCAAATCATACTTTTTTTCAACAATCTGCAAATTCTGGTTTGAAGCTTCAATGCCCTTTTCGTGCACCTCCAATAATTCCTGCGACTTCAATAATTGAAAATAGGCTTCTACAACGCTCAAGATAACTTGTATTCGAATTTGTCGCTCCAAGTGGATAGCAATTTCCACATCATTTCTCCCGCCGGAGATGGTATTCCACCATGCGCCGCCATCATAAATTGTTTGCGATATGTTCACCGAACTCCGCCAATCTGTAGAAAATGACGTTGCAGCAGCATTGGTTTCATTTACACTGCCGCTGAAATTAACAGACGGAAGAATCGCACTCCATGAGCCTTTTTGTCCTAATTTTGCATAGTCAACATCCAGAGAGGAAGATTTAATCGTCTCTTTATTCATTAGGGCGGCACGGACACATTCCTCCAAATCATAGTCCTGTGATAAAATTCCAATCAATGGAATAACAGTAAGAAATTGTAGTAAATGTTTTTTCATTTCAATCCTTAAATCTTGATGTGTCTTGATGATCTTCGTGGCTGTTATTAACTCAATAAACTTGCTACACCAACCCCAAAGGCTAGCAGCAAAAGCCAAAAACTAATCAACGTTATAAATATCGGTTTTGTTCCTTTTTGATAAACAATACTCATACCAATAGCGATGAGTACCAACCGCCATATCGCAAAGATGTCAATCCCTGCTAAAAACATATTGACAAACGACCCCTGTTCGCCGATTTCAAAAATGCCCAACCCGGTGTAAACCTCCATACTCCACTTACTGAGCATCAATGGGATTTTTACTATGAGTTCAGGAATATTGACCAAGTAAGAATATGCCGTGATCGTGAGCATAGCACCGTAAGTGCTTTTTCCTCCAAATATAAAATTTCCTACGAATAATACGATAAGACTCATAAACATAACACGTATCGGTGTTGACGTAGCAGAGCTTGCCCAGCCGACAACTTGCATCAGGGTGGATGGGTTTTCTATCCGATTGTAGATATCAGAAATCAGCTCATCTTTTTGATCCTCAGGGATGTGTGAACTTTCCTCAATACGTTGGATAGACTGTTCCCGCTGATAGTCCTTCAGCAAGTCCTGCAAAAGAAACATACTCATTAGACCTGCTACCGCTAAAATCACAAGCGGAGCTGTACTATCTTTCCGGTTCTTTCTCTTGACCAATGTTTGAAATACAATGGAAGGAGATATAAATATTTTAATGATTGTCATTGCTGTTTCCTGATTAGTGACTGCCTGCCCGTCCGCCTATCCGCCGAAGGTACGCAGGCATGGAAGCGAAGCGTAGGCTGGGTTACCGGTGATTAGTCCAGGTGAAAAGACCGTTATTGAGTTCAACCGTTCAATCTTTCCATCATTTGTGTTTTTATTTTTCAACTTAGTGTTTCAAAGAATAATTCAACAGGAGTTACGTTAAGTTAGACACATATTTTCTAATAAAGTTGTCAACTGTTTTTTGCAATAATATCATCTTTGACATTTAGCATAAATTGATGAGCTGCTTCATAGGTGTTGTCAATTTCTCCGTCAAGGATGGCATTCTCGATCTCTGTTTTAATTTTTCCCACTATTTTACCTTCAGTCAGACCACATACTTCCATAATCTCGTCTCCTCTCACCGGAGATTGAAACGCACGGAGTTTATCCTGTTCCCGCACACTCAGCATAAACGCCTCAACACGGTCAAAATTCCCAAGATACCGTTTTACCAAATGCGGATTTTTACTGGTGATGTCCGCTCTGCAGAGCATGAGCAAATCCTCAATATCGTCTTCCGCAGAGACCATCACTCTACGCACGGCTGAATCTGTAACCCCTTTTTTTGCCAAAGAAATCGGGCGGAGATGAAGCCGTATCATTTTCATCAGGTACTCTTTTAATTTATTCGACAATTTCATACGTTTGGCAATTTTTTCCATCATGCGTGCACCAATTTCATCATGTCCGTGAAAGGTGTATCCTTTGGTATAATCCAATCGACGGGTTCGAGGTTTGGCAATATCGTGCACCAATGCTGCAAATCGCAATTCCATTTTATCGGACATTTTCGCTACATTATCCACAACCTGAAGTGTGTGATGAAACACATCTTTATGATGCCAGTCTTTTGCCTGCTCCAATCCGTACATTTGATCTATTTCAGGAAAGACATGTTTCATGAGTCCGGCATCTTGTAGCAAAGAAAGCCCAATCGACGGTGTTTTTGTCTTTAATATTTTCGTTAATTCAGCTGTAACTCTTTCTTTGGATACAATCCCAATACGATGAGCCTGTCGCTTCATGGACATAAAACTATATTCATCAATTTTTAGATTCAGCTTTGCAATGAAATATGCAGCCCTTATCATTCGGATTGGATCTTCGGAGAATGTTTCATCCGGACTCAGCGGCGTAACGAGTTGCTTTTTTTTAAGATCACTGATTCCATGAAACGGGTCGTGCAAATCACCATAAAATTCCGGACAGATATCTACCGCCATCGCATTAATGGTAAAATCCCGCCGGAGCAAATCTCCTTTTAAATCTGTATACTGAATTTGCGTCGGTTTTCTGGAGTCTGCATTATACTCTTCTGTACGGGCAGATGCAACTTCTACAATAATTGGTTTGTTCGGAATCATTGCAGTGCCAAACTGTTTATACGGAACAATATTTTTCACGCCGAGTTTGACTGCCAGTAATTTCGCAAATTCAATTCCATCTCCAACCACCATTAAATCCGCTTCGACAATCGGTGTTTGCAGTAACAAGTCTCTTACAACTCCGCCCACAACATATATTTCTAAATTTTGTTCTTGCCCGAGTTCCCCTGCAACGCTCAGAACGTGATGCAGGTCAGGATAGGATATAAGTAAATCTTTTACGTTTGTCATAGACCGAAAGTTACAGATTTTCTATGATAAAAGGCTTTTAAAAACCATGACCATTTTTTCGATAGATTCAGGAAATATTGACAACTTCCAACATCTGCTGATAGTCCTTCATGAACCTACGACGGATTCCCTGATGCCCCGGTTTTCGCAAATGAGGGTCATCTTCCACCAAGTTGAAGGCACATTGACGTGCGTACCGTATCAAGGGACCATCCGTAACCATATCGGCAATTTTATACTTTAGGAATCCGCTTTGCCTGATTCCAAAAAACTCACCCGGTCCGCGGATTTTCAAATCTTCGTCGGAAATCAGAAATCCGTCATTGGTCTCTTCCATAATTTTCAGTCGCCGCTTACTGTTTTTTGTAAAATTTCTTTGAACAAGAATACAGTAACTTTTCTCCGTTCCACGACCGACCCTACCTCTGAGCTGATGAAGTTGAGTCAATCCAAACCGATCCGCGTGCTCGATAAGCATGACGGTTGCATTCGGAACATCAATCCCCACTTCAATCACCGTCGTAGAAACCAGAATTTGAATTTCATTTCTTAAGAATGCGTCCATTATTGCATCTTTTTCTTCTTTTTTCATCCTGCCATGAATCAGTCCGACATTCAATCCATTAAATACAGATTTATTCAGATGTTCATAGGCTTCGGTTGCCGCTGCTAAATCAGACTTTTCTGTTTCTTCAACTAACGGATAAACAATCATGCATTGGCGTTTATTTTTCACTTCATCACGCATAAATGCATATACGTTGGATAGCCGCTCAGGATTCACCTTTTTTGTAATAATCGGTTTTCGATTTTTCGGAAGCTCATCAATAATCGAACTATCCATATCGCCGTGATACGTAATCGCTAACGTTCGTGGTATTGGCGTTGCCGTCATCGCAAGAAAATGTGGATTCAGTCCCTTTTCAACCAATACACCACGTTGCATAACACCAAACCTATGCTGCTCATCCACAATGACTAATCCCAAATTATGAAATTTCACATCTTTTTGAATCAGAGCATGTGTTCCAATCACCAAATTGATTTTGCCATTCTCTAAGGATTCAAGAATTCCCCGGCGTTCTTTTACGGGTGTATTTCCAACGAGTATAGCACACGTAATGTGCACAGATTCCGCTGTTATTTTTATCGATTCATAATGCTGGTGCGCAAGGATCTCTGTCGGAGCCATGATAGCAACCTGAGCTTTATTTCCAATCGCTATGGCAGACATGAGCAGTGCCACAACTGTTTTACCCGATCCAACATCGCCCTGGAGCAAGCGGTTCATCGGGGAGGGCGAAGCCATATCTCTGCGAATTTCCTTTAATACCCGTTTTTGTGCATCCGTTAATTCAAACGGAAGTTCATCATAAATCCGCTTGATATACGGACCACTCTCCGTCAGTGGTGTTGCTCCGGTGCTTTTCACCGACTCCTTTCGAAGAGCCATTAGAAGCTGAAGAAAAAAATGCTCATCAAATTTCAACCTATGTGTTGCCTGTTTTAACTCCTCCGAATTTTCAGCAAAATGAATTGAGGTTAATGCAGTTGAAAGCGGACATAGATTATATTGTTTTTTCACATCATCCGGAAAAATATCCGGAATGGCAGGGACTTGCGTCAGCACTTCACGTACCATTCGCCTGAACCGTAGCTGCTCCAATCCCACTTTTTTAAACGTTTGTGTCAGCGGGTATAACGGCACAACCGACCCTGTATTTAATGGATCGTCTTTATCATTTAGCTTGTCATATTCCGGATGGACTATTTGAAATCCATTGAAAAATTCTACTTTTCCATAGACGGCAATCCTGTCCCCGACTTTCAGCGAACGTTTTACGTACGTTACACCGTTAAACCACGTAAGATTGAGCAGCCCTGTCCCATCGCTAAGAACGGCTTGAAATATTTTACGCTTTCGAGTTTTCTTCTCACCGCACACTTTGATAGTTCCGATAACAGATGCCTGAATATCTTTCACTAACGATCGAATAGGCGTGACGGTTGTTCGGTCTAAATGTCTTCGCGGAAAATAATACAGTAAATCTTCTACAGTTTCTAGCCCGGCTTCTTCCAGTGTTTTGGCCCGAGCAGGACCTACTCCTTTTAGATATTGGAGTGAAGTGGAAAGATTAATTGTCATGGAATAGAGTGATCGAGTTTAATAAGTTTTTGAGTTAGTGAGTTTTTATGTACTATTTACCCTGGATTATTCGCCCCCGCGTTTTTTGCGGGGCATCCCGTGTTTTGTACGGGGTTTTGTTACGGGGAATCATTTAGGATATATTTTTATTCACTTTTGTGTAGCCCTGTTTCTTTTATAAATGACTCTTCAAATTTTAGAAATTGTTCTTCTTTATGATTATAAAAGGGTAATCCTACCAATTTGAACAAATCACAGTCATAAAGGGTGGAAGGGTTGATATTAGAATCTTTCATAACTTCTTCTAAAAATTCTTCTTTCCATTTGTCTTCTTTAATTAAATGACCGCCTTTTGGCTCGACAAAAATTTGATAATTTAATCTTTCATCCGTTTCTTTTTCTCGCATAAAAAGGACAAAATCCGGTTCAAGTGCTTGACCATCAGAAAACCTAAAAATCTTAAATAATCCTTCATTCCGTAAAAGATAAACATTGTCATATTTACCCTTTAAATCATCCATCATATTGTTGATGTACTTGACAAAGTATTTTTCTTCTGATGTACCAAAATTGTCTTCATAAACATACCAGCCTTTTTGATGAATAGATAAACGAAAATCATCATCCGGGTTTGTTTTCATGGAAACACCGTATTGCTGACTTCCGCTATCACTAACAACAATCTGCAATACTTTATCTTCCACAACAGAATAAACAGGATTCCCTTCAAATTTTGTCGTGCCTTCATAACGGTGGTTTCGTTTTAAAATATCATTTTTAATAACGGAGAAAACGTTTAAAGCAACGGATAGTTGATCTTTCGCTGATAGATTGGACAGTTTTTCTTCAGGGCCATTCAAATCAATCCGAATATCTTTTGAATAATCCGATGAAGTAAGAAACTCATCAATAGATTTGAGATTTGGGAAATACTGTTTAAGATGATCGAATCTGAAAAATGGAATTCTGTCTATTGCTTTTCGGTTTATTTTTTTGCCAAAATCCCCCAATTTTCTGACTTTCAATTCCTTCTCGTTTTGCGGTAATTCTTCATCGTTGAAAATAGCGGTTTCGCCACCGATTCCACTATGAAAATCATAAGAATATATTTTCTTCTCCAATTCTTCTAAATCACGGAAACCTTCAATTCCAGCACGATCAAATGCAATACGCTTGTTAGTAAAAATATAATCTTCCTTCCAAAACTTGGTTTTCTTTATATCCGGTTTCACATTCAGATTTAACACAACCTGATTTCCGGTTTCTTCCATAATTCCGCTTTTCACCAATTCAGATTTCAGACCGCGAATGTAATTGGAATTATTGACAGAATGGTAATACAGTTCTTCCAGACAACGCATTTCATTTTTTAAATCTTCATCAAATTTTCGTTTAAATTTTTCTTGTGAATCATCTAATTGGAAAGGGGAATATCTTGCACCACGACCGATTAACTGTTTTTCCTGATTCGTTGTACTTTTTGTGCCGTTGGATTCATCGATGCGAACAATGTCAAATAAGTTGAGAACGTCCCACCCTTCACAGAGCATTTTGACTGTAAAAATAAGCCGAAGTTCATTATCATAATCTTCCAATGAATTCAGTTTGAGTTGATCATCATCGGAATAGGTGCTTTCAGAATTAACACCCCTACATTTTTCCTTGCGAAAATCTTCTTTCAGCTCACGAACAAGATTTGAATTTGTAATACCCTTTTCCCGAAAATATTTGAATGCTGTTTTAAGTAAGGTTGTGGTCGCATTCTTTTCAATTTCTGCAATATGGAATGCACTTAAATTATCAAGAAGATCATAAAAATCCTTTTCAACCTGTTCAGATTCTTTGATTAATCTGGATTTCACTAGCACAACCGGTTTTAGGTGCATCCCTTTATTTACGGCAACTTTCCGTCGGTACTGGCTCAAAATTAAAGCGTGTAAAATTCGATTCAGCGGTTCCACATCGGACTGAAGTACTTTTATTTCTTTGGAATATCTATCTAAACGAAATTCCTTCAATGAATATTGCACTAGCAATTTGTCTTCATATTTCGCCTTGATTCGATCATTCTCTAAATTGATAGTGGCTGTGTATTCTAATAATATATTTTCAGAATTGGACTCAAATACTCTTTGAACTGTTCGTTCCCAACTGCTTTCCAAATCTTGTTCGGTCGTCCCGGGATTTGCCTGTGTCATTGTGTTAATATGATGGGCTTCATCAGATAGTAATACCAGTTTCGTATTTGCTAATTCTTCAAAGGTGATAGTGTTTTCACTGGGGTTTCTCAAACGGGTGTGCAAACCCTGAATGGTCGTGAATAGGATATTGATGTCATCTGGATTCGCGCCTTCAAAATTATCCACTTCTGTAATCTGAATTTCACTATGGTTGAAAATGATTTTCTCATTGAAAAGGTATTTAGATTTGTCCTTCGCCAGAAAATTCACTTTAGTTTTTTCGATGATGTTTGTGGAGTTCACAAAGAAAATAAAATTTCGATAACCTTTTTCATAAAGATAGAGAATGTTAGTCGCCATTAAAATGGTTTTGCCACTGCCGGTTGCCATGTGGAATAAAAGATGTGCAGGATTTTTCTTTTGCGGGAACCCATTAAAATAATATTCAAAACGGGAAACAGCTTTTTCTTGGTATGGTCTTAATTCAATATGGGAATTGAGATTGCCGGTAACGAATTCTTTTTGCTCATAAACAATAAGCCCATCTTCGGAATAAATATTAAATCTGTCTAAAAGAGATGCCATTTTATTTCAGTTTTTTTATTGCTTTATGCTTAAGTAAAGAGTTCATTTGTGTAATTGCAATCTGGTTTAATTGTGTTAATCGTGCAGATTGTTCTGATCCTTTTTGAATTAATACCGCATTAATGCTCTCTAAATTTGACAATACCACTAATTGTTCCAGACTTGCCATATCTCTCATATTGCCCTTTTTATTTGGATTTTGTTTACGCCATTGGATTGCTGTAATACCAAATAATGCCATATTCAGAATATCGGCTTCGGATGCATAAATAATGTTTGTTTGTTTTTTTGTAAGGACCGCAGGTATTAGATTTTCTTTTATTGCATCTGTATGGATGACATAATTCACTTTTGACAAAGTCCGTTGAAAATTCCAATCCAGTTTAAGACGGTCATTTTCTTCTTCTTTTAATCGTTGAAATTCTTTGACAAGAAGGAGTTGAAATTTCGGACTAATCCACATACCAAACTGAAAAGCAATATCTTTGTGTGCATAGGTTCCGCCATATCTGCCAGCCTTTGCTTTTATTCCAATAGCATTGGTTGATTTAATCCATTGCTTCACAGATAAAACAAAATTATTACTTCCTGAAGTATTTTTAATTGTACCGAATTCGGTATAATTAAAATCAGAGTTATATAATGCTTCCCACTCGCCGAGATACTCAATGGTGCTTTTAAGACTTAACCATTTAATAATCACAACTTCTTGTAGTTGACTTCTTGCCATATCGGTAAGAGAAATATAATCTCCCTTTGTAACGGCAATATTTTTCCCTAAAACGGTTATTTGAGTTTTCATTGTTCTACCATTCTTTGAAGATCAACGACGGAATGGTAAAGATTAAATCCGTCAATAAGGAAGGAAATACGATTCATAAAAAAAACCCCCAGATCGTAACCCGGGGGGGTTCCGTGGATAAACCAACGGTGTTGAATACGTCCAAATTTAACCCATTTCCGGTATTTATATCAAATTTTATTTTCCGATAAAGGATTTTGTTATTTTTCATCAATCCAACCCGTAGAATTTTTTATTCATTGCTTTATCTTCATTATAAATATTAAACCTGTCTAAAAGAGACGCCATTTTATTTGCTACTCTTTATCATCTTTATCCAATCCGGGAATGTCTTTTAAATTTCTTTTATCTTCAGAAGTCAACCTACGTTGTAACTTTTTAACATCTTCTTCCGGCGGTAAATCTTCAGGGATTATACCCCGTTCTTTTAAGAGTTTGCGTACACCTTTACTGTTTTTGATATGCTCTTTAGAAATGGTTCGTACAGTTTTCAAGGCTTCCTTTTTCTTCACATTGAATACGGTAATTTCATTGGCAAAATCTTTGGCTTTAATGGTGATGGTAGGCAGAAAATCCGCAAGGGGTCTGCTCTTGGGCACTTTCAATTTATTCTTCATTTCCTGTGTAGAAAAGCCACCAAATAATGCTTTATCACCTTTACTGCGAATAATTGCAAACCCCAAATCATCTATACCGCGTTCATAGATTACGGCTGAAAGATCCTTTTCAGACAGGGTAAGTTTTTCCCGTGCTTTTAGCCTTTCCCATTCATTGATTCTTTTTTCAATGAGTTCTAATTTTCGCGTTTGAACCGCAAAATAATTCTGGGCAAAGGCAATTTCTTCTTTTTGCGGGTCACCGTTCTGGGCAATGAGATAACAAGCAAAACGGGTCAAAATTAAATCCTTTATTTCCCGTTCTGTCCCTGAACCAATTTTAACCATTTTCCCGATGTCGGCAAAATGGTCATCAACCAGATGTTCCGATGTTTCGCAGGCAATTTTGGCTTTGTGGATTACCTTCAGAAAATTATCCCATTTTGAATAACCTAATAACTGCTGTAAATCCCGGGCAAACCAGAATTCCACACCCTGATTGGTAAAATTCACATAGGATTCAAATTCGTTGGTAAGTGTTTTTATAATCTCTTTTTTCATCTATCCAACCCGTAGAATTTTTTATTCATTGCTTTGTCTTCATCGGAAATATCGTAAGTGG
>JACKQG010005272.1_pt1 | contig 14363 bp, 16 predicted proteins | sample 8237621 | NCBI WGS metagenome assembly JACKQG01 (sample SAMN15677084, study PRJNA649215) | marine metagenome | biome: marine; feature: Black Sea; material: saline water; isolation source: suspended particulate matter (SPM) from the Black Sea western gyre | collected 2013-06-09/2013-06-10 | depth...
AAATGTGCTGAATGTATTTTTTATAAGTTTACTACACGTTCACCGAGAATCGCTGACTATTACGAGTAATTACCCACACTTCATCATCTACTATCCTTGGTAATGTTATTGCCCAGTACCAACCTACTGCAGCTTCGGACCCTTTGTCGGGCTCGCAGGCATATGCTGAGAGTAGTATTTTCATTTTTTAAAGCCTAAGTTGCGAAGGGGGATAATAATATAGTTATGCTTAAACATTTCCCAATAATAGCGATAACATGCATTGAAAATATTTTGGCCGTGAATAATTGATACTGCAATTGATTCCCGATAACTTAATCCAATTTGCTTATTGCTAACTCCATCCATTCTCATCAGAACCAATGTTTCAGGGAGAAAAAATTTATTAATATTATCCCAGATACGCAATATGAAATCATAGTCACCAGCAATTTTAAGCCCTACACTAAAACCACCATATTTGATAAAAACTGCTTTTTTAATAAAAACGGATGGATGTGCCACTTTCATTTTATTTAGTAGTTGTTTTTTTCCAACATCCTTTCCTATCGTCCACACAGGATTTTGATTAATATCAACTTGTTTTACAAAACCATGTACTATATCATATTCTCCGTCTATCATAATCTTTACTACTTTAGAAACAACATTAGAATTTGCATAATAATCATCAGAATTAAGAATATGAATAAGGTCACCTTTTGAATAAAAAATTCCCTTATTAAAAGCGTCATATATACCAGTATCTGGTTCACTTATGTACTTAATATTTGTTTTATTCAGGATGTCCAAAGTGCCATCAGTTGAGCATCCATCAATCACTAAATGTTCTATATTGGGGTAGTCCTGCATTTTCACAGAGTTTATACAATCAGCGATTGTCTTAGCACCGTTGAGCACAGGGGTTATTACTGTAACTTTCATAGCCGCTCCATCAGGTTTCTTACCGGAATATTTACAAAACGAAGCAATGTAAAGTATTATTATTTGTTATACCAACACTCCGGTAATGGCAAATGTGGTTTATCAGTGTTATCAAAATCCAATGGGTGTGGAAAGACCTTAGCGTACGATGGATTAACAATCCTATCATTTCTCAAGAAAGTAAACTCTATTTCTGGTGGGATAGAGATGCCCATCATATTCAAAGGATTACAGTTATTATTGGGGTGTATGTGTACACATGTGTGGGACTGTAGAATTTTTTCAAACACATGTGAAGCCAATTGGAAAAAGGGGCGACTCCAAAGCTTGTCAAGCCAGTGAAATTCTGCAATAATAATTCTAAATTTGCTCATCAAGCTATCAGACATACCCAGGAACATTTCATATTCATAGCCTTCAATGTCAACTTGTAGTATAAAGTCTGACTGTGAACCTATATGGGATGAGGCGATCCAATCATCAATTGTCATAAAGGCATCATTTGTTGTTATTCCAATGTATTTTTTAGTAAAGTGAAACAATGCATGCGTTTCCGCCGGTGTATCTACTGATCGATCGGCCAAGAAGACTTTCATTCCTAAATTAGCACAATCTTTCTCGAAACCAGAAGTAAAGCTTACGCCAGGAGAGAAACACGCTTCAATTCCTTCCAGATCGTCTGGCAATAAGTATCCACCGTCACCTCTCGGACCTAACCGTATTAGTTGTTTGTCTTGTGATATAGGATACAGATTGCGTAATAAAGATTTAAGTGCGGTTTTATCTGTTAAGGCAGTTGGATAGATCTTTCCGATAGTAAGCGTTTTTTTAACAACGGATTTGAGAAACTGTTTCATTCAGCAATTCTCCATTCGTTTCATTGGACGGGTTTAATAAGGCTTTGTACATTTGTTTTAGTGTTAGATATAGTTTTCAACACGCTTTAAAACCATTTTTCATGATTATCAAGTAAGGCCGCATATTGATTTACAATAATATCCTCTTGCCCAAAGCCTTCATTAGAATATAAGTAAAAAGAACAAATATCCAGTAAATATAAAAAAAGTTGTATTGTCGGTTTAGCAATGTTTGGTTTGAAATTTATTCTGTTGTCAGTAGCTATTTTCAAAACTTTTTTTATATCTTTTTGTTTAATTTTATTTTTAACTGCCTTTGGCATTAATAAAAAATGAAACAAATCATAAAGAGGGGGGTATTGAATTTCAGCAAATTCCCAATCAAAAACAAAAAGATTGCTGTTCTGAAGAATCATATTCCATGGCGCGAAATCTCGGTGAGCAATAGAGAAAATTGATTTTTGATTTTTATACTGATCTATCCTCATTAGGCAATTATTATAACGATATTTCCAATCTGAAGATAAAAGCGGTGCTAAGTACAAATACCTTTGGTTCAAGATATTAAAAATTTGACTTTCACTTAGAGAAATTTCAGCATAAGATTCATTATGTAAAGATCTGATAAATGGAATAGCTTTATTGAAATCTCTCAAAGGAGAAATATTGTTTCCTATCCCAACCGATTGGGTAAAAGCATAGAATTTATGATTTCCCCTTTGTTCTATAATAATAGGGACTTGTTTATTGATTGTATTAAAAGTTGCAAGGATTTGTAGTATTCTAATTTCATTTTTAAGCAAAAGCGAAGCCTTTGGAGTAGTTGCAATTTTTGAAATTGATTGGGGATTTAAATATTGATTGAAGCGAAGGATTGTATGCTTTTGATAAGGACCAGAAGTCCCAAAGGCGATAACACAGTTAGCAGCCTCTTCATCAGAAATACCTATGAATTGTTTGACATCTGGTTTTATACAGAAGTATTTTTTTTGATTAAAAGCAGTCAAATGTGAAACAAAAAATTTTGCTCTTTGCGATAATCTCAAGTAGAATTTTAATCCTTTCATGGCCACAGTACTATTCGTGGGCAACAAGAACCGAGGCTGTCTATAGTTTGGATACAGATAATGGGTAATGTTATCACTGGTTTCTATATAAAGTTGTCCGGTCAATTATCTTTCACTCATTCGTTTGGCCGCTCGGCTTACCAAAAAATTTATTATCTCATCATAAACATCTGTTGCAACATTCTCAAGTTTCTGAGAAGTATCAATAATTACAGCATTTTTCATATTTCCAATTAAAGAGAGATATGCTTTCCGTTGTCTTTTTGTTTCTTTAAATGGTACTTCCTGTTTTCTGTTTTGAAGCACCTTTGTTGGGGCATCTAAAAGAATAAACAAATCCGGCTTGGGAACTAATTTGGCGAGAAAGTGTGCAATTTCCATCGGTGCACCATATCGATAACGCAATGGGTCGATAAGCAAATCGTGATAGTAACGATCCCATATCCTTAAGGTTAAGCTCTTGTGTTTGTGGAAAAAACGATCCTGCCAATATAAAAATAACCAGGATATTATTTTTATTGTTGAAATAAATTTAGATCTTGGTGGTTTGGCATGGGGGGCGGTTACAACTTTCGATACTTCGCCTTTTTTAAATAATTGGGGTTTTAAATGCTTATATTTAATTTCTTTAGTAGTACCCTTTAACATCGCTGTTATGCAAGAAATAACGGTTGATTTCCCGGAACCATCCGTGCCTAGAAAGCAAACTGTATCAATATAATATGGAGTATATCTGATTTTTAGTTCAATATAAAAATGTCGTAGCATTGCTTTCAAAGAGAATAAGGGTTTGTTTTTAAAATTATTTAGGATTAGAGATCTCCTAATTTCAGGCAGTTTTCCCAAAAGAAAATTTTTATTATCACTTATGACACCTTCAAGTATTAAAAAACAAAGAGTTTTTGGCAAAAAAGATGAGAGAGCAATTAGAACTGCCTGTTTATTATTATTAAAAATAATTCTAACTTTATTTTGGTATTTTTCATTAATCCAGCCGCCTAATAAGTAGCTGGAAAAAAGAGAAATGATCGCCTCATGCACTGGAATTGGCTTTTTTAGTAGTTGCTTGGTTCCTGAGATAGGAATGGCATTTGAAAGAACCGAAGGGACAGAAAGAAAAGGGAGTCCTTTCCATGAAAGCATAACGACTAGATCAATCTGAATTGAATTAGTATTATTTCTCCACTGAACATTATTTAGAAAAACCGAAGTGACATAAGGACGCTCTATTAAACCTGTAGCCCTTATACCATCAAGATTGAATAAAATTTTTAAGGCTTTAGATAAATCTTCTGGCAATATTAGAAAGTCAATATCATTGCTGTTGTTTTTAAACGGTAACCCTTCATAATTCCTTAAAATACAGCATTGGATGTTTTTATTTTTAAGTTTAGAGATAAATAGTATCAAAAATTTTTCAAGAGTCATGATGTTTATTTTTTTGGATTATAAATAAAGAGTAGATATAGTTTGTTTTGCGATAGTACGCCAATTAAGTTCATTTTTTACAAGTTTGATGGAGTTGGCACCAATTTTTTTAATTCCATGGTTTGTAATTAATTTGTTAAATTTGTGCATTGCTTTTGAGATATTCAATGGATAATTTTCATTAAGCACTATGCCATTGTCATATCGGATTATAAAATCGCCCATATTTGTCGCCTGGCTTACTATCAGGGGTTTCCCTATTGCGGCTGCTTCTAATACAGCCATAGGTATTCCATCCCATCTGGAAGGATGAACAAAAACATCCATTTTTGAAAAGTGGGATAGTTTTATGTCTCCAAACATTTCCCCAAGAAATTTGACAAAATTATTCACCTTTTCTTTTCGAACAAGTTTTTTTAAAAAATGTTTATCCGGTCCATCTCCTATTAACCATAGTTCACCATTTCCCCCTGTCTTTTTGTATTGGGAAAACCCTTTGATGAGTAGATCCAATCCTTTATGATTTTTAGCCAATCTGCCACAGTAACCAAACACTGGTCGCTCAATTGGGAGTAAGGTTTTTGTTGGTGTGAACATTACTTCCTTAAGATCTTGCCCATTGGGAAGAAGAACTATTGATTTTGATGGCGCAAGGATAAAAAGGTCATTGACTTCGCTTTGCCCAATTGCATGAAGTTTATGAGCTTCGGAGAGAAGTCGTTTTTCGAATAGAGCCATATATATTGATTTCGTAAAATATTTTTTTTTTCTGCTCTGCGGTGAATAGCCTCCATGGGGAGTCAATACAAAAGGGATAGAGGCTTTTTTTAATGCCATTCCCACAGCATACAGTTCCGGCAGAAAAACAGAATGTAGGTGTGCGATTGTATTTCTCGGTAAAGAATTTATTTTATTTTTTAATTCAAAATTAATGAAAAACCTGTTTTTGTTTGCAGAAAAAAGATGCAACGGATAATCGTGCTGGTGCCTTATAATAGCCGGATTGGATGCTATGCCCCATACTTCTACATTATGATTTAATCGAAGCTGTTCAGTAGCAAGATGATGAACAACTTTGTTTACCCCATTTAATGTATTGGGATCGGCTTTGCCTTTGAGAATATGAACAATTTTCATTTTTGAATATTTTTAATTTTTATAATACGATTTAAGGCGACAAATAGAGAAAACTGAAGAATTAACTGAGTCCCTAATATTCCAAGCATGACACCTTTAATTCCAAGATAAAAAATAAAGTATTTTGCTGTAAATATTGTAAAAATGGTCATCAGAACATAGGCGATGAAAATTGGTCTTGTTGTTTCAAGGGTTCGAAGTCCAGCCCTAAGAGGAAGTCCTATAAATATAAGCAAATATATTATGGCATACCATTGAAGGATAAAACCAAAATTTTGGTATTGTACTCCATAAAAAAGGGACAACCAAAATTCGGGCAGTAAACCGGCTGAAAAAGCTATAATGGCAGTCGCAAGGCCTCCCCATAAAACCACCTTTTTTAAATAGGTTATCAAACCTTGAATTCCCGTTTGGGTGTAATTGAAACTTGCCCTAACAGGCACAATATTTTCTAGACCCTGGAAAAGGATATGCGAAATTCCCATTATATTTTGGGCCGCTTTTATTGCGCCAACTGAAGCGGGTCCTATAATACTTCCAGCAGCAACGATGAACAGATTCCCAGATGTCCATTGCAACAGAGCTGAAGCAGTCATCCATTTTGAAAAATTCCAATGGTGAACAAATATTTTTATAAAACTTTTATAATTCCAGTTGAGTTTGGTAAGGGGAAAGCTTACCAATATCATTGCTAATGCAGAGGTTGATGCAATTGTGAATAAAACTTTGGCTGTATCCATTGATGTTGTTAGAAAAAGAATTATTAATATGGCAAGTTGTCCGAAATAACTAATCCCATCGCTAAGAAAAGCTAACCAGAGCCTGTTTGTTGTGAAGAAAAATCGTCTTAAAAAATCCTGGTTTTGAAAAAAAAAGGCTGCTAATGCCAATGGCCAGGCAAGATGTTCGATTTTCCATGTTGGGGAAAAAAAGTTGCTTGTTTTTATCCCCAGAAAAATTAATCCGAAAGACAATAATGAAAAACAGAATTGGTGTACAACAACAGCACCATAGTAAGAGGCTGCTTCGTTTTCTGTTTGTTTAGGACCAATGGACATCATCGGAGCACTGATCATTGCCATTTGGATACTGTTAACAAAAAGAACAGTCAACCATGCTAAAGTAAAATATCCAAATTCTTTAACACCAAGGAATCTGGCGAAAAGGATGCCAGTTAAAAAATTAACTCCACTAACCATGGTTTGATCTATTAAAGCCAAATTCATGTGTTTGTGTTTTAGCATGAACTGTAAAATTGAAACCATTTATCAAATCACTCTTTGGGCGCAGTTATGCCGTTGTCTTTGAAGTGTCTTAAATCTCATCTTTAAATTAAACACTACCTTCCAAAACCATCTATCTATGTTATTTCTGTATATGATCGCAACCTTTTTTTTGTTAGCCTTTTTCTGAATTTAGAAAATGTGGAAAAGTCGGGAGATGCTTCTTTAAGAGAAGCTCCTTTAGCATGGATCGAAGTTGAACGCGTCAGTGAACGGATTTTATGCCCAGGTGGGTTCCGATCTGTTCGTCTATGACATTCAGGCTTGGTTTTTCTTTCATGAATTTGAGCATGATTTTTACAAAATTATTCCCAAGGATGGAATAAAGCCAGTCTGTTCTGATGAGCAATGCTTTATCGTCCAAAATTTTGCTGACCGCCTGCTAATATGATTTTTTTGCATATCATGAATCTGTCTTTTTTATAGGGGGGTGTGCTTTTTAAAAGCCTCTGCGGTGCTTTTTATACCATCTTTCAATTTGGTTGCCGGGTGCCAGTTCAGGGTTTTTAATTTAGAAATATCTAAGAGTTTCTGGGGTGTTCCATCAGGTATGGAAGTATCAAAAACGATCTTTCCTTTAAAGCGTGTTATTTCTTTTATCAGCTCTGCAAGCTCTTTTACGCTTATATCCCTGCCTGAGCCTATATTGAAAAGCGGTTTGTTTTTATATTCCTGGTCTGAGAATTTTTTTTGCATTATAAAGAGACATGCATCAGCCAGATCATCTACGTGAAGGAATTCTCTTTTGGGATGGCCTGTGCCCCAGACCGTTACTGATTCGGCATTGTTTTGTCTGGCTTCATGGAATTTGCGGATCAGGGCCGGCAGCACATGGGATGTTTCAAGATCAAAATTATCGTTGGGGCCATAAAGGTTTGTGGGCATGACGGGGATAAATTTTGTTCCATATTGCCGGTTATAGGACCAGCACATTTCTATTCCGGCTATTTTTGCCACGGCATAGGGTGAATTGGTGGGTTCCAAAGGGCCGGTCATCAGGTATTCTTCTTTCATGGGCTGGGGGCAGTGTTTGGGGTAGATGCAGGAAGAGCCCAGGAAGAGCAGTTTTTTTATATTGTGAACAAAGGACTGGTGGATGATGTTGTTCTGGATCATCAGGTTCTGGTAGATGAAGTCGGCAGGATAGGTGCTGTTGGCCAGGATTCCGCCTACTTTTGCTGCGGCCAGGAATACATAATCGGGTTTGTTTTTTTCAAAGTATGCGGCTACGGATTGGGTGTCTAACAGTTCCAGCTCTGAATGAGAGGGAATTAAAAGATTGGTGAAACCTTTTTTTTCTAAGTGGCGGACCAGGGCAGATCCCACAAGACCTTTGGGGCCGGCAATAAATATTTTATCGGTTTTTTTCATATTATGATGTTTGATAATATTTAATTTTGCATATTATAATACGAGATACTCGCGTATCAAGTATGTTTTGATCAGGTTGTTGCAACCGTTTTCATTTTTTATGGGATGCAGATTTACGCGGGTAAGCGCCTATTTGAGTTCCTTTAGCATGGAGCGAAGTTGAACTTGCCAGTGAACTGGTTTTATCTCTGTTGCCTGCCAAAAGGATGTTTTGTCAAGGACACTGTACATGGGCCTTTTTGCAGGGGTTGGGTATTGAAGGGTAGGGACCGGTAAAATAGGTATGGATTTGTCAAGAAGACCTTTCTTAAGTCCTTCTTCCTGGATAGCTATGGCAAAATCATACCAGGAGGCAACACCTGCATCTGTCCAGTGAAAGGTTCCTGTGATGTTTTTTTCAAGTGCGGTCCATGTGGCCCGGGCCAGGCCATGCGCCCAGGTGGGTGTTCCGATCTGTTCGTCTATGACATTCAGGCTTGGTTTTTCCTTCATGAGTCTGAGCATGGTTTTTACAAAATTATTTCCATGGGATGAGTAAAGCCAGGCTGTTCTTATGATCAATGCATTATCGCCTAAAATTTTGTGAACGGCTTGTTCTCCTTTAAGTTTTGATTTGCCATACACTGATTCTGGGTCTGGTGTATCATTGGGTTGATAGGGTTTGAAGTTCTGGCCGTTAAAAACAAAATCTGTGGAGATGTGAATCAGGGAAATTGTATTTTTTTTGCAAAGTTCTGCTATTTCAAGGACAGCCAGGTGATTTATCCTGTAAGCTAAATCCTTTTCCTGTTCTGCTTTGTCTACAGGGGTGTAAGCGGCTGCATTGATGATGCAGTCGGGTCTGGCTGCGTTTATGCACTGGGTGATACTGCTGATACTGCAGAAATCTATTTTTGGATAGTCACAGATAGTCAGGTTGATGTTTTTCGGGCAGGTGCGCGTAAGCTCCCAGCCCAGCTGGCCGTTTGAGCCAAGTAAAAGGACCTTCATGCAAATACCTCTGCGTTTTCCAGGGTTGATCCGGTTTTGTCCTTTTGTGACAATATGGGGGATGTGCCTGGGATAATGGGCCAGTCAATTGCAATGGAAGGATCATTCCACAGGATGCTTTTTTCGTGTTCAGGCGCATAATAGTCTGTGCATTTATATGTAAATTCTGCTTCATTGCTTAACACATAAAAACCATGGGCAAACCCGGGCGGGACCCATAGCATTGTTTTGTTTTCCGCTGAAAGGATTGCACCTGTCCATTTCCCAAAAAAAGGGGAGGATTTTCTTATGTCAACGGCTACGTCAAAGACTTCTCCTGAAATCACCCGGACCAGTTTGCCCTGGGGCTGTTTGATCTGGTAATGAAGTCCTCTTAAGATGCCCTGGCTGGATTTGCTGTGATTGTCCTGAACAAAGGTAACCCTGGCAACATTTGTTTTACGTGTGACCTTCAGGTTACGTGTGACCTTCAGGTTAAACTCGTCATCTCGAAAGGTTTCCATGAAGAATCCCCGGTGGTCCCCAAAGACCCGGGGTTGGATTAAGATAATATCCGGTATATTTAGTTGAGTATATTTCATTTTCTATTTGATTGGTTTGCTTGTGACCTTCAGGTTACTTGTGACCTTCTTGTTAAGAGGTCTAATAAGTATTGACCATAACCGTTTTTTTTCATGGGTGCAGCTATTTTTTCCAATTGCTCTGCAGTGATGAGTTTCATTCTAAAGGCAATTTCTTCAGGGCAGGCAATTTTTAATCCCTGGCGGTCTTCTACAACTTTAATAAAGGTTGCTGCATCCAGAAGGGATTCGTGCGTTCCTGTGTCAAGCCAGGCCGTTCCCCGGCTGAACAGTTCTACATTCAGATTGCCTTGTGCCAGATAGGTGTTGTTAACATCTGTTATCTCAAGCTCTCCTCTGGCAGAGGGTTTAATCTGTTTTGCAATCCGGATGACATCATTGTCATAGAAATAAAGTCCTGTGGCGGCATAGTTTGATTTTGGATTTTCTGGTTTTTCTTCCAGGCTGGTGACACAGCCGCTGCTGTCAAACCCTATAACCCCATATCGCTGGGGATCTTTGACATAGTATCCAAATATGGTTGCACCTGTGTCTTTTCGAGCAATTACCTGCAGCCGGTCTGACAAACCTTCACCATAGAAGATATTATCTCCCAGGATTAAGGTGACTGGATCATTTTTTATAAAATCTTCGCCGATGATAAATGCCTGGGCAAGTCCGTCAGGAGAAGCCTGGATTGCATATTCCAGACAGATGCCCCATTGGGAGCCGTCACCCAGCAGGTGCTTGAAGCTGTCATGGTCATGGGGTGTTGTGATGATCAGTATCTGGGTTATGCCTGAAAGCATGAGTGTTGACAGGGGATAATAAATCATTGGCTTGTCATACACGGGCATGAGCTGTTTGCTGACTGAATATGTCAAAGGATAAAGCCGTGTTCCTGATCCGCCTGCTAATATGATTCCCTTACGCATGATTATTCTGCCTTTTTTATAGGGGGGGGGTGTAATTTTTGATTAATTCAAATCATGGAAATATTTTGGATTATGGGGTCTGATAATCATCTAAAAACCATTCCCAGATCAGATGTGGACCCTGTTAATCCGACCGAGTGAGAAGCAATTGTCTTCAAGCCAACTGACAAAATCCTTGAGCTTAATATTATTTTAATTTGTTTTCATTCTTCAAGTAATTGGCTAACCTCTTTTTTTAATTCGGGTAAATTTTTAGAGATAATCCCCCAAATGATCACATCATCAACCTTATCATATCCATGTATGACCCAATTGCGCGTATCAACTATTTGTCTGGTATTTTTAATTTTAATAGTCGGATCTATCTTTAGAATTCGACTCATTGCTTCTCCAATTATTTCTATTTCTCTTTCAACTCCTCTGCGAAGCAATTTGTTGTTTTGATACTCAAAAAAATTTCTTGTACTACCTATATAATCATTGATTGAGTTTATCGATACCATAATATCAAAAAGATATTTTTTGATTTCACGCTTCATAAATTAATTGCTTTGTTTCATCAATGCTTTCAATGAAGTAAGGATTAGATAAAGTTCGTTCAGTGACTATATCAATTTCTCTATTAAATAGTTCCCTTAATTTATAATGAAGTGTGAAATAATTTTCTGTATATTCTTCAATAGTCAGGTCATCAGAAAATGATAATAAAAAGTCAATATCACTTTCTCCCATAAATTTATTAGACACAACTGATCCAAAAACATAAAGTTTTTTGACTTTTAAAAAAGCACAAAGACTTCTTAGAGACTTTAATTTATCTTTAATGATTTTTTGCATAATTTCCCTTTTAGTTACCTTATTACAATACCAAAACAAAATTTTTTTGTCAAAAAAACCATATTTTTCAGTGTGATTCCCTTACGTATAATTAATTTGCCTTTTTTATAGGGCCGGCAATAAATATTTTATCGGTTTTTTTCATTATATACATTCAGGTGCCAGGAACCATTGCAGGGTTTTTGGGAGACCTGATTTAAACGACTCTTTGGGTGAATACCCAAGGTCTGAAGATATTTTATCAGCGTTGATGGCATAGCGGCGGTCATGGCCTAATCTGTCTTTCACATGGGTAATAAGTATTTTGGGATGATTGCCCTGGGATGAAGGGCAGTCTGGGAACCTTTTAGCAAGTTCCATGTCTTGTAAAAATTCTTCATGAATTAAATCACATACCAGTTGAACAATGTTTATATTGGTCCATTCGTTGTTTCCGCCTATATTATAGGTCTCTCCTGTTTTGCCTTTTTCAAGGATCAGATCAACACCCAGGTTGTGATCATCCACATAAAGCCAGTCGCGGACCTGTTTGCCGTCTCCATAAACGGGCAGGGGCTTTCCTTTAAGGATATTGGTGATGATTAAGGGTATGAGTTTTTCAGGGAACTGAAATGGTCCATAATTGTTGGAGCAGTTGCTGATGGTTACCTGTAACCCATAGGTTTTGTGGTAGGCACGCACAAGATGATCTGATGCAGCCTTGCTTGCAGCATAGGGAGAATTGGGTGCATAGGGTGTTGTTTCTGTAAATCCTGGCTGATCTGGTTTTAAAGATCCATATACTTCATCTGTTGAGATGTGGTGAAAACGATGTGTCTGGGGGGTTTCATCAATCCAGATTTTTTTTGCAGCCTTGAGAAGGGTGTGGGTCCCCACAACATTGGTGAAGATAAATTCATCAGGACCCTGGATAGACCGGTCAACATGTGATTCTGCAGCAAAATGGACCAGGGTATCAATTTTATGGTTTTTGATCAAAGATTCAACAAGGGGTTGATCCAGAATATTGCCATGGATAAATTCAAATTTGGTATTTTTCCGGGCTTGGGTAAGATTTTTTTTATTTCCTGCATAGGTTAATGCATCTAAAACAATAATATGATCGTCCGGGTATTTATTGAGCCAGTAGTAGACAAAATTTGTGCCGATAAAGCCTGCACCACCAGTAACAAGGAGATTTTTCACGGGACAAGTTCCTTTGGCATGGGTTTTACAACATTATTTTCATAAGAAGATGAGTGCATGGCTGTTTCCTTTTATTCATTGTAGTTAAAAGTATTAAATCCATGGGTTTGACACAGATGATCTTTTTTGGCTTCGATAAGGTCCTGCTGGACCATTTCTGTGACAAGTTCCTGAAAGGTTATTTTGGGTTCCCAGCCAAGTTTTTGTTTTGCTTTTGAAGGATCGCCCAAAAGGGTTTCCACTTCTGTGGGCCTGAAATATTTGGGATCAACGGCAATAATCTGATTGTTGGTTTTTTTGTCAAATCCTTTTTCAGCAACGCCTTTGCCTTTCCAGGTGATTTCGATGTTCAGTTCTTTGGCGGCAATGTTGACAAAGTCTTTTACAGAATATTGTTTTCCTGAGGCTATTACAAAATCTTCCGGATGGTCCTGCTGGAGCATGAGCCATTGCATTTTGACATAGTCTTTTGCATGTCCCCAGTCCCTTTTTGCATCCAGGTTGCCTAAGAAGAGACAGTCCTGCAGGCCAAGGCTGATCCTGGCAAGGGCGCGGGTGATTTTGCGGGTGACAAAGGTTTCACCGCGAAGGGGGGATTCATGGTTGAACAGAATGCCGTTGCAGGCATAGATATTATAGGCTTCCCTGTAGTTGACGGTGATCCAGTAGGCATAGAGTTTGGCAACACCATAGGGGCTTCTGGGATAAAAAGGTGTTTCTTCAGTCTGGGGGGTTTCCCGGACCTTGCCATAGAGTTCTGAAGTGGATGCCTGGTAAAACCGGGTCTTGTTTTCAAGGCCAAGGAGCCGGATGCCTTCCAGGAGGCGCAGGGTGCCAAGGGCATCTGTGTCTGCAGTGTATTCCGGAGATTCAAAAGAGACTGCCACGTGGCTCTGGGCAGCCAGGTTGTAGACTTCGTCGGGCTGAACCTGCTGAAGTATTCTGATAAGGTTGGTTGAATCGGTCAGATCGCCATAGTGAAGGATTAAGTTCCTGTTTTTTTCATGGGGGTCCTGGTAGAGGTGGTCTATCCGGTCTGTATTGAAAAGAGATGATCTTCTTTTGATACCATGGACCTTGTATCCCTTATCCAGCAGGAACTCGGCAAGATATGCCCCGTCCTGGCCTGTAATACCGGTTATCAATGCTTTTTTCGTCATGTTGCTACCTTATTATTAATTCAAATTATGAAAATATTTCCAGAAAGAAACAGCTTCTATTCCCCTTGTGGTTATAGCTCCGCACTGTTGGCTACAATTTGCATGTACCAATAACATTTAAACTGGTTTCATTGAGGATAAACGTAAATTACATATTATACTATGTTATATCAAAAATATCTATTTTATGAAAAAGTTATTCTTTTGCATTTTTCCAGGCCTGGGAAAGTCTTTGTTTCAGGTATTTTATTTCATCCTTGTCATATTCATACAGGTCAAAGCAATACCCGTCTTCTCCAAGAAGACCTTCAGGAATCAATTCGCCGGCTTGGTCGGGATCGGTTATCATCTCTTTGTAAAAGCAGACAGACAGCCATCTTTCTTCGGGATCATCATCAATGACATCGACCATGGCAAAAAGAGAACGATTTTTCTGGCTGCTGTGCCTGGGGCGCAGGGAAAAGCTTACTTTTGGTCGGGCCTTGAACTCCAGGGTTATATCTTCAAGTGTTTTCAGGTGCTCATAAATCTGGGTAAAGGCCAGTTTTGTTTTTGAAGGGGTGTCTTTCCAGGAGGTTATAAATTCTTCAAGCGGCTTCATTTTTTTATTCCCTTATATGCTTTAAAAT